>SESG01039304.1_pt1 | contig 18607 bp, 18 predicted proteins | sample 3171421 | NCBI WGS metagenome assembly SESG01 (sample SAMN10866946, study PRJNA518727) | freshwater metagenome | biome: subpolar coniferous forest; feature: holomictic lake; material: water; isolation source: holomictic Lake 227, 6 m and 8 m depth | place: Canada: near Kenora, Ontario | collected... | reverse complement strand
GGCGCTCTTTTACCAGCGATTTTGATTTTTAACCACCAAGGCTGTCTATGAATACTCTTGACCAGAAAATAAACACCCATTTTGCTGGGCTTGTTGTCCGTAAGGATCTTGTCAAGACCGTCAAAGGTAACGCTATTGTTCCAACATACGTCCTTGAGTATCAAACTACATGGCCAACAAGTCTTTCTCCCGGGGTGTTGAAACCCTCGGAGCAGAAGCCTCCATGGTTTTCGTTGGTAACACCCGGCATACTGTGCCCTACATGCTCAAGCACTCCGACCTGTTTGATGAGCTGCCTGAAAAGTTTTATGACTCTGCATTTCTTGACCGTATCCATTTCTATGCACCAGGTTGGGAAGTGGATAGTATTCAAGGTGAAATGTTCTCCAACGCGTATGGATTTGTTGTCGATTACCTTGCGGAAATTCTCCGCTCGATGCGCAATCATGACTACTCAGATCGTTATCAGGAGCACTTTTCACTTTCTTCCGATATATCAACCCGTGACCGGGATGGCGTAAACAAAACTTTTTCCGGTCTCATGAAGATCTTGTTCCCTCAGGGTGGAGCGTCAAAAGAGGAAATTGAAGAGCTGCTTCAATTTTCTATTGAGGGACGGACAAGGGTGAAAGAGCAATTGATGCGGATCGATTCGACCTAACCAAAGGTTCATTTTGCTTATCCGGATGCCTCTGGTCAATCAAGAACCGTTACAACGCTCGAAGAGGAGGCATATCCTCATTTTTATAACAAAACAGTTGGTGATGTCGAAGTAAAGTCTCCTCAGGTTGAAAGCACAGAGCTGGATTTTAAGGAGGTTTCAGAAACTATTGTAGCTTCAGTTACCGCTCATACCGTTAAAGAAGAGCATCTTGCCTTTCAGGAGAGCCAGCGGGGAGTTTCTTATGACTCGCTTTTTGGCTCATACCTGAGCGGTGCAAGCCGGATTGTTCTTACTGACCCCTCTATCCGTATCTTTTATCAGGTGCGAAATCTCATGGAGTTCATCGAGACGGTTGTCAAACACAAGCCGATGGAGGAGGATGTTGTCGTTCATGTAATCACCACAAAAGAGGATTTCAAGGGAGGCCAACAGAAAGAGTATTTCGAAAAGATCGAGGAGTCATGCATCGCAGCAGGTATTGCTTTTACCTGGGAGTTTGACGGCACAGGCACCATTCACGCTCGACATATCGAGACGGATAATGGATGGAAAATCCTGCTCGATCGCGGACTGGATATTTTTCAGCACGATGAAATGAACGACACATTCACTTTCAATAACCGTTTTCAGCAGTTCCGGCCTTGCAAGGCCTTTGAGGTGACATTTATCAAGAGCAGGTATGCCTTGAATGAAGTTTAAGTTTGAAGAGATTCTTCTGGCAGGTGATGGCGATCTCTCACGGCTAAAGCAAATTTGGAATGAGTATTCTACGACCCAAGTTATAGCGATTTCGCACCCTGCGCCATAGAGAGGCTCGCCTGTATTGGCTAATGCAGGATGTGTACCTTTCAGAAGAGAAGAAAAAATTCACCCTTCAAAAGTTTACTCCCTCTTTTTCCTTATCTTTTGTAACTTTTCGGAATATTCCCTAAGTATACAGAGAGGGCAAAAAAGGGAAATATTGAGCGATTTGTAAAGTTTTGGCTGTTTTTGATATCCTTTCTTCCTTATATATTGTTCTAAAATAATGCGATACTTGAATTTTGTAAAAATTTGTATATGAAAGCTCTTATTTTGTACGATAGCAGGAGTTCAACAGGCTCTACTGAGGCGATTATTGATGCCGTAGGGCTTGGCTTGGCGGAATCTGGTGTTTATGTTGAAAAGGCAAAGTGCAGGGCGCTGGCCGACTACAGTTTTGTCCGGGATTTTGATCTTGTCATTCTTGGCGCTCCGGTCTACTATTTTGTTGTTGCCTCACAACTTTTGGGCGCGTTGATTCATGGTGACCTGAAAAAAAATCTTAAAAAGAAAAAAATAGCACTCTTTTTGACGTGCGAAAGCTCCCGGTCGACGGCTGCAGTGCTCTATTTGCCGCAGTTGAAAATTCACTTGATTCGCAATAAAATTCTTGCTGAAACAATTTTTCCGCCGGATGTTCTTTCAGATGATGATGCTATCGACTTGTTTGTGGAAGATGTGCTTCATCAGTACAATAAAAGCCTCAAATCCAGGGCGTTGTCGGCGCAATGGACCCAGGAGGCCCAGGAGTGGTTTCAGTCCATGCCCTCCTTTATGCAGGGCAAGTTCAGGACAATGGCTGAAGAGTATGCCGAGGAGATGGGATATAAGGAGATTACCCTTGCCGTGCTTGAAGAGGCTCGTGATACCCTTGGCGGCACATAGCGGTTATCCGGGCAGTGAGGTAAAGAGGAGATGGCCGGAAGTTCCCTGGCCATCATTGTCATTTTACCGATTTATTGGAGGAGTGCTTTCCGATAAATTTGTTCAAAAGAATGACGATGGTAATGCCTGAGAAAAAATAGAGCACGGGCGCATAGATGGATGTGTAGAGAGTGAACTGCTGCATGGCTGTTTGGTTTTCGGCGTTTTATTTTTTGATGTTGTGCTGGCGTTCAAAGGTGTCGAGCTGTTCCTCGATGTTTTTTCTGAAAGCAAGGCTTGTGATAAGGTTAAGGAATTTATAGGGATTTTTTCTTACCCTGTTGGCAATATTTTTCCATGAATAGGCCTTGTAGTAACTCGACAGGAATTTGTGCTGAAAAGCAACTGGTTCATAGTTTGCTGAGTGTATAACAAGATTGGATGCGTTGTATTTTTCCCAGTCGTAGTCGGTGATGAGCCCTTTTTTTGCGTACTCCTGGTACATTGTTGTTCCAGGGTAAGGAGTGATGATTTGAAAGATTGGCATGAAAACATTGTTGTGGCTGACAAATTGCACCAGCTCATCCATGTCTTCAAAACTGTCAAGATCCGGGTTGACAAGAAAATTTCCCTGTATGTTCAGCCCCGCTTGGCGGCACTCATCAATAACCCTGGCAAAGGTATTGGCGGAGTTGACGTGGCCTTTATTATAAGCTTCAAGGGTACTCTGCTTTATCGACTCGAAACCGACCAGCACCATGAGGCATCCTGCATCGACCAGTCTCCTTACGGTTTCTTTGTCTTCAAGAAAATTCATGCTGAAGAAAACGCTGAAATTGATGTTGCATCCTTTCAGCAGTTCAAGTGACTCCCAGAGCTTTTTTTTGTTGATGCCGAGATTTTCGTCGCACAGCATGAACCAGGGTTTTTGCGAGCGTCGACCCGGTTTAAAAAAAACCTTTTTTGCGGTTTCAATCTGTTGTTTCAGCTCTTCAGGATCCTGTGTTCGATAGAGTTTTCCGGTGAAATTCGGCGTGACACAAAATGAGCACTCAAAGGGGCAGCCGCGTGTGATATAGATGGGTATTGATTTTGTCCCGTCAATTTTTCCCCGCCGGGAAGATTTTCCGATTCTGACATAATCAAGAGGTGCTATTTTTGTGACCGTTGGAAAATCAAGAGAGTTATAGCGGGGTTTCAGGCGATTGGCGGCGGCATCTTCCAGAACGGTGCTCCAGAGGTTTTCGGCCTCTCCACAGACAATACTGTCGGCATGGGCCGCTGCTTCATCCGGGTTGAAGGAGACGTGCAAGCCACCGAGTATCACTTTTTTACCCCGTTGGCGAAACTGGTCGGCAATTTCGTATGCTCTCGACGCATCAATGGTTCGCGACGTTATGCCTATAAGGTCGTACTCGCCGTCATAGGCTATTTGGTCGTTGAAGTGTTCATCTGCAATTTCAATGTCATACTCTTTCGGTGTTATGCTTACAAGCACACCGATCGCCATATTGAACAATGGCTTCTGGTTGCTTTTCGAGTCTTTTTTCCCCTTGGGCGCAATAAGAAGCAGCCTGAAGGGTTTCTTGTGTTGAAGAGACGTTTGTCCCATGATCCCGGTTTGTTGTTAAACCACAAATGCTGGCTTTAATCAACAGTGGCTTGCGGTGTAACTTCATTGCGATTGCGTTACACCCTTCTGCTAATTCTTTTGTAAGGTGTTCGTCAGCCTTCCGAAATTACAAAATTCTGACTGCTTTAAAAGTCTTTTCATGCTCTATGAGGGTATAATGTCTCTCTTTTTGGTATCATTACGCAGGTGCAGAATGGAATATTGAGGGTTCGAGGGGAGGTGGCGCTTTGACGGAGAGGGAAGAAGGTGTAACTTTCTTTTTTATTCGCAACGGTTCTTTTAAATGGTATTCGCTGCTTATGGGACTGGAACTGGAACAGGTACGTCAGACGCATCCGCTTTTTTATAAGCACTTCAGTCTGCTTGATGATGGTCAAAAGTATTTTGAGCAAATTGTTGAAATAGATCACTATTGGGAGCAGGTCAATAGCGGTGTCTGTCTGGATGTGGTTTTTGACGGCGGGATGTTGCCGAAAGGTGTCGAGATTTGCGGAGAGTATGATATTGTCTATGCTGGGGGAACGCTGGCTCTTTTTCATGCTGCGGTTATGGTTGAAAAGTATCAGCGTTCAGTGCTTGTGTTTGATCGCAATACTCCGGGAAAGTCGACCCGTGACTGGAATATATCGAGAAGTGAGCTGAAAAATCTGGAGGAGACCGGCTGCTTTTCTGCCGAAGAGATTGACCGCACTATTGTCTGTCGTTATAAAACAGGCTGGGCCGAGTTTTTTGTTGAAGATGGCCGGAAAAAAAGGCTCTATCTCGATAATGTGCTTGATTGTGCGGTTGATGCTGATACACTGCTGCATCTTGCGCAACAAAAAGTTCTTGCTGTTGCCGGTAATCAGGTTTTAAGTGGCCTGACTTTTGCAAGATGTTTTCAGTTTCCGGGTTATGTTGTTGTTGAGGTCGAAGATCGTGCTCATGAAAAATTCTACTATAAGGCGCGACTTCTTGCTGATGCGATGGGGGTTGCCTCTCCTGTTGCCCGGCAGTTGAACAATGGACGCCCTCAGACTCATGTCTGTCCGACGGTTGGTACTCTTGCATCCGGTCTGGAGGGGGTCGATGAAGAGATTGGTGAAATACTTGTCAGCCTTGAGCCTGCAGATCACAGTGCCGGAAATGGTCGCCAGTTAATATGGGAGGGGTTTCCCGCCGGAAACAAGCAGTATACGACCTACCTCTTTTTTTATGACTCTCTCGATTCAAGTAATGACAAGTCTCTTCTCGGGCTGTTTGAGACCTATTTCCGAAAACTTCCCTCCTATAAAAAGCCGGGAGCTGATTTTGTGATTCATAGGCCGGTTTTTGGCATTATTCCGGCATATTTTCATGACGGCTTTACCCTGGTTCGCGAAGTTGCTGCCGACAATATTCTTATGATTGGTGATGCTGCCGCTCTTGGCTCGCCCTTGACTTTTTGTGGTTTTGGTTCATTTGTTCGCAATATCAACTCATTGACCGCCGGGCTGGAGCGCATTTTGCGTAGTGGCAAACTGGAGAAGGGGAGCCTTGAGCGGGTAAGCGCTTATGAGCCGAATGTGGCTGCCATGGCAAACCTCATGAAGTATATGTGCTACAGTAAAGAGACTGATAGCCGTAACTTTGTCAATGAAATGATGAATGAAGTGATGATAGTGCTCGATCGTCTTCCGCCCCGTTATCGTCAGTCACTCTTCCGTGATACGATGGATTTGACCGATCTGTTCGTTGTCGGTGTTCATGTTGCCTGCGGCTATCCTGGCATTTTAAGGGCAACGGCGAGCAAGCTTGGTTTGAATGGATCGATTGGTATGATGAAGAATTTGATCGGCTGGGCCTTTGCATCGAAATTTGTAAAAAATTGATAGCTCTTTTTAACCCTAAACTGTAGAATGATCATGGCAAAAGATGAAAAAAAAGGGGGATTTTTTTCCCGGTTCAAAAGAAGTGATGGCTCATCTCCAGAGGTACCTGTCATAAAAGCTGCAACGACCCCGCCATCCCAGGCGCAAAGTCGTATTGTTGCTGCAACACAGGGAGGCGGCACACAGCCAAAAGCAACTGTTGCTCCCGAGTCTGCCGAGGAAGCGGTACGCTCTGAGCCTCTTGTTGATACCGTTGAGGCCTTCAATGTCTATTGCACCTCTCTGGTTGATATTGGCACCTCGCAGTTGAAGATGGTTGAGATGGTTTGCGGTATGTTATCCAATTCACTCAATAAAGTTATTGACGGATCTGCCAAAAAAGAGTAGACGGCGGGCTCCGTTTTTTGTCGACAAGGCCGTTGTGAAGGAGAGATGAACTGCTTGTCAAAAGTGTAAACAGGAACTTTTATGTCTGATAATCAACAGCATCTGTTACCCGAAGGAGTTCTCAAGCCAGCAGCAGCAATTGTCAGCGGGGCATTTCTTCTCTCCCCGTTGGGGATTCCGTTCTTTGTTCGCGGAGTCCCACGGATATTGCTTGCCAGCCTTGGTGGCTTTCTGGCTGGAAACGTAGCTAACAAGCTTGCCGTCACGCTTACCGAAAATTTGGGAGAAATTATGCGGAAAAAAGAGAGGGAGAGAGGCGAGATGGGTGTTGATAGTGATGAATTTTGAATTGACGGATTGTCAACTCTCCATTGAATTGTGGAACTCTCAATCCGTGATGAGCGTTCGAAAGCTCTATGGCCTTGCCCGGATTTTTTGTTTCTTAATTTTTTTAGTACATCAATGGAAGTTGTCGGTAAAAGCAAAGCGCATGTGGTTCTTGATTCATGCTTCCATGAATCGATTCTCTACTTTTCGGATCATGAGAAGCTGCTGAAGTGTAATCCCTATTGCAGTAACGTCAAGTATCTGGTGGACCGTGGTATTTTTCAGTGGATTTTTAAGGTGGATGATCCCCGAAACAATCCGATTACGGCGGTGTTTTTTGTCCGCCAACTGGAGGAGGTTTTTTCGTTTGATGACAGTTATGGTCAGCAGTTGGCTTCGAGGGTAAAAAACAGGGCGCACCTCAATGGTGACGGAAGGCGGATTCGCTGGGAAGCGGTGCACGATCATCCGGAAGTTGAACTGATCTCTCCCCATACCTTTGTCGGTCATGCAAGTTCTGAAATTTGCCTGTTGCATCAGCATGATGGACGGACATCAGTCTATTTTGATACCGATATTACACTTGACTTTGAACTCTCTTTTCCCCTGAACCTTATGCCTGAGGGTATTTTGAGGTTTATGAGCGAGGCGGTCATGTCGCAGATCATGCAGCAGGCAACAGAGAGTATGCTTTGCCAGGTTCAGTCGGATATCTGCTGCACGGCGGCTGAACTTGCTGTAGAGGGTGGTAAAAAAAAGGGTTGATTTTCCTCCATTTATTTTTCTGTCATGACAGGCATGCAATGAAAAGTGCTTGCAGTGGCTCTTTTTTTTTATATCTTTAATACCTGTAGGGGGTATGGGTATCTAATTATTTCTTGGAGGCGATTTTTATGATTACAACTGAAAGGGATATGAGTGATGTGATTCTCAGGCTGAAAAGGGTTGCTGGTCAGGTTGAGGGACTTGTCAGGATGATTGAAAGGGAAGAGGAGTGCTCCCAGATTATCACGCAGTTTCAGGCGGCAAAGGCCGCTTTGGACAACACGTTTTCATTGGTACTGCATCGCAACCTCAAGGAGTGCGTGAGTAATGATGATTCGAAAAATGTTGAAAAGATTTTGAAGCTCATCTCTAAACAATAAAAAAAATGAAAATATACAAGGCATTGATCGGTTGTTGTGTGGGTGCTGCTTTGGCTTGGCCGCTCCAGGCAAAAACCGCAGAGAGAATAATGAGTCTCTCTCTTTCGGACGCCATTACTATGGCCCGTCAGAACAATTATGGGGTAAAGGCGGCTAAAAGCAGGGTTGATCAGGCTCAGGCGAGGGTGGATCAGACCCGGCAATCATATTTGCCGAAAGTGACGCTGTCGGAGACTCTGGTTGTGACCAACGATCCTGGGGCCGCACTGGTTTTCAAGTTGCAGCAGAACATTGCTGACCCTATGAAGGATTTTACTGCTGAAGCGCTTAATAACGCTGATATTATCAATGATTTCAATACCTCTCTTCAGGTGATGCAGCCGGTGTACAATGCGGATGCTGCAATAGGTCGGAGTATGGCTTTAAAAGCCAGGACAGGCCAGGAGCTTATGGCTCTTCGTACAGAGGAGAGTGTTGGCCTCCAGGTTAGCAAAGTCTATTATGGGCTCATCCTTGCCCGAAAAAACATAGAGGCTGTAGAACAGTCGATAAAAACCATGCAGGCTCACAGTAACGATGCTGCCAGGGGGTATCGTGCCGGGTTGCTGACAAAATCGGACAAGCTTTCAACCGATGTGAGGCTTGCTGAGCTTCAGGAGCAGAAGCTTCTGTTGCATGATGAGATAAAAAATGGCACGGACGTTCTTGCCGTATTGCTTAATCTTGATGCAGGCGTGAGTATTGTGCCGACCGGTGATTTTGTTGTTGATGATCGTCTTCCAGACGAAAATGAACACTACCTGCCGGAGAATCGCTCCGATCTCAAGGCACTCGATACCTTTCGGCAAGTTGCCGTAAGTCAGGAAGAGATGGTTCATGCCTCAAGGCTTCCGCGCCTGAACGCTTTTGTGCAGACCAATCTGCACAGCAACGATGTTTTTGGAGGTGGTTCCAGTTGGGCGCTTGGGATGAATATGCAGTGGAATATTTATGATGGCATGGCAACGGCGGGTCGTATTCAGGAGGCCAAGGCCCAGACGCGTGAGGCGATGTACAACTATGAGGCGGCAAAGAGCAACAGTTTGGCTGAGGTGAGCCGGTCACTCCGGTCGCTAAAAACCGCCAAAGCACGAATTGCTGTTGCCCGCAAATCTCTTGAGGAGGCAAAGGTAAGTCTCGATTTTATCGGTGAGCAGTTCAAAACAGGGATGGCCATGACTTTTGAGCTTTTGATGAGGGAGCAGGCCTATACCTACTCGAAAATGCGGCTGAATCAGGCGTCATACGATTATTGTGTGTCGAAAAGTGAGCTTGATTATTACCGTGGTAACGGAGAGGCCTTTTTAACTGAAGCAGAATAATTTTATGAGTGTGGATATAAAAAAGAAATTCCTCACCCTTCTGGTGGCTATGCCTCTGTTTTTTGCAGGGTGCGGCAATCAGGAGCCGGAGTCGATAACGAGCCGAAGCCAGGCGGCTCCTGTTGCTGTTGTGAGTGTTGTTGCCGTTCGGAGTGTGGTAGAGGCCGGAGGCGACGAGGTGCTGCTGATACCTGTATCGGCAATTTTTCATAAAGGGGAGCTGGCCGCTGTTTTTGTTGTCGGGGCTGATAACCGGCTCTCGGTTCGATGGATCAGTACAGGGCGCTCCATGCAGGGTGATGTTGCTGTTCTTGGAGGGCTTGATAAAGGAGAGCTTGTGGTGGGAGCCCCTGCTCCTGCGCTTGTTGAGGGTGTAATGGTAATAAAACGTGTGACTGTGGAGGATCAAACCCATGAATGATGGTATTGCCGGTAAACTTGCAAAACAGTTTATTAATTCGAAGATTACGCCGCTCTTGATGGTGGCCTCTCTTTTGGTGGGTATTATGGCAACCTTCATGACGCCGAGGGAGGAGGAACCCCAGATTGTGGTGCCGATGGTTGATCTCTATATTCCCTATTCCGGTGCAACTCCTGCCGAGGTGGAGTTGCGGGTTGCCAAGCCGGTTGAGCGTACCTTGACTGAAATTCCGGGCGTTGATTATGTCTATTCCACCTCTATGCCTGATTTTGCGGTGGTGACGGTACGCTACAAGGTTGGCGAGGATGCTGAGAAAAGCATGGTCAAGTTGTGGTCGACCTTGATGAAAAATATGGACAAGATGCCCCCGGGAGTCCAGTTTCCTTTGATGAAAAAGGTCTCGATTGATGATGTTCCTGTGCTTAATCTCACCTTCTGGAGCAAGACGAAAGATCCTTATCAGCTTCGCAAAACTGTGGTCGGGGTGGCTGATGAGCTGAAAAAAATCAAGAATATTGGTGATGTCGAGATAAAGGGTGGATTGAAACGCCAGGTAAAGATTGTGCTCGACAAGGAAAAACTTCGGCAGTTCAATGTGAGTCCCCTGCAGATTGCCCGTCAGTTACAACTCTCTAACAGCCAGATGACTGCTGGTGATTTCAAGCAGATGAATGAGGAGATTATTGTGCGTTCTGGACGTTTTCTTGAGAGCGCCGATGATGTTGCCAATATTGTAATAGGTATCTACGGTTCATCGCCGGTTTACCTTCGTGATGTTGCGAGTGTTGTGGACGGGCCTGAGGAGGTCAATAATTATAACTTTTTTGGCTGGGCGGCTGCGGCTCCGAAAGGTTCTGCTTCGGGAGAGTATCCTGCGGTGACCTTGACGGTGGCCAAGCGGCAGGGAAGTGACGCTTCAAAGCTTGCTGACAAGGTGCTCGCAAGGGTTGACAATCTTAAAAAGGGTTTTATTCCCGCCGATGTGACGGTGTCTGAAACGAGAAACTACGGCGCAACGGCAACCGACAAGGTCTTTACCCTTCTTGAGCATCTCATTGTGGCGGTTGTGGCGGTAACGATTGTGGTCGGTTTTTTTCTTGGATGGAGGGGCGCGCTTGTGGTTTTTGCCTCGGTGCCGATTACCTTCGCCCTTACTTTGCTTATCTACTATCTGCTCGATTATTCACTCAACAGGGTGACCCTTTTTGCGCTGATTTTCGTGACAGGTATTGTTGTTGATGACTCGATCATCATTGCCGAAAATATTCACCGTCATTTTGCCATGAAGCGGCAGCCAAGGCTTCAGGCAGCAATTACAGCTATCAATGAGGTGGGTAATCCGACTATTCTTGCAACCTTTACGGTTATAGCGGCCGTGCTTCCGATGGTCTTCGTTTCAGGTCTGATGGGCCCCTACATGAGCCCGATGCCAATCGGTGCCTCGCTGGCCATGATTTTTTCGCTGCTTGTTGCCCTGATTGCAACGCCCTGGCTCTCTTTTCGTCTTTTGAAAACAGAGGAGGGGCATCATGAAGAGTATGACATTACCAAAACAGGCTATTACAGGCTCTTCGACACGATTCTTTCTCCATTTATCGAGAGCAGTTTCAAGCGCTGGATTGCGTTTGGGGTGGTTGGGTTTATGCTTTTTGGTGCCATTCTGCTGGTTCCGATGAAGGCTGTGCAGATGAAGATGCTTCCCTTTGACAACAAGAATGAGTTTCAGGTGATTGTGGATATGCCGGAAGGTACTGCACTTGAGCAGACGGCAAGGGTGACCAAGGAGATTTCAGCCTATTTGAAAACCGTGCCTGAAGTTCGCAGTTATCAATACTATGTCGGTATCAATGCGCCTATCAATTTCAACGGTCTTGTGCGTCATTACTACATGCGTCAGGCAAAAAATATGGGCGACATTCAGGTAAACCTTGTTCCCAAAGATGAGCGCAAGGCGCAGAGCCATGATATTGCCAAAAAGGTGAGGGCAGGGGTGCAGCAGATTGCAAGGCGCTACAACGCCAATGCCAAGATTGTCGAGATTCCTCCGGGTCCTCCGGTGCTTTCGACTCTTGTTGCTGAAATTTATGGACCTTCACAGGAGCAGCAGATTGCACTTGCCAGGCAGGTTAAAAAGGTTTTTCAGGAGACTCCAGGTGTGGTTGATGTTGACTGGATGGTTGAAGATGACCAGAAGGTCTACGATCTGGTGGTCAACAAAGAGCGAGCCGCTTTCCGGGGAGTGAGTGCGGAACAGATTGCCCAGACGCTTCGTATGTCGCTTGCCGGTATGGATGTCGGGGTACTGCATACCGACAAGGAGCTTGATCCGGTCACGATCCAGGTAAGGCTGCCTCAGTCGGACAGAACCTCCCTGCATGATCTTTCAACTCTTTTTGTGCAGTCGCAAGGTATGGGAACCTTGACAACTCGTCTGCGGGCCGGAGAGATGATTCCGCTTTCGGAACTGGTGAGGGTTGAAGAGAAAATTCAGGAGAAGAGCATTTACCGCAAGGATCTCCGCAGGGTTGTTTATGTGACCGCAGATGTAGCAGGAGCGACGGAGAGTCCGGTCTATGCCATGCTTAACATGGATAAAAAAATAGAGCAGCTTAAGGTGCCGGGAGGATATAGCGTCAGCCCGCTCTATACGGCCAGCCCCGCTTCGGATGAGAAACTGGCTATGAAATGGGATGGGGAGTGGCAGATTACCTTTGAAGTTTTCAGGGATCTTGGTACCGCCTTTGCCGTTGTTCTTGTCATTATTTATCTTCTGATTATCGGCTGGTTCCAGTCGTTCAAGACTCCGCTGATCATGATGATTGCCATTCCGCTGAGCCTTGTGGGCATCATTCCAGGCCATTTTGTGCATGGGGCCTTTTTTACTGCAACCAGCATGATTGGTATGATTGCCCTTGCGGGCATCATGGTACGCAACTCGGTACTGCTTATTGATTTTATCCAAATCCGCAGGGCGGAAGGAGCGGATCTCAAGCGGGCGGTCGTTGAGTCGGCGGCAGTGCGTACAAAGCCGATCATTCTGACTTCAGGCGCCGTGGTCATAGGCTCTCTTGTCATGCTTTTTGATCCGATTTTTCAGGGACTTGCCATATCGCTGATTTGGGGAGGTGTTCTCTCCACCATTTTGACGCTCGTCGTTGTGCCGATTGTCTATTATATTGTTGAAAAGAAATCAGCTAAACCTTAAAGAATGTTAAGCGCATGATTGTTGAACAGTTTCGTACAGGCGGCGACAGAAACTTCGGTTACCTTGTTGCTGATGAGGTTTCGAAGGATGCTATCGTTATTGATGCCTCCTACAATCCGGCCATGATTGTGCGCTTTGCTGCTGAACGGGGTTTTACAATCCGTTACATCTTTTCAACCCATGGTCATAACGATCACACCAATGGCAATGAAGCTATCGGGCTGATGACCGCTCTTTCTCCCCTGCTCTACGGTGAACGCTGTCCACGGACTGGCATTACCGTAGAAGATGGGGCTCTCTTTCCTTTTGGTTCTCTTGTTGCCCGCATTCTCCATACGCCCGGGCATACGAGGGATTCCATCTGCATTCATGCAGGTGATGCGCTTTTTACCGGTGATACTCTTTTTACGGGAAAGGTTGGGGGGACTGGCTCTGAAGAGGAGGCGCTTGATGAATACAACTCTCTGCACGGCAAAATACTGCGGCTTCCTCCGGAGACAACCGTCTATCCAGGGCACGATTACGGCCTGTCACCTACTTCCTCCCTCAGTGCAGAACGAGCGGTCAACCCCTTCCTGATTCAGAAAGATTTCAAGGCTTTTTTTGTCTTGAAGCAGAACTGGGCGGCCTATAAAAAAATACACGGCATTGCATAATTTCACTTTTTAAGGGTGATGTCCTTGTAATTATGGTGTTTTTTTTTATAAATTAGTCTCTTGCGTCGGTTGTACGGGTAACAACAGGTGTTCCTCTCTTTTTCTGCTTTCTGACTTAAATTCGATGGCCTGTTTTTTTTGTTGTCCGTACACGTGAAAATGGGCGTTATCTGTTTTTTTAATTTTAAGTAACCTGATGACTATGGATCAGCTTATAACATTGCGTACGCTGCCAGTATCTGCTCTTATGCAGAAAGAGTTTCATGTAATCAAGGGGAGTTGTACGGTGGCCGAGGCTTTGCAGATCATGAAGCGGAGCAAGGAGAGCGGCCTGATTGTTGAGCCGCGTAATGAGGATGATTGTTACGGCATTGTGACGGAGAAAGATATTCTTGAAAAGGTGATTGATCCGGGCGAGGATGTCTATCGTGATCCATGGAATACTCCTGTGTTTCATATCATGAGCAAGCCGGTTATCAGTGTTAATCCCAGCCTTCGTATCAAGTATGCCCTTCGCCTGATGAAACGTACCAATATCAGGCGTCTTACCGTCATGGAAAACAATAAAATTCTTGGTCTCCTCAATATGACGGACGTGCTTCATGCTGTTGAGGAGCTGCCTGTTCATGATGATCATGTAGCCCTGTAGCCTTTCAGCTCTCAGGGTATCTTGTACAGCATTTCTCAGTATTACCAGAAAGACCAATTTCAATGAGCGGGGCGCTTCGGTCGGTTGCGGTGCCCCTCCATTTAATCAGTGAGGCCCTCTCTACAGCTTCATAAGGAGATTTGAGCGTATGAAACCATTTGATATTGTTATTGTCGGGGGCGGCGGAGCCGGGCTCTATGCCGCCATGGAGGCAATGAAAACCAATCCGGCACTGAATATCGCCGTTCTCTCCAAAGTTTATCCTAACCGTTCACATACCTCTGCGGCCCAGGGCGGTGCCAATGCTGCGCTCGCCAACAAGGCAAAGGATGATACGGTTGAGATGCATATTTTTGATACGATCAAGGGGAGTGATTACCTTGCCGATCAGGACGCTGTTGATGTACTTTGCTCGGAAGCGCCCAAAATCATCCGTGAACTTGAAAATATGGGGACGCCGTGGTCAAGGATGGAGGACAACACCATTGCACAGAGACCTTTCGGTGGAGCCGGTCGTCCACGCTGTTGCTACTGTTCAGATAAAACCGGTCATACCATTCTGCAGACGCTGTATGAACAGTGTCTGAAAAAAGGGGTGCTTTTTTTTAATGAGTATTTTGCCCTGAACCTCTCGGTCAGCGGAAGTCGTTCGAACGGGCTTATTGCCATGAATATGAGGAGCGGCAAGGTTGAAGCGTTCCCGGCCAGGACGGTGATTCTTGCTACCGGGGGCTATGCCAAAATGTACTGGAATCGGTCAAGTAATGCTGCGGGTAATACTGGTGATGGTCAGGCCATTGCCTACCGGGCAGGCATACCAATGAAAGATATGGAGTTTGTCCAGTTTCATCCCACGGGCTTGAGAAAGAGTGGTCTGCTTGTCACTGAAGGGGCAAGGGGCGAGGGTGGCTACCTGGTTAACAAGGATGGTGAGCGATTCATGGCAAGGTATGCGAAAGAGAAGATGGAACTCGGCCCGAGGGATCTTGTGTCGCGCTCAATTGAAACGGAAATTCTTCAGGGAAGGGGGTTCGACAGTCCGGCAGGAACCTATGTTCATCTCGATCTCACCCATCTTGGAGCGGATCTTATCAAATCGCGTCTACCCCAGATACGTGAAATGGCGATGAATTTTGAGGGCGTTGATCCAATAGAAGAGCCTATTCCGGTCAAGCCGACCGCCCATTACTCCATGGGCGGGATCGATACCGATAATCAGACACGTACGGTCATGGAGGGCGTTTATGCTGCGGGTGAGTGCGCCTGTGTTTCGGTTCATGGAGCAAATCGTCTTGGAGGAAATTCTTTGCTTGACATCCTTGTCTTTGGTCGTATTGCAGGTCGTACGGCGGCTGAAGAGGCCGGAAAATTTACGCCGGGCAGGATAACTGATGCAGAGCTTGCAGTACAGTTTGAAGATATCAGAGGCGGAATGCACGCTTCTGGTCGCTATGAGCGCTATGGTGAGTTGCGTGAAGAGCTTGGCAGAACGCTGGCGCTTAACGTTGGTATTTTCAGGGAGTCTTCTCTGCTGCAGAAAGGGATTGCTGATCTTGCGGAGCTTAAGGAGCGCTTTAAAAAAGTCCGTATCTTCGACAGCAGTGATGTTTTCAATACCAACCTCATGCAGGTGCTTGAATTGAAAAATATGTTGGATCTGGCTGAAACCGTTGCTGCCGGAGCCTATGCCCGTCAGGAAAGCCGGGGTTCTCATACCCGGATTGATTTCCCTGTACGCGATGACGCGAACTGGCACAAGCATACTCTGGCAACCCTGGTAAAGGGTAAGGTTACCCTCGCTGAAAGGCCGGTAACAATGGGACGGTATGAACTCCAGGAAAGAACTTATTAACTATTTCGCTTATGACGGTGTCAACAGATCAGCATAAAGAGGGTAAAAAAGAGGTCACCTTTCGGGTTTTCCGCTTCAATCCACAGGTCGACAGTAAACCCTATTTTGACGATTATACCATTCCGGTGGAGAGAGGTGTTACGGTGCTCAGGTCGTTGAATTATATCAAGGAGCATATTGATGGTTCGGTGAGCTTCAGGGCCTTCTGCCAGGCAGGAATCTGTGGATCCTGCGGCATGAGGGTGAACGGACTCTCTCAGCTTGCATGTACGACCCAGGTGTGGGATGTGCTCGCCAAAAGCCGTGAGCCAGGCGTTATCAAGGTTGAACCGTTGCGTAACCTGCCGCTCATCAAGGATCTTATTGTCGATATGGATCCGCTTGTAGGCAAGATGGTGCACTACTCGAACTGGGTTGATTCAACCATGCCTGAGGCTCAGATGGGCAAAAAGGAGTTTCTGATCTCGGAAGAGGAGTTCCTTCGTTATGACAAGGCGACCGATTGTATTCTTTGTGCCTCATGTGTTTCAGAATGCAGCATTTTGAGGGCGAACAAGGAGTATGTTTCTCCTGCAGTACTGCTGAAATCGTACCGTATGAGTGTCGATAGTCGTGACTCTATGCATGAGCAGCGTCTTGCTGAACTTGTCAAGGATCATGGTGTCTGGGACTGTACGCACTGCTATCGTTGCCAGGAGTCGTGTGTGAAAAGTATTCCGATTATGGATGCCATTCATGGACTTCGTGAGGATGCTATCGAGAGCCGGGGAAAGAACGATACCAGTGGCTCCAAACATGCGGAAGCCTTCATGACAGATATTGAAAAGAAGGGCAAGCTGATTGAGGCGACCCTTCCGATTCGCACCAATGGTGTGGTCTGGACGCTGCAAAACCTTCTGCCAATGGCCATGAAGATGATCATGAAGCGTCGTACGCCGCCACCACCACCGCTGGTAAAATCGGTCAAGGGGATAAAGATATTCAGGGCAATGTTCAGGGAGATGACTGAGCATGTAAAGCAGGATCACAAATCTCACAAAAAATAACAGTGGAGAGGTGCTCTATGAAGCGATATGCATATTACCTGAGCTGTATCAATGAGTCCATGACCAAAGAGGTGGATCGTTCGATTGAGCTTTGGCAGAAAGATCTTGGAATCGAGCTTGTCAAGCTCCACGAGGGTACCTGCTGCGGGGGGAGTAACCTTGAGTATGTCAGTCCGAAACATTTTGCGCTGGTCAATGGACGCAATATTGCCCTTGCCGAAAAGATGGGGCTTGACCTTATTGTCTCTTGTAACACCTGCCTGATGACGATTCGTACGGCAAAGAAAAAGCTGGATGAATCGCCGGAACTGAAGCGTGAGATCAACGAGATACTGAAAAAGGAGGGGCTGGAATACCGGGGCACTTCCGAGGTGCGGCATTTACTCTGGGTGCTGGTTGATGATGTCGGGCTTGATACCATCCGCGAGCAGGTGAAGGTTCCGCTGAAAAATTACCGGATAGCTCCCTTTTACGGCTGCCATATACTTCGGCCATCAACGGTTCTTGGTCATGACAACCCGCGTGATCCAACCTCACTTGACCAGTTAATTGAGGCTTTGGGTGGTTTAACCATTCCCTATACTCATAAAAATCGTTGTTGTGGATTTCATACCCTGCTGGTTGCCGAGCAAGAGTCGCTCAATGTGGCGGCAGAGGCTCTTCAGGAGGCCATTGAGTCGAAGGCGGATTTTATTGTGACACCCTGCCCGCTCTGCCATACCTCACTTGACGGCTATCAGGCCAAGGCACTTAAAAATGCAGGTGTTGAGAACTCCATTCCGGTTTTTCATATTTCCGAAATGATCGGACTAGCACTCGGCTACACTGCCAAAGAGCTTGGTATAAAGCGGCACATTGTCTGCTGAAGATGGTTCCAGGAGTGGTGTCGCTGATTTTTTGGTGGTCGATCTTTTCGGAAAGTTTTAAAAAAGGCTGAAAAAGCGTAACTTTGCACTTTTACTTTGCTCTCAGCCGGGGAACTACCGGACGATCTGACAGGCCTTTTGTTTTGTTAACCCATCAAATTATTGCATTGCATGCTCAAAAATGATCTTTTTCTCCGGGCACTGAAACGCCAGCCATGTTCGAGAACCCCCATCTGGGTTATGCGCCAGGCCGGTCGTTATTTACCGGAGTACCGTGCTGTGAGAGAAAAAACCGATTTTTTAACCCTCTGCAAGACCCCGGAACTGGCCACAGAGGTGACCATTCAGCCTGTTGAACTGATGGGTGTGGATGCGGCTATTATTTTTTCTGATATTCTTGTGGTCAATGAGGCCATGGGTATGAATGTCGAGATTATCGAGTCGAAGGGGATCAAGCTCACTCCGCCAATACGTTCCCAGGCAGATATTGACAAGCTGATTGTGCCTGACATCGATGAAAAGCTCGGCTATGTGATGGATGCGCTCAGAATGACCAAGAGGGAACTCGACAATCGTGTTCCTCTTATCGGATTTACCGGTGCGGCATGGACACTCTTTACTTATGCGGTTGAAGGCGGCGGATCGAAAAACTATGCCTACGCTAAAAAGATGATGTACCGTGAACCAGCCATGGCCCATTCCCTGCTCAGCAAGATTTCGGGTGTTATCACCTCTTACGTGCTTAAGCAGATCGAAGCAGGAGCCGATGCCATCCAGATTTTCGATTCATGGGCAAGTGCGCTCTCCGAGGATGACTATCGCGAATACGCACTTCCCTACATCAAGGATACCGTTCAGGCCATCAAGGCAAAATATCCTG
>SESG01011387.1_pt1 | contig 18622 bp, 11 predicted proteins | sample 3171421 | NCBI WGS metagenome assembly SESG01 (sample SAMN10866946, study PRJNA518727) | freshwater metagenome | biome: subpolar coniferous forest; feature: holomictic lake; material: water; isolation source: holomictic Lake 227, 6 m and 8 m depth | place: Canada: near Kenora, Ontario | collected... | reverse complement strand
CCTAATCCCTAATCCCTGTGTCACCCGGTCAAGCAGTGCCGCCAGCTTCCGTGTAAGTTCAGGTCTTGAAAACTGTTCAATGTTGAGGCTTTGGGAGTTGAGATTTCCGCATACATAATCTTTATAAAGACTGCGGATGTTGTTCTTCATTGCAATGGCATCCCCGAAGCCGGCAAGGAGCCCCGCATGGGTTTCAGACAGGATGGCCGCGGCATCCCCGTCGGCCGGACCAAGGCAAAGGATAGGACGTTTTGCCGCGAGGTATTCGAAAAACTTCCCGGTCAGTATCATTTTTGCATTCGGGGTGTTGTTGATGATCAGCAGCAGCACGGCCGATTCCTGCTGGCATCTCACCACCTCGTCATGGGGCATGTAATCGATCTTCCGCAGAAAACCTTCCAGCCCGTATTCTTTGATCGATTCCATGACTTTATAATCGACCTTGCCTACCAGTTTAATTTCAAGGTCCCCGGCGAATTTACTGTCTCCGGCAATGAGTTCCTTTAAGGCAATCCAAAGGGTTTCGGGATTGCGTGTACTTACAAGTGTTCCGATATGTGCGATGGAGAATTTTTTATCTGGTGTTGGCGGATGGCTGATGTCGGTATCCCCGGGATCGTACCCGTTGGTTATAACTTCATACTTTCTCTCGTAGATCCTGCGGCAGTCTTCGGCCATTGAACGGCTGATCACAGTGACCTCGCCGGCCCTGCTTAAAACCTGTTTTTCAAGTTTACGGTGAAGTGCATCAGCTTTTTTCGTGAGTTTAAGGTCCTTGTAAAAGTCTATGTTAGTCCATGGATCCCTCAGGTCGGCTAACCAGGGAAGCTTCATCCTCCTGCAGACCTCCATTGCGATGAGGTGCATGCTGTGGGGCGGACCGGTTGAGACGACTGCGCTAACAGGATTCTTTTCAAGATATGCGGTAAGGAATTTTACTGAAGGTTTGATCCAGAATTTCCTGGCGTCGGGGATGAAAAAATTTCCACGGATCCAGACCGAGAAATTCTCGAGCAGGGAATTTTTTTTCTTTTCGGAGAGAAAAGCGGCATTGATTTTTTCACCCTTCTTTTGCCCGAGCAGCTTTTTATAAGCTTCATAAGGTTCCCATATGGGCTGTTTGACCACTTCCAGGCCCTTGGGAACATCTTTTTCCAGTGAATGGTCTGTTTCGGGATACTCGGGGTTTTCTGGGGTGTATATCACCGGCTCCCATCCATAATTGCGGAGGTATTTGACAAATTTAAGCCAGCGCTGAACGCCGGCTCCCCCGCTTGGAGGCCAGTAATAGGTTATAATCAGGACACGTTTCATGCCTTGGTGGCAAACAGGTCTTTGAAGCCAACTGCAATACCAGCCAGGACTATCAGGATAAGCACGACCGAAGATATCATGCTGACCTTTTCACCAATGTAATACGCCCTGGGCTCGAATTTGAATTCCACTGTATGTTCACCTGCAGGCAACATCATTGCCCTGAGTACATAGTTGGCCCGGAAATGCGGGGTGAGAGTCCCGTCAACATAAGCATTCCAGCCCTTGGGGTAATATATCTCTGAGAAGACGGCCAATCCGGCATTTTTAGATTTGAAGCTGTACTTCAGGTCGTTAGGCTGGTACTGGGTAAGCCTGATATAATCAAGAGTGTCTTTACCTCCTGTCCAGGATCCGATCTCAGCATTGAATTTCTTGTCAACCACGGCTGTTTGTGAAGGATTAAAACCATTGAGGGCAGCAAGTTCCTGGTCAGCATTATCGACAATCTTGTATTCGCTCACAAACCATGCGTTGCCCAGGGCATTAGGATTCTGCTGTGCCATAGGTTGCTTGTTCTCGTCGGGGACGATCACATAGCGGGTGTTAAGCATATTCCAGACGGCCATGTTCTGTTTTTCGATATGGTTGTCATACAGTTCCTGGTAGCGTCTGAGTTTTGCACCATGATATCCGCCAAGAGATTTATGGAAGTAAGAAGTGCTGGCATCGCTCATTGGATTCAGGGTCAGGTTAAGCACCCTGTAATCCGGATCTTTATCGGCAAGGATCTGCTGATCGGCAGGTGTGGGTTCAAACGGTGTGTCGACCCTGGATTTGGAGGTAAAGCTTTCGTTATTCAGGTATCTTTTAGCGACTGTGAACATATCACCCAGGATGAATACAATAAGCCCAATGTAAGCATATTCCTTTTTCAGTTTTTTATTGATGACAAGCCACAAAGTGCCTGCTGTAAGTGTTATATAGATAAAGGAGCGGAAGGCATCGGCCCTGCAAACCGCCTTGCGGTCGTCCCTTATAGCCTGCATCAGCCAGTCGGGGAAGGATTTGGCCAGGCTTGCATCCTGCCCGCTTGTGAAGTTGAGGAACATATCAGGCACAAGGGCAAACACCAGTGTTAACCCGCCTGCTATTCCAAAGGCAACATATAATCCGCGGCTCAGCTGTTCTTTGCTCAGCATCCCGTCAAAAACGACTTTTATTGCGAGGAACCCAAGCAAGGGCATTGTCAGTTCGGCCATGACAAGGATCATTGTAACCGCCCTGAATTTGTTATATCCTGGAAAATGATCAAGGAACCAGTTGGTGAGCGGCATATAGTTATGCCCCCAGGCGAGCATGATCGAGAGGATGGTCGCAAAAAGCAGCCACCACTTGAGAGGGCCCTTAACGATGATCAGTCCGAGGAAGAAGAGGAAAACCACGATGGCTCCTACGTAAACAGGGGAGGTCCAGGGTTGTCCGCCCCAGTAAAGCATGCCGGGCTGAGTCGCGAAGGACCTGATGTTTTCTTCAGGAATGCTGTTTGTGCGTAATGCTTTTGCAACATTTGAATTCATTCCGGGGGAATCATTTGACGAACCTCCATAGAAGTCGGCGATCAGCAGGGTCATGGTTTCACCTATTCCGTAACTCCATTGTGTTGCATAGGATTTGTCGAGGCCCGAGGTACGGTTTGACTTCATGCTCGTCAGTTCCGACTTGCCCCTGATGGTGTAATTTCCATACTCGTAGGTTACCCATAGGAGGGTGAGATTGGTGAGGACTGCAAACACCAGGGCAATCAGAAGAACGCCAGCAGAGGAAAGGAATGGGATCAGGGTTTTGGAATGAAAATTTCTGAAGAAGAGGGCAGTACCTGATTTCAGAAGCAGGATAGGGATGATGATGAAACTGAAAATAAACCAGAAAATGAAGTTTTTCTTCATGGTTTCCTGGTATTTCAATCCCAGGTCTTTATATGCTTCACGTGCAGCAGCTGCCACCCCGCTGGCATACAGCAGTTCGACCAGTCCGAGGATCACGGCCGAGAGGCCCAGGTAATAGGTTATCTGAAGGTGGTTCTGTTTGACTTCGAGTGAGAGTGCGATGGAGGTAAGAATAAATCCCCAGAGATATTGCCTCCTGAAAGCGAGAATCATTCCTGCAAGTACCGGGGCCATATAGCCAATTGCATGGGCCTGCGAATTATGCCCCGCTTCAATGATGATCATGAAATAGGATGAGAAGGCGTAAGCGATGGCTCCTGCCACTGAGAGCCATGGGTTCAGCCCGAGGACCAGCAGCAGTATGAAAAACCCAAGAAAATAGAGGAAAACCATGTTGGCAGGATGGGGGAGACCGAGAGTGAGGACTTTATCAACAAATTCTAAAAGATTACCTGAATATTTGGTTGATATCTGGTAAGCAGGCATTCCCCCGAACATCGAATTGGTCCATAATGGTTCCTGACCGGTTTTTTCGCGATAGTCAACAATTTCCTTAGCCGCTCCCTTAAAGTGTATAATATCGCTCTGCAGTATCTGCTTTCCTTCGATCATCGGCGAAAGGAACGACATAGTGATCACGAGGAAGATGATTACTGCAACGAGGTAAGGCCAGGCCGATTTAAAGTTCAGGTTTTTCATGGGTGGGATCTTAAACGAATTGAATGTCAAAAATAAAAAAAAGAAGATAATGGGAATTATCTTCTTTTAGTAACGCAATAACCGGGTTAACGGTATTTCCAAAACCTCGAAAGTTATTTCTTGTCGTTTTGTTCGTCAGAAACGGTCAGTTTTTTTCTGCCTGTTGCTCTTCTGTTTGCAAGAACCCTGCGCCCGTTTGCGGTGGACATTCTTTCGCGGAATCCATGCTTGTTCTTTCTTTTTGTGTTCGAAGGATGAAATGTTGGTGCTGCCATTGTATTCTTATTTTAGGGCTGCAAAATTACGATAATATTTTAATTCCCCAAGGAAATTATTTAACCGGGACGTTTTTAAGTGTTTCAAGCAGGTAATCCCAGAATTTTTTCACTGAATCGATCTCGGTTTTTTCATCCGGGGAGTGTGGTGACACGATCGTCGGGCCAACGCTGATCATATCCCAGTTGGGATAGGGTTCTCCAAGGATGCCGCATTCAAGCCCGGCATGAATGGCCTTGATCAGGGGTTCTTTTCCGAACATCTTAATATACAGGTCTTTCATAATTTTCAGGATCTCTGAATCGGGATTGGGTTTCCAGCCGGGGTAATGTCCGTTAAATGTGATCTCGGCTCCGGCAAGGGTAAACACGGCATCAACCATATTCTGAAGGTCTAACTTGGCTGAGTCAACTGAGCTTCTGAGCAAGGTCTGACCTACGATCATATTGTTCTCTGTCTTAAGAACTCCAATGTTGATGGAGGTTTCAACCAGTCCGGGCATTTCATTACTCATCCTGATCACCCCATTCGGGCATGCATATAATGCATTGATCACATTTCCCTGGGTAACTTCATCAATCAGGGAGGCAGGTTTTTCGGCAGGGCTGAGAACGATTTTCATCGTGGGCTCGACTGCTGCAAGTTCTTTCCTGATAATTTTTTCGAGGTGAGCAACAATAGCGGTGAATGCATCTTTGTGCTCGACAGGAATCACGATCCATGCACTGGCTTCCCTGGGTATTGCATTCCTTAAGCTTCCGCCTTCAATTGAAGCAAACCTCAGGCCAAAATGCTTCCATCCTTCCCAGAGGATACGTGTGAGGACTTTTACCGAATTCCCCCTTTCGAGATGGATATCCACACCGCTATGTCCGCCTTTTAGTCCGGTCACAACTAATTTAAAGGATTCCACTGCTGCAGGAACGTGAGCTGTTTTATAACGGAATGAGAAGTTCCCGTTTGTGCCGCCTGCACAGCCAATATACAATTCGCCTTCTTCTTCTGTATCAAGGTTAAGGAGGATGTCTCCTTTGAGAACCCCGGCCTTGATACCCATTGCGCCGGTCATACCGGTTTCCTCATCAGTTGTAACAAATACCTCGACAGGACCATGTTTTATATCTTTTGATTCCAGGACTGCCATTGCTGCGGCAACTCCGAGCCCGTTGTCGGCTCCGAGGGTAGTACCCCTGGCTTTAACCCAGCCGTTGTCGATATATATTTTGAGCGGATCTTTTTCAAAATCATGAACGGTATCATTATTTTTCTGCGGTACCATATCCATATGTCCCTGGAGGACGACGCCTTTACGGTTTTCCATTCCGGGAGTTGCAGGCTTGCGGATGATCACGTTGCCTACTTCGTCCTGTATGGTTTCAAGACCGAGGCTTTTTCCGAAATTGAAAAGAAATTCCCGCACTTTATCTTCATGTTTTGAAGGGCGGGGGATTTGGGTAAGGCTGTAAAAATGTTTCCACACCAGGGTGGGTTCGAGATTGAGGATTTCGTTATTCATAGCTTGTTGGTTTAACATTATTTCAGGTGTCAAAATTACAAATTATCAGGCACTTTTAAAGGGTTTTTCAATATTTCCCTGAATGTAATAAATCTTTGCTGGTATAGCAGTGAAAGGAACTTGCTTACCCGTTCCTCCGTTTCTTCGGAAGGACCCAGTTTTTCGGGAAATTGTGCTTTTAGTGTCATGCAGATTTCGCCAGCAGTGAGCTGTGAGTCTATCTTTTCCCAGACGGCTGATCCGAAGGTGTCGAGTTTGATACGGATGGCTTCACCTTTCCAGTTGGGCTGAAGAAGTTTCTTTGACCACCTGTTTTTGAACCTGGGCAGGAGAATGCTTATATTGTCTGCATCCCTTTTCTCCGATTTCATAAGCCTGACAGGATGAAGGTCGAGGGAATTGGCCTGCCTGAGTATCTTTCTGCGTTTGAAAAATGAAACTTCCATATGGTAAGATAAAACGGGGCTGGCAACCTCTCAGGTGCCAGCCCCGCGATGACTTTTAATCCCGATTACATTCCTGAAGCAGGAGGAGCCGGTTCATCGGGTTTTCCTGCATTCTTCAACGGTATCTGTATGAGCACAAATGCAATGATCGCAATGATCACAAGGCTGATTAAGTAGCTTGGGTTCGAGAAGAATACGAACTTGTCGTACAGGAAGATCTCGAAGGCAGCGAATATTGCGATTACAAGTCCCATCAGGGCTTCCCCTGCGATCATTCCGGAAGCGAGTAAAACACCTGTATTTTCAACCCTGATCTTCTGTGCTTCATTGAGTTTGCGTTTGCCGGTAAAGTACTCGACACCGCCCTTGATCAATCCGCCTACAAATATTGCAAACGTAGTTTCAAGCGGAAGGTACATGCCCACGCTGACAAGCATCGGGCTGCGGACCTGCATGAGAATAAAGGCGACTCCCATAAGCATGCCCGAGATGATCAGGGGCCATGCCATTGCACCTTCTACGATACCGCGTGAAAGGATTGCCATAAGGCCGGCCTGGGGAGCTGAAAGGTTACGGCTGCCGAAGCCTCCCTGGTAACCAAGGTTCTTTCCTGAAGCAATGTCGCCTTCATTTAGGTAGGCAAGGACAACAAACATAACAGCGCCTGCAAGGATCACGCCGATAATATCACCGATCTGCATTCTCCAGGGAGTACCGCCCAGGATATGCCCGGCTTTGAGGTCTTGAAGCATCTCACCTGCAACAGCGGCGGATACGCAAACGATGGCTGCAACACCGAGTACGGTTGCCACCCCTGCATTCCCCTGAACGCCCAATCCGACAAGGATAAGAGCGGTAACGACAAGAGCAGTAAGGGTTAGTCCGCTGATAGGATTATTGCTCGATCCCATGATACCGACGAGGTAACCTGAAACCGCGGCAAAGAAGAAGGCCAGGATGATCATGACGGTCGAAGCAACGACAGCGATCAGGATATTGGTTTCAAAAATAAAGTAAGTGATGCAGAAAGTCAGAACAGCTACTGCAAGGATCCCGACGATGATAGCTCCGAAGCTGAGGTCTTTTTCGGTGCGGGGAGCTGCCTGTCCCATACCCTGGGCGGCTTTCTTAACGTCGGTGATAGAACGGCCAACCCCTGTGATCAGGCTCTTTCTCATCTTGTAGAGGGTGAAGGCTGCGCTTACAAGCATTCCGCCGATGGCAATAGGCCTTACAATAAATTTCCAGATCTGAAGCATCTGGTATGCGGGATCATTTACCTTGGTCATAGCCTGTTCGAGGGTGAGGGTTGCATCTTTTCCCATCAGGAAAGCTGCCCAGGCCTGGAAATCCATTCCGGGTAATATGAAATACATGATCATCGGAACCATAAGTCCCCATGCAAGTAAGCCTCCGCTGAAATTGAGTGCGCCGAGCTTGGGGCCGATGATATAACCAACACCCATATAAGCAGGGCTTACGCCGGGTGAACTGAGCATCATACCACCCTTTCCAGTAAATACAGTGCCCGAGATAGTCTGCTTGCCCCAGAAAACGAATTTTTCCCAGAGGTAAAGGAAGAATTTTAATTCACCCAGTATTTTTACAACTGCACCAAGTCCCATAGCCCAGAAGAGGAACTTGGAACCGCCTGATCCGCCCTGTCCGGCTTTATGAATTTCAGCTGCTGCAACAGATTCAGGGAAGGGCAGCTCGGCATCCTCGACCATAACACGGCGAAGAAGGGCTACGAACATGATACCCAGGATACCGCCTGCGATAAGGATCAGTGAAGATGTGATATAATGGCCCATGGTGAAGAATTCGGGCCAGATACCTGATACGAAGAAAGCGGGCAGTGTGAAAATCGCTCCTGCTGCGACGGATTCACCAATGGAACCGACAGTACGTGTGAAATTCTCTTCAAGGATTGTACCCCGCATCAGGCGGAGGATTGCCATTCCGAGAACGGCGGCAGGGTAGGTTGCCGCGATGGTCATTCCTGCCTTTAGTCCGAGGTAGGCGTTCGCAGCTCCAAGGATAACGGCAAAGAACAAGCCGACTATCAGAGCCCTTACTGTAAATTCCTTCATATTCGTTTCGGCGGAGACGAAGGGTATAAATTTTTTAGCTTCAGCCATAATCGTGATGTTTTAATTTTTTGCTAAATAACGAAAAATCTCCGAACCTAACAAGATTTAAGGAATGCAAGTTATGAGTGACGAATGACGATTGACGAATGACGAGTTAAGAGCAGCAGGAGTTGGCTGATAAGTTTTTCTCAATCATTCGTCATTCGTAACTCGTAAATCGTAACTACCAGAGGTGTAGCAGCTTCTTGGTCTGGAAATATTCTTCTGTGAAATATTCAGAGAGGGGATATATCGTCCATTTCGCCTGCAGGGGCGTAAGTTCCTCCTCGAAATCTCCGCCTTTCAGATAAAGAAATCCGTTTTGCAGACTGTTGTTTCCCTTATGTCTGATGAGTTTTTTCAGTTTGGAAGAAAAGTCGGGAATATTCGTGACAGCTCGTCCAAGGATGAAATCATAAGGCTGTTTCAGGTCTTCATACCTGCAATTCGTGGCGCGGGCATTCTTTAGGTCCAGCTCTTTGATAATGGAATCAGCAACATGGATCTTCTTTCCAATTGAATCAACAAGGACGAACTCCGATTCGGGATTCAGGATGGCCATTGGAATTCCCGGTATCCCACCCCCGGTTCCGGCATCCAGGATCCAGGATCCGGGAGTAAAATGGATGATTTTTTCAATCGCCATTGAATGCAGGATATGCCTTTCTTCAAGATGTTCAATGTCCTTTCGGCTGATGACATTGATACGGCTGTTCCATTCGGGATACAACTCAAGCAGCCTGCTGCACTGTGCGGTTTGTTTTTCGCTCAGGGAAGGAAAATATTTTCTGATCAGATCCATAAAAAAGTCCGGGTGGAATGAAGCACCCGGACGAGTTCATTGAACATTATGAAGTATAAACGGTTTGTTGGAGATCCCTGATCATTCAGCCGGTGCCGGGGCCGATGCTTCAGCAGGAGCTTCACCTTCTTTAGGTTCTGCTTTTTTCTTTGGCTTCGCAACTTTTGGTTTTGCTTCAGTTGCTTCGGTCGGCTCAGCAACTTTCTTCGGGGCAGCTTTCTTAGCCTTCTTTTCTTCAGCGGCGGCTTCAGCAGCAGCAACCTTAACGGCTTCTTCAGCTTTGGCTTTTACTTTGGCAACTTTGCCTGCAGAGGGAGGAGTAGGTCCTTTTTTCTTCCTGCGGGGCCGGCTTACACCGAACGATCCGATTATGATCTTTCCTCTTTTTGATTTTTTGTCACCTTTTCCCATATGTATATTTATTAAAATTACAATTTTATTTACGAATTACGAAGCCCGAAGGCCGATTTACGATTTACGAATTACGATTTACGAGTTACGATTTACCAATCACCAATCACCAATCACCAATCACCAACCAAAAAGGCAAAGTTAAAAAAATGATTCTTTAATTCAGTCTTATTCCTTATATTTCTTTAGAAAATCACGTATGACCACATCTGATTTCCTGATAGTACCTGCCGCCCAGCGCAGTAGGATCAGTGTTTTTTCATCCTCAGGGATGGACCATGTGATTGTCGAATTCCTGAGCCTGTTTGTCAGGCTGTGAAGTAAAACTGCAGCTGAGACGCTGATGTTGAGACTTTCGGTAAACCCGAACATGGGGATTTTGATATACTGGTCGGCAAGCTCAACGGCCTCCTGAGTAAGGCCCTGCATCTCTGTGCCGAAGATCAGGGCAAAGGGGGTGTCAAGTGGTAAGGTGTCAGGTGTGAAATCAAATTTATGAGGAGTGGTGGCAACAATACGATAGCCTTTTTGCTTAAGGGCGGATATGCAGGAGGCTGTGTTTGACTGGCTGCGGTTATATTTATATAAGGTAAGCCATTTGGCTGAACCCAGGGCCACGTCGGGGTTCACTTCATACTTGTTTTTGTTCTCGATGATATGCACATCCTGGATTCCGAAACAATCGCAACTTCGGAGCACCGCGCTGGCGTTATGGGGCTGGTAGATGTCTTCTAAGACGATCGTAAGATGACGGGTGCGCTGGGCAATTAATTCGTAAAATCTCGTTTTTCGTTCTTCTGTTATGAATGAAAGAAGGTGTTCGAGCAATGCGGATTTTCGTGAGCTGTCAAGATTTTCAATATCGTTGATCATTTCAAAACAGGGCTAAATTCTTCATTCAAAGGTAAAAAAATGAATCAGTAGTACAGAGGAAAGGGAAAAATTGTAACTTTGCACTCTTAAATTTTGGAAAAAGATGGCACAAAAGCTTGATAAGCAGGCAGACAAAACCGAAGAACGCATTGTTGCAGTAGAAGAAGCATTCGGGAAAACCGAACAGTTCATTGAGAAGAACCAGAAAGTGATCCTTATTGTGATCGGTGTTATTATTGTAGCAACCCTTGGTTTCTTTGGATTTAAGAGGTTTTACATTGCACCCAGGGAAAAAGAAGCAGAGAGCCAGATGTTCATGGCCCAGAAGTACTTCGAGCAGGATTCTTTGAAAAAGGCCCTGAACGGTGACGGACAGTACCTTGGTTTCCTTGCAATTATTGATGAATACGGGATGACCAAGGCGTCAAACCTTTCACATTATTATGCAGGTATGTGCTATTTGAAGCTCGGACAGTTTGACAATGCAATAAGCCAGCTCAAGTCATTCAGCGCCGGTGACCAGGTCGTAGGGCCACTTGCCAAAGGTGCCCTTGGTGATGCTTATGTTGAAACCAACGATATCAAAAAAGGAATCGCATATTATACCGAAGCAGCTGAAACCGGGAAGAACGAATTTGTTTCCCCGTATTTTTATATGAAAGCTGCAATGGGCTATACAGAGCTGACCGATTATCAGGGCGCCCTTAAAATGTACAGGAAAATAAAGGAAGAATATCCCCGTTCCAATGAAGGCAGGGATATTGACAGGTATATTGCTTTTGCCGAAGGAAAACTTAAGGAAAAGAAATAGCGATTCTTTCATTTTTTATCGAACTTTGCCCGGAATTTCCCGGGCATTTTTTTTATCCGGTAACCCAGTAACCCAAAATCATGCATCCTGCATCTCACATCCTGCATCCCGCATCCCGCATCATCTTCTATGGCACTCCTGAGATTGCAAAGGAATCCTTAAAGGCTGTTGTTGACTGCGGATATCAGGTTGTTGCTGTCGTAACTGCTCCCGACAGGCCTGCAGGCAGGGGGATGAAGATGAGGGCTTCAAAAGTCAAGGAATACGCTCTTGAGCAGGGGTTAAAGGTTCTGCAGCCAGAAAAACTTTCCGACCCTGTCTTTTTTGAAGAACTAAGGAAGTTCAAACCCGACTTGCAGGTAGTGGTGGCATTCAGGATGATGCCCCGTTCAATTTGGACCCTTCCTCCCAAGGGGACCTTCAACCTGCATGCTTCCCTTTTACCGCAGTATCGAGGTGCCGCACCGATCAATTGGGCTGTGATCAACGGGGAGGCGGAAACCGGGCTTACCACCTTTTTCCTTCGGGATAAGGTTGATACGGGTGATATCATTTTCAGGGAACCTATGTCTATAGGCCCGGATGAGACCGCCGGAGAGCTCCACGACCGCATGAAAATACAAGGAGCTCAACTTGTCATTAAGACTATCGAAGCCGTTTTTTCAGGAAAGATTAATCCGCAGGACCAGTCACGATTCGCGAATCACGATTCACCATTGAAGCCCGCTCCCAAGATATATACCGACACCTGCCGGATTGACTGGAACATGCCATCCGCATACATATATAATAAAATAAGGGGACTGAGCCCTCTGCCAGGCGCATTCACTGAGATTACCTTAAAGGACGGCAGTAAATCTGTGCTGAAGATCTTCAGGGCAGGGATTGAGTTACAAAAGACCTCTGAAGAGCCCGGCTCGGTGCTTACCGACGGACGCAGCAGTCTTAGGATATCTGCGCCGGATGGATATGTTAATATATATGAACTGCAGATTGCAGGACGTAAACCTATGAAAACAGATGAATTCCTGAGGGGGTTTGGGAAGAATATCGTCTGAAAACCCTGTGAATATTACGTTTCCATGATGGAGTTATTAACAAAATCTTTGATTTTTCAACATTTTCAATGGTTTTCAATGAAAAAGACTTGACAAATTTCACAGAGACCTTATATTTGCAGGGATTATCAAAATTGAGTATTAATTTAAAACCTTAAAAAATGAACAAGGCTCAGTTAATCGAAGCAGTTGCAAAGGATGCAAAAATCACCAAGGCAGAAGCAAAAAGGGCTCTGGAGGCTGTTATCACTTCCACAACCAAAGCTCTTGGTAAAGGTGAAAGAGTTGCTTTAGTTGGATTTGGTTCATTTGCCGTTTCAAAACGTGCTGCCCGTAAAGGCCGTAACCCACAGAATGGCAAAGAAATCAAGATTCCTGCAAAAAAGGTCGTTAAATTCAAGGCTGGCGCAGAACTTGTAAAGAAAGTTAAGTAAACAGCTCAAGCGATTACTTCACGAAAAAACCACCTCATCGGGGTGGTTTTTTTATGCTGTTTAATATTTGTTGAGATAACCGGTAAGGTTGTCGGCTCGACCAAGGCCAAGCTTATGCCTCAGCCTGTGGCGGGCTATTTTGATGGTGTTTTCACTTTTTCTGGTCAGTTGTTCAATTTCCTTGGTTGTCAGATTTAGTCTGATAAATGCACAAAGCTTTATTTCATTAGGGGTAAGTCCGGGATGATCCTTTGTAAGTGAGGTGTAAAATTGCGGGTGGACATCCCTGAAATGAGCGTTGAACTCATCCCAGAACCTTTCCGAACTTTTACTATTGAAATCATGAAGCAAGGTCCTTAGCGGACTTATATTCTCCTCTGTGGAGGTCTGGATGATAACCTGAAGTTTGTTTGACATCTCTGTCATTACTTCTTTTCTCTCGGCCAGGTTCATCGATTGAAGGACCAGTTCTTTGTTTTTCAGGTCTACATCCTTTTCAAGACTTACATTCTCCAGCTCAAGGTTTATTTTCTGCAGGTTAGTATGCCTGGTTTTGTTACGCTGCAGAAGATAAAGCAGCAGAAGCAGCAGGGAGATCCCGAAAACGAGAGAAATCGATAAGATGAAGATCATTTTGTTTCTCGCGCTGATGGCTTCTCCCTTTTCGGTTTCTATGCGCTGTTTCTCTTGCTGGTTTTTAAATGAAAACTCCAGCTCAGTAAGTACTATTTTCTGTTTGTTACTTAAAAGCCACAGGCTATCTGCAAACCTGTGATGCAGTTTTGAATAGAAAAGTGCACTGTCGATTCTGCCAGTGATCTCCATTATTTCACTGAGACCTCCAAGGGCATTGGTCTCATATAGAAGAAATGATCCTTGTTTCGAATATTTTATTGCATTCCTGTAATGGCTTTCAGCTTCACTGTAATTTTTTATTTTCTGAAAGATCTCTCCCATCTGTTCTTCTGTATTCGCCCTCATGTACGCTGTTGACCCATGAAAGGTTTTATCCAGAGAGTCGATCATTTTCATCCCGGTATTCACATTAGCAAGAGACTCCTGAAACCTTGATAGCTCAAAATCAATTGCGGAGAGTCCAAGGTGCAAATTCGCAAGGCCATAATAGTTTTTTAGCCTTTGCTGAATGGGTATGGCCAGCCTGTAATATGCAAGGGAACTATCGTATTTTTTCAGCCCCAGGTAAGCCCTCCCAATGTTGACAAGGGAATTGGCATAATAAACCGAATCGTTTTTCTCCCTGTATATGTTACTGGCTTCAATAAAGAGTCTTATACTTTTTTCGTAAACTCCTGCAGAATTATAAAATGCGGCAATATTATTAAGAAAGTCGGCACGCCATATAATATTGCCGGTTTCCTCTGCAAGCTCTTTTCCCTGCATATAATAGTTGAGCGCACCAGCATAGTCAGATTGCAAATCACTGATATAACCGAGGCCGTTCAATGTTTTCATCTTCAAAACAGGATCACTGTCCTTGCCAGAGATTTTCAATGCTCTCAGAAAGTATTTCCTTGCCAGGTTAAGACTGTCACTGCTTAGGTAGTACAACCCTATGGAAACACAATTGTGAAGAATGCCGTCAAGGCTGTTTGCTTTTTCAGCAAGATTCAAACCGGTCATAGCGGCCTGTAAGGAAGAATCATTGCCGGATCTCAGGTATTCTCGCGACAAATCAGAGTAAAGAACCGAAAGTTTTGTTGGGTCCCCGCTGTTCTTTAGGATCAGTTGTCTCAGGCTGTCAATGCCAGGTTTTGCCAGCCCTCCTCCGCAGAAAATCAGATTCAGGATAAGCAAAACGAAGATTGTTGTTGTTTTCCGGATCAATTTCAGAGAGTTAACGTTATGAAAGTATAATAGATGATTCAAGAAAAAGAAGTAATGGAACAGAAATCTGCATCATTTAGATCGACTTTAACAAATGTACACTTTTTGTACCCCCGATCAACCTCATTATGAAGGTTAAATCCATGTTTATAAGTTATTTTGGCTTTGAACAGCCGGTTTCCTGATGTAAATTTATAAGCATAAACCTAAACAATACCCTTATGAGAAAGTTAGTCCTTCTTGCGATCCTCCTGCTGAGCGGAGTCGCAGCCATCAGCCAGAACCTCCTCTTCACTTCCGAGTTCGGAGGGGCGAACTCAAACGGGGCCCTTGTAAAGTACAACCCCTTGACAACCAATTCATCTGTTTTTAGCAGCCTGGGAGGAAATCCTTTCACGGCAACCAATGAGGTAATAAACGGTGATAATCTCTGGCAATTCCAGAAAGGCGGCCTCACCCTGGGCATGGACGGTAAGTATTACGGAGTCTCGTTTCTGCCATCAGGCATTGTAAACCTGGATATGGAGCATAAAACTGACAGGGGGATTTTCTATCGGTTTGACCCTGTGACCAATAAAACCCAGGTGTTGTATTCATTTACCGGTGCGGGAGAATATAATATGGCTAACATCAATCATACGGCAGCTTATAATGAAAACCTGGCTGCTCCTACTTTCAGGGTGGTGGAGATGAGCAGCGGGGTGTTTTACGGTATTGCAGTACTTGGCGGATCCAATGACGTGGGCGGGGCCTGGAAATTCGACGTCAACACCATGACCTATAGAAAGATAGGGGAATTCAGCAACCAGGTGAATGGGATCGGTTACGATCCTTTGAGCAACCTTGTCCATGGGGACGGCAATAATTTATACGGGGTTTTGTCGAAGAGGAATGTCAATATACCGGCCCGGCTGGACCTGGGGGTGCTTTACCGCATCAACACCGTCACAGACCAGCTGGAATTTGTGGGTGAACTCGACCCTGCGGGTACAAGCCTGATTTTAAATTTCCCAACGGGAGATATTGTTTACAACTCCGTTTCGAATAAAATTTTTGGCACAAAGCTGAGTTCCTTTCCGAACAACTCGGGCCATGTCGGCGGAGGAGTCTGGTCTTACAACCTGGGAACGAATACCGCCTCTTTTGAATGGAATATAAACTTTTATGAAACATCCACCCTCGGATCCCAGTTGGGTGGACTGGCCCAGGGCAATGACGGGAAAATCTATGTGTTTTCGAAAGACGGGGGGGCATATAACTTCGGGACCATCATTAAATATGATCCCGGATTAAACACCCACGCCAAGGTAGTCGATATCCCAGGCCCTTTATTTACTCATAATTCGGGTTTCCAGGTGGTTGGCACCAAAATCTACGGAAGCTGGGAAGATGATTATAATCATCCGTATTTCCAGATGTTCAGTTACGATGTCATGACCGGAATTCTTGACAATTACATCCCGTTTGCCAATAGCCTGCCAGGGTATAACAAGGAAATACAGTTTTTTATCAATAACAATAAGATCATTGGCCGTATGACCAACGGCGGAACTGCCAATGCTGGATCAATCTTCTCCTACGACATTGGAACACAGGCGAGTACAGTTCTTGCCGAAAACAACTCCCTGCAGGGAAGAGGGATTGTGGGCGAATTGACACAATTGAATGACTCCATATTGCTGGGGTATACCGGTATGGGAGGTTCGCTGCCAAATCAGCCTGGTTTCTCCGCCGATAAACAGCATGAACTTGGAGACCTGGTGCAGATCAATGCACGGACAGGTGTGGTGACTGTCCTGCCCGATGCTTTTAAACACACGTATTTCCCAGCCTCCTATAACACTGACCAAATCTGCCTGAAATTCAACCGCCCCCTGCTTGCTTCCAACGGTAAGCTTTACTACAGTTATATACACCTGGGATATGCGGGAAATACTTTTCGTATCTCCTCCTATACCCTGGGATCCAATACAAGGGCCGACATAACAGTCCAGAACATTACATTAGCCAATGACTACGAGTCTGTCGGGCTCACCGAAGTCGCAACAGGCAAGGTCCTCAGCTGTTTCAGGGACAGCATCTATGTTTGGGATATCAACACCAATGCGTTCACGACCAGAAAGTTCTCTCATAATGAGAATACCTATGGATTTTATAAAGGCAACTTCCTCAAGGCTTCCAACGGAAAGATCTACGGCACCACCAAGGTGAAAGGGTATGATGTAAATCCTCCTGTGCCAGTGGGCAATGCAGTCATTTTCTCCCTGGATCCCGTGAACTACAATTTTACCGCTGAATACACCTTCCCGGCAGGCATTAAAAACTGCAATGCGGGGCTGAAGGAATACAACGGAAAGTTATATGGTTCGACCAATTACGGGGGTACCAACAACAACGGCTACCTCTTCTCCTACACCATTGCCACCAGTACTTTCGCCGTCCTGTACAATTTCAACAAGGACACCGACGGGGCAGGTTTTGAAGGAGAGTGGACAGTGTTGAACAATAAGCTCTACGCCACCTCATATACCGGTGGACCCAGCGGTTTCGGAACCCTGGTGGAATTCAATCCGGCCACCAATGCCCTGACTGTTCTGAAAAATCTTAGCATGAATGACGGGAGAAGCTTCAGGGGAACACCACTGGTATTCAATGACGTATATTCTGTAAATGCACCGATCACCACGGCAGGAACAGGTGCGGGTTGCAGCGCAGGTACATTTACCATCCCGGTCACGGTAAACAACTTCAACATGGTGAAAGGATTTACCCTCAGGCTCGATTTTGACCCTACCCTGATGGCCTATACAGGCTTTGCCAATATCAACCCCGGGTTAACAGGCTGTACGGTGACAGCCACAAACATCTCCGCTAATGTTACGAAGATCGTGATCGCCTGGCCCGGTACAACAGCTGTCAGCCTGGCAAATTCCAGTAAGTTGGCTGACCTCAAATTTACCCTTATCTCAGGCACACCTGCGCTTGCATTCAATAATACAGCCGGCGGCGGAGCTGAATGCCAGTACCTGAATTCAAACGGGGATGTGATGAACGATCTGCCAAGCAGCACTTACTATATCAATTACACAGGCTCGGGAACCCTGCTTCCCGGGACACCCGGCGCAATCAGCGGTGCGGCTTCAGTATGCCAGGGGCAGAATACAGTACCATATACCGTGCCTTCAATAACAAATGCCACGGGTTATTCCTGGTCCTATACAGGAACGGGGGCAACCATAAACGGCACCACCAATTCAGTGACTGTCAGTTTTGCGGCTAACGCTACTTCCGGCAACCTGAAAGTCCAGGGAACCAACAACTGTGGCAACGGGCCGTTTTCGGCAAACTTCCCTGTAACAGTTAACTCATTGCCAGGAGCGGCTGGTGCCATCACCGGCAGCAGCGCAGTATGCCAGGGGCAGAGCGCGGTCATCTATTCGGTTATGCCGGTGGCAGGAGCGCTTTCTTATGTATGGAGTTACAGCGGTACCGGTGTGACTATCAACCCGGCCGGACCTAATGCCGTCAGCATAAATTTTGCCGCTAACGCCAGCTCGGGGAATTTAACTGCCTATGCCACCAATTCCTGCGGGAACGGAGCAGTGTCGCCTGCTTTCCCTGTCAATGTCAATACTCCTCCCGTTGCAAACGCAGGGGTGAACCAGTATATCCCGAACGGGACTTCGACCATTCTGAACGGTTCAGTCACAAGCGGAACCGGTCCGTTTGCCTATCATTGGGAACCTGCAGTGTACCTGGTTAATTCCAACGTCCAGAATCCGACCACAGTTGTACTGACGACTTCGACAAACTTTACGCTAACCGTTACCGATGCCATCGGATGCACCGGTAATGACGATGTGTTCGTAAACGTAAGCGGACCACTTACCCTCACAGCAACAGCCAATCCCGATACCATATGCAACGGGCAGGCTGTACAGCTGAATGCTTTTGCCGGAGGAGGTACTGCTTCATACACATATGCCTGGACTTCAGTTCCTGCGGGCTTTACAGCCACCATTCCGAATCCTATCGCATATCCCACCGTAAATACCTTGTACACCGTAACTGTAAATGACGGCAGTTCAACGATCAGTGGTAATGTAGCTGTCACCG
>SESG01014068.1_pt1 | contig 18639 bp, 15 predicted proteins | sample 3171421 | NCBI WGS metagenome assembly SESG01 (sample SAMN10866946, study PRJNA518727) | freshwater metagenome | biome: subpolar coniferous forest; feature: holomictic lake; material: water; isolation source: holomictic Lake 227, 6 m and 8 m depth | place: Canada: near Kenora, Ontario | collected... | reverse complement strand
GATTTTAATATAAATGACTTTGAAATATTTGGAATTGATGATATAAAAAAAATTAATTCACCATTAGAAATTGCAATATAAATAATATGGAAGAAGAAAAATTATTTACCAAATCTGATATGTTAGTATTTGCTGAAACATGTATGCTTAAATTATCTTCTAAATATGAAGAAGATAATAGGGAATTTATGGCTGAGATTGGAGCATTAGATTTACATAAAATCAAGAAAATTCTTAGACTATATAAAAAATAAATGAACGTAATATTAATTGCAATAATTGTTATCTTAGTCATTTGTATTGCAATTTTATCGGTAGCAATTTTATACATAATGAAAAAAACTTCTTTTCTTTCTAGTAAGGAAAAGAAGTTTTTAGTATTTGTTATTGAAATTTTCGAAAAGTATGGTGATGATTTAGGTATTCAATCTAAAGATCAACACCTGCAATTATGTAATGAACTTAATAAAATTAAGGACAATCAATTATCTGATAAATTATAATATATCACCAAGTGTATCATTTAGAAAAGGTATCGTGTCCTCTTTTACTGGAACTGCTTTTACCTTCTTCCAAAATGTGAAAAACCCACCCATACTTCTTGTGCTTTTATCAATTACATTATCAGAATTTTCAACCTCATAATATCTATTCTTATATCCACTCATATTATATTGAATAATATCACCTCTGTCAATTTCAACACCATTTTCTTCTAATTCTTTAAGATAAATATTAAATACTAAGTTTCCAGTATCATCACGAACAATACCAGCTTTACCATCACCATAATATTGTTGTTGACCATCTTCAACACTTATTTGTACCTTCAATTTAATTGGCTGCATAAACTTTTTATCCTTACTTTTAGCTTGACCATATAAACTATGTGATTTTGTCTCAATAATATTTATTTTATGCAATACTACTTCTTGAACATTATCAGTTTCAAGATAAGTTCTTCCATACATAATACTTAATTCGTTGGATTCTTCTGACATGAACATACCGTATCTATGTTCGGTCATATCAACTATATTTTTATTTTTCTTACTCATTTTAAAAAATATTTATTAATTCAATTCTATTTTTATCCAATTTATTAATGAAGTTATCAATAGTTATATATGGTTGAACATATTTATTAAATAAATCAACAAATAGTTTACCATTTGATTCTCTTTTATTAATATTATCAGGCGTAAATAACTTATTTTGATTAATATATTCAATCATTGTTTTATTATTTAAAACATAGTTTTTAGTTTCATTATATAATATTGGTATTTTTAAAATTTCTAATTTATTAAATGGTATTTGAGCCAAACCATAACCATTATGTCCATCATAATTTAACTCATATTCATTATTAGAATATCCATTCTTTGATTGATCAAAATTAATTGAAACAACAAAATTACCATTTTTACCATAATCATTGTAATTATCAGAAAACCAAATAACACCTTTATCACCAAATTCTTCACCTGTATGAGGGATTAAACCATTAATTAAAACACTTTTAATTAGTTCTTCCCAACCATTTGTATATTTAGGACTTAATTTATGATACAATTTAATTACACCTAAATTATCAATTTCCTCGTTTATTATTTGTAACAAATTCATATTAAATTACAATGATAGGGTATTTGAACGGTTGGTAACCCATATGTTCATTTACATTCTTAGCTATTTTTGCTCTTTCTTCTGTTAAATTAACCTGTGATAACTTACCTAATTCATCTAAGATAATTTTTTCAGTAGCATCCTTTAATTCTTTTCCTTCATCAAGTAAATGTCTGTAATCTAATACTAATTGTTTATCAGTACTACCAATTTCGCCAGTATAGAACCCTCTTACACCACCTAATACAATTTTAACTTTAGCAATTAATAAATTTCTTATCTGTTGTTTAGCAACATCATTAAAACTACTCCATTCCAGTACATCCGTTGGAGCATCTGATGGAAGTTTTACAATATCTTTATTCTTTGCCTTTAATTTTTTTATATCCTTAGATGCCATATTCTCAGTATCATAATACCAATACCAAACTTTTTTTCCAGCATAGTGTCTACCCCATTGACCTGCAATTTCATGTCTACTATTTGGAAGTGGATATAAATGCAACATCTTTTCACCAGTTTCTAAACCAGTTATTCTATATGTTAGAATTGATTGTAATACACGTTGTTTCATTCTACGATCCTGTGCTGCAAGCAAAGTACTATATGTTGGTTGAACATACATTGCAGGTGTTCCAAGATAACCAAACCCTGACATCCCGGGTGTCATAGCCGACATTGCAAATGGATCAACAAGTCCAGCATCAATACTTGCAGGTGTTTCCCAAAGAACTTCATTAACTTCTCTATTAGCTGGAATAATATAATGCTGAGTATTTTCAGCAGTTATAATAAAATCTCTTTTAAGTTCCCAACCACCAATTGCAGGTGCATTAGTTCCTTGACCAACTTGTTTTGAATATGCATAAGTAAATGATTCAATATATTTGTTAGATTTACTTGTAAATGCCGATAAGAAGTCAGAATTATCTTTATCCATACCTTCTAATCTAGTCCATTGTTGCTGAATTAACCAAGCATTAACGAAAGCTGAATAATCTTCAACAACCATTTCAAGATATGAATTCATCATTAAATCAGACACTTCAAAAGGTCTAAGTGGAAATCCTAGTTCATGTTTAACATGTAGGAATAATTTATTTTTATCAGGTGTTGTAATTAATGCCATAATTGTATATATTTGTATTTTAATATAAATACTTTAAAGATAAAATAAGATGCGAGAATTAAAATATGATATTGGATTAAATGATGAAGGAAATCCTTTTGTTAAAATTTCGAAAGAATATGAGGAAAATCCAGAAGATAAGTTTGTTATATTTCAATTAACTACTTATATTCTAATGAATATTAGTCCAAAAATAAAAGATGATCAAACAAAAGCAGATATTGATTATTGTATTGATGCTTTAGGTAAATTATCTGGATATGTTGGAAATCTATTAAAGGGAATAATGATAACAAATGGTGAAATGGATAGAATTGCAAATAAAGATTTAGCAATTGAAGTTAATTCATATGATGATTTAGTTGAATTAATCTCAACTAATATAAGCTGTGGATACTTTATTCATGATGTAAAAATGTATGATGTTGATAAAGGTATTGTCTTTAAAATTAAAGATAGTGGCAAAATCTATTCATATTTCGATGGTGAACTAATTTTAAACGATTAATATGGCATTTAATGAGTAAATCAAGATTATATTGGACTAAAGAAATGTGCAGAGAAGAAGCACTTAAATATAAAGAAATTGGAGAATTTAAAAGTAAATCAGGTGGTGCTTATTATTCAGCAAGTAAAAATATGTGGTTAGATGAAATATCATTAAATTTATTAAAAATAAGAAAACCAAATAATTATTGGAATAAAGAAAGATGTTATTATGAAGCTTTAAAGTATGAAACAAGAAATGAATTTCAAAAAAAATCTAGAAGTGCATATACTGCATCACGAAGAAATTTTTGGATTAATGAAGTTTGTTCACATATGAAGCAAAAATGTGATTTACGTAATAGGTTTATATATTCATTTGAGTTTAGTGATAATCATGTATATGTTGGATTAACATATAATGTTGAAATAAGAAAAAAAATACATTTAGGATTAAATAAATCAATAAAACAAAGTGAAAAATCAGCAGTTTATTCTCACATATTAAAAACAGGTTTAACACCAAAATTAATTATTTTAACAAAAAAACCTATTGATGAAGTTTTAGCTTCAAATGAAGAAAATTTTTATATTGAAGAATATAAAAACAATAATTGGATTTTATTAAATAAAATAAATGGTGGTGGTTTGGGATATGGTGTTAAAAAATGGACTAAAGAAAAAATTGTTAATGAAGCTTTAAAATATAATACAAGGTCAGAATTTAAATTTGGATCAGCAGGTGCATATAATGCATCATTGAAAATTGGAGTACTTAATGATGTATGTTTGCATATGAAAACAAAGGTAATTATCCATTGGACAAAAGAAAAAGCACATGAAGAAGCATTGAAATATGATAATAATTCCGATTTTATTAAAAACTCAATAAATGCATATAGTGCTGCAAAAAAATATGGGTGGCTTAGTGAAATTAGATCACATATGATAGATATTAAAAATAAATTATGAAATTTAAACCAACAAAAGAACAAGAAAGAATATTTCATTGTATTAAAAATAGAACTGAAAATATTCTTATTAAAGCATATGCAGGTACTGGAAAAAGTACTACTATATTAAATGCAGTAGATTTAATTGATAAAACAAAGTCAATAATGTATTTGGCATTTAATAAACATATCCAAGAAGAATTAAAATTAAAGCTTCCAGAACATGTTAGATGTTATACAACATATGGACTTGGAGTATCAGCTATTCATAGAAAATATCCAAAAATTAAATTCGATGAATTTAAGATAGATAAGATCATCAAGAAAAAATCCAAAGCATGGGGTTTAGAGACCGAATTTAAGACTTTTGATGAAATTAGTAATTATACCTCAGATATTAAGAAAATGGTCAATTTTTGCCGTTTAACACTAACTACAAAGGCTGAACATATTCCATATCTATTGGATCGTCATGAAATAAATTTATATAAAAAAGACGATATAAAAAGAATATTAAAAGTCTTAGATGAAGCAACTATTGATAGAGTTAGTTATGATTATACTGATATGGTGTTTTTGCCAGCAATTGACCCTGCTATTTGGTTATTTCCACAAGATTATATAGTAACAGATGAAATTCAAGATTTAAACCGTTGTCAAATACGAATTATTGAAAAATCATTGAAACGTGATAAAATCAGTAAGAAAATAACAGGTAGATTAATTAGTGTTGGAGACGAAAATCAAGCAATTTATGGTTTTAATTGTGCAGATTCTCAATCATTTAAATGGTTTGAAACATTCCAAAATACTATGATTTTACCACTTTCATACTCATTTAGGTGTCCAAATAATGTTATTAAATTAGCCAATGAAATAGTTCCAGATATTAAAGCATTAGATACTGCAATAGATGGTGTTGTTAGAGAAGGTGATGTTTTAACAGAAGCAGAAAGTGGTGATTTAGTTTTATGTAGAACAACAGTACCATTAATTAAATTATTCTTTCACTATTTAGTTAATCATCAAAAAGCATATGTACGTGGTACTGATATTGGAATTAAATTAATTGAATTAATTGGTAAAAATACTACAATTCTGGAATTGAAATCACATTGGAATAAAGAATTGACTAAATATAAAAAAGACTTATATTCAAAAGGTGTTTTAAACCCAAATGAACATAGTGGATTTGTTGCATTAGAAGATAAAATAACAACACTATTATTTATTGCAGATATGTCAAAATCTATTGAAAATCTAATTTTCAAAATTAATATGATATTTAGCGATGAAAATGGACAAGGTATCATTCTATCTACAGTACATAAAGCTAAAGGAAGTGAAAGTAATAGAGTATTTATTGTAAGACCTGATCTAATGCCATTACCAAATGCAAGAGGTTGGCAATATGGTCAAGAAATGAATTTGAAGTATATATCTATTACACGTGCTAAAAAAGAATTAATTTTTGATAATAATTGGACAAACGAAGAAGAATAATAAAATAAATGATATGAGAAAAGTTATAAAAAGTGAAAATGATGAAAGACAAGATATTGTTGTTGAAGTAATTCTTGAACAAAATATCATTAAATTTACTGGTAGATATAAGTTAAAAAATATGCAACGCATGATTGTTGATGTTGTTGAAATTGGTATTAATGCAGATGCTGAAATGATTAATCAAACAATTGGTGATTTAGCTATATCTATTAATAAAAAAGTTATTAAATATCTGAATATCGTTGATATTTTTAATAATCTTGGTGATGATATTACTGTTAATATTTTAGAATCAGAAGATTAAAGAGCACCTGCTGGATTTCCACCGAATAATTTAAATAATGCTAACGCAATTGTTAGTATTACTGAAATCATAGTAACCAAAAGTATACTAAAATTTTTTATAGATTTTCTTGAAATTTGTTGTTCTTCTAATTTCTGTATTTTTGTAATATTCGGACAATGTAGAATATGCTCAACGTCATTACTTTTTAAAATATCAATTCTATAATCAATACTGTCAATCTTAGTGAAAATCTTATCTTCAATACTCTCAACCTTATCTTCTAATTTATTAACTCTACCATTTGTTTTGGTTGTCTGTATCTCAATTGAATTAAGTTTAACATTTATTACATCTATTTTACCATTAATCGCTTCCAACTTACCATCAGTCTGAGCAGTATGAACAGCCATTACATCTGTAAACATTTCTCTCATTTCCTTTTTATCATCAAGTGTCATATAATATAGATATGTTAAAATTTATCTTTGTTTATAAATACAAATTTTTAATAAAAAAACTCAATAAATTATATATTTTTTTCAATATTATGATATATTGTGATATATATCATTATACTAATGTTCTAACTAAATTATTAAACATATGACCATTTAAAATTATTAATAATCTTATTAGATGAACACCATCTAGATATTGTTGATTGATTACAATTTTCTGAAATTGATGCTAATTTTGTAGTATTGAATGTTTCAATAATTTTAGTAGTTAAATTAGTTTTATAAACTTTTTTGCAATTAGCTTCTTTCTGTTTATCAGAAAAACCTCTAAGTAATTTAGTTTTACTTATTTTTTCTTTTGTTTCATCATTCCTAGTTTTACCTTGCCAATATTTCGGAGAATTTTCAGATAAATATTGTTTTTCGTTAGTAGTTTTAATATTACCATATTTTTTAGCATCTTTACTACCTGCAATTGCTATCCTTTTATCAACCCAAGAAACTGTTTGTTTAATACCTAAATGAGACTTAGACATTTTTTCAATTGTTTCTATACTAGGTATTGAATTTTTACCACCACTTTCAAGATTATACCCAAAATTTCTATCAGTAGTATTATATTGCAGTATATAATAAATCTCTTTATTATTTAATTCATCTAAAGTAAAAGCATTATCAATTATTTCAAATTTAAAGTTTTTAATTCCATATTTATTTATTGAATTATATAAAGGATGATTATTCCTATTATACAAATGTTCCTTAAATCTTCTACTAACATTAGTCGTTTGACCAATATATTTTTTATTATTTATACTGTTGGTTATCGAATATATATAACCAAATTTAGTGTTATCTTCTATTTCATTATAAATCATAAACTACAATATAATATATTTTTTTACAAATACAAGTATTAAATAAAAAAAGCGGTGAAAATTTCACCGCTTTTTAATATAATAATAATCAAAGATTATTTCAAGTCGCCAATACCCCAAGTGTAAAGACCATCGCAAAGAATTCTACCGAAGTAACGATTCAATACCATTTTCTTAGCATAACGAGTTAAGATACCACGTATTGGTGTGAAGTCAAAAGGGTTATACATGACAGGAGTCAACTGCATCGGGATGTACGGTGCGTAAATGTAACCAGTTTCAAGGATTGTAGTACCTTTATGTCCGATAAGAACTGTGTTAGCAGCTGCATATGGGTCACGGTAAACAAGGTAACGACCACTTAAAGAACCAATTTTTTCAATACCCATGTTATACTTATCCTGTTCTGGATCAGCGTTAGACACGTGGAAGTATTCCAAGTCATCAAATACAGCACTAACTTCTGGAGAAACAACAACCCAAGATGCACCACCACGAAGGGTAGATTTATGGATTTGAGCAGAAATCTGATTGATCTTAGTTAAAAGAGTCTGATTCCAGTCTTTTTGTGTTCCGTAGTAAGCATTAGTCTGATTTCTCAAACCATTGTAATCCCAACGAGCAGTCCAAGCAGCACCTCTACGAAGGTCACGAAGAATTTCACGGTCAACTTCAGCAGCCATTTGTTCTGATAACAAAGCGGTTAACTCAGCTTCAGCGTCAATGTTATGAAATGCGCTAACGTCCTGTGCAAGTTCTGGAGTCCATTGTGCTCTCATTTTTCTTGGTTCAACTGATACAGTTACCTGATCAAGTTGGAAAGTAACTTCTGCCATTCTTGAATCTTCTTCAAGGTCAGAATATGTTTTATAAGTAGCGGTAAATGTTACACCACTAGTAGCAGCAGATAATGCTTGGTAACCATTAGTTCCAGCATAAGTTAAGTCAAGAATTAATTCAACCTGACCAGCTTTATTAACGATACCCTGTCCGTATTTCTGTACTTTCAAGTTTACAGGAACGTTTCCAGTTGCAGCAGCAATATTTTGTTCAGTAAAACCAGCACCAGCTGTTAAAGTCTGATTAGCTGTTACTTTCAAACCTGCAAGGAATGATTCAGTGTCCATAGGAACACCCATAGGGCCGATCAAACGACCATCGCTTGTACCACTCAAACCACTTAAAATAGCAGTTACATATTTGTCACCGATAGTATAAGTGAAACCACTTAATACAACAGAAATTTCTGCGATAGTACCTTTTGACAAATCGAATAATGAGTCACCTTCTGCACCGTATTCAGTAGCATAGAATGCATCATATAAAGACCTAGTTTCGAATCCAACTGGATTTGCGTTAGTAGCAGCATTACCATAAGCACCGTTAGGTGATTGGTTAGTTGTACCTGACAAACGAACACTAGTTTTAGGGTTAATGAAGAACAATTTACCAATAGGAAGGTTCAACGCCTGTACTGATACGATATCATTAGCCAATAATTTTGCAAATACCCTACGGATAACTGGAAACGCTACCGTTTCGAACTGTCCTGAATTTGCTGAATCAGAAGATTCATTGATCATCTGAGATAACTGATTTTCGAATAACTGAGCACAGTTTTCTTTTACGTTACCTTCCAAACCTTCTAACAAACCGATTTTTTCCCATCTGTTAGTAGTTATTTCACGTTGTTCTCTAAGCTGTTTTAAGCCTATGTTACCAACTTCTGTTGATTCTGTTAAAAATCCCATAGTTAAATATTTTTATTTATTTATTATTTTTTATTTTTTCTTTCAATTGTTTCAATAACTTTTTTCATTCTATCTAAACCAGTATTAGATTGTTTTGAGTAAATAGTTTTTTCAACAATAAGTGTTGAAGATGGTTGAATTGAATCACCCATTTTTTTATCAATACTTTCACTAATATTTTTCTTTGTTGTTTTGAAATTACCAACAAATGATTTGTATTTTTCTTGTGATTCGTTAATACTTTTTACAGTTTTAAAACCACTAATAATATTTACTTTATCATTTTGGGTTAATGCAAATTCTTCATTTACCAATAAATTATTAACATGAGATAAATTTGTATTGAAAACAGCCATTTCACTCAATTGAGTACGGTATTTACCTAAAACTTCTTTGTGTTTAGCAAGTATTGTTTCAAGTTCTTTCTTTTCAGAAATAAATGTGTTAACTTTTTTAGTCAACTGTTTATTTTCTTTAATTAATCCTGTTAATTTTTTACTTTCTTGCATATAAGATGGAGATTGATCTAATTCACCTTTACTCAAATAATTACTATTTGGAGTATGTTTTCCACCAACAGTTGAACGTCTTGAAGAATATGTTACACCATGTGCTTCTTCAATTTCATTATCTTCTTGGTTTTGACCGTTTAAAATTGCATCAATTTCTTCATCTGAGATTTGACCATCTTCTTCCGCGATATTTTCGCTATCGTCAAATTCTTCTTCTGGCTCTACTTCTGGTTCAAATTCTTGTTCGGGTTCTTCTTCTGGTTCACCTTCTTCTGAACTACCACCGCCTAATGTATCAATTAATGTATTGATTTTAGCTTTAAGATCAAGTAAAACTGACATAGTATCGTCACCTTCTACTTCTGGTTCAACATCATCAACAGGCATTTCATCACCCATATCATCAGCATCATCAGGTTCAACATCAGGTTCAACATCACTATCACCGTTTTCAAAATCATTTAATTCTTTTTCAATTTCTTCCATAGTTAGATACTCATTATTATTAGAGTCAACATCGTCTAAGTCGAGTTCTGCTATATTAAATTCCTCGTTTGCTAATGCTTTTGGAACGAATGGTTTACCAAGTGCATTTTCAGATACAACTTTTTTAGTTTCTTTTTTTTGGTCTTTCATAACAGTTTCTTCTTTTTCTATTTTATTATTTTCGTCAGCTTCATCATTTTCGTCAGCTTCATCAGCCACATATGAATCTTTTGCTGTCCTTTTACCTTTTGATAATTCTTCTTTGATTAGATTATTAAATTTATTCGGAAACTCTTTTGCAATATCATCTTTTGCTTTTGCAGTTGCTGCTTCCAGAATTAAATCATAATCAATCATAGCTTCTTTAATTATCGATTTTTCTTTGTCTTTCATATTATCTATTAAATAAACAACATTATAATTTTTATATAAATACAAGAAAAATATAAAAAATCTATTTTTTAATAAAAAAATCTATTTTTTCTTGTTTTTTTCCTTTTTTTTACAATAAAAGGAAATTATTTAAAGAATTTTCGATTTTATCGTTTTCATTTAAATAGATTCCTTTGTCATTTTTTCTATATTCTTCACCAAATACTTTAGAACTACTACCAGTTGTAACTGGAAATAAGAAAGCACCCGGGGTACTTGGCGTTGAAACTAAGTCAAAACCTATTAATTCAAAATCACTTTGAACAATATTTTCACCTCTAATTTCTTTTAATGAACCAACACCACGTGATGAAATACCTAACTTAATTTTATTTTGTAAATAAAGAACGATTTTATCACCGATAACTGAAACAACACCATACTTAACAAACCCGGGTGATACGATTAATTTAATTTGACCATAAAGAATATTTTCTTGTTCACCATCACCCCACCACATTTTTGTTATCATGTGTGAGATATTCTGTAATGATATAGTTGAAGAATTTCCAGTCCAGTGTGATTTTCCATTAACCTTAACCAAAAAATTACTATTTTTTACTTTCACACAAGCAATATTATCATTAAAATCAATTTCTTCAATTTTAATAAATCGTTTATCTAAATAAAAATTTTTAGATTTTGATATATTTAAATTATATTGTAAATGACTATTTTCAGCTTTAACTAATCTTTTTGTTTTAATTGTTTCATTTAAATACTCAATTGTACCATCTGATAATATGTTTTCTTTTTTTAGTATTTTATAATCATATAAATATCTATCTTTTGGTTGCCATTTTGATATATTTCCACTACCACCTGTTTTTATAAGTATTTCATGTAAATCGTTTATTAGTTTTTCAGATATTGAAAAAACAGATTCTTTAACATTCTTTCCAGTTATTTTAGATGTTATTGATCTACCATCACCAATCATAAACCATTTAAATAATATTTTTAACAAATTTGATGATGCTTGTTTTAATTCAATTGGAATATATTTAGTTAATGAATACCCAAGTGGATATAAATAATTATATAATCTTGCATCATTAATGTGATATTGACACTTACCATCTTCTAATTCAGATTTCCAAAAATCAAAAGGTAATTTATTTAATAATTCTTCTATTAATAATTTAGTTTCTTCTTTTTTTTGTGTTATAATAACAGAATAACCATTTAATTTATATTGATCAGATTTAGTACCCGTACAATGACCTTCAGATAAATATATTCCCATGAATGCAAACCAATCTTCTGATTTAATGTTAATTGGAGTTGTATATTTTTCAATTGATTCGTGTTTACTATTATAACTCAAAGAATCTCTATTAACACCAGCCAAAGTAAAATATTCATTATAATCTGCAATCCATTCACCAGTTTTTAATATTTTAGATTTTCCAGATGAAAACACACCATTTTTGTCATTTAATATTTCTTTAACAGTATAATATTCTCTTTTGTTATTTCTCTCAATTAAAAATCTATGATTTTCAGTAACCGTTAATTCAATTCCATGTTTACCTTTAAAATTGTATAATTTCCCTTTAAAATTTTCATAGATTTTCTCATCAATTTTTTGAATCTCAATTTGATTCGTTTCAATATTTAATGTCAGAATTTCTTCATCATTTGAAATATCCTCGAAAGTCTTCCAACCATCTTTAGTACAGATCATTGATTCTGATGCACGGACACATTCCGGGTGATCACTTTCACTTACAGCACAATTAGCATCAACCAATTTCTGATATTCTGTTACTTGAGATACCAATACTTCTCTAGGATAAATTCTACCGTTTTTATTTTTGACTCCCCATTTTTGAAGTATACAATTTACTAGAATTGGCTCTCCAATTTTAAAATCAAAACCTTCAGTAATTAATGTAGTATTTTCGTTATATGATAAAAAACCAGCATCATGCTCAATTAATAAAACCCTACCAGTTTTCTTTTCTTTTATAATTTCGTTCATAATGAATTATATTTTAACATAAATACAAATAAATTATAAATAATCTGTAAATAACTATTTATATTAAAATATAAAGTAATGAGTACAGTACCAGTAATCGATCCGAATAAAGTAAACACAAGTAATATTGTTAATGGCATTCCAAAATATGAGGATATGTCTATATATGTTAAATTATCTGCAACAACAAGAGATAGATCAGTATTAATTGTAGGTGATAATGGCGTTAATATAAAAGAAAGCCTAAATGCAAGTGCTAAAGGAACAAACTTAAATAATTTCATAAGGTTTAATAGTGAAACTACAGGTGACAATGGGTTTAAAACTAATTGGATTCAAAATGGTGTTGATACACAAGATGATGCTTTTGGTATTCAAGAAATTAAGATAGTAACCAATTCATCATATATTCCACAGGTTAGTATTAAATTTATTGATGTGAGAGGTGCTGCATTCTTTAATAACGCAAACTCTCCATATAGATTATTATTTGATTTTCCACCACCAATATTTGAATTAACAGTTAAAGGTTATTATGGTGCTGGTTTAACATATAAACTTCACATGGTTAAATATACTACTGAATTTTTAGCAGATTCTGGTAACTACGTAATTGATGCACAATTCGTTGCTGTTACATTTGCACCATTGGCTGATATTCCTTTACGTTATATCACACAATTTGCATATATTAATAATGGATTAGAAAATATTGTAAATGATACAGATTCAAAGTCAGCACCAAAATCAACTAATGAATTAATAATAAAAGCTGCTAACGCATATGCTGAAATTAATAAAGAAATTGGAAGTTCGCCAGATAAAAATAATTTTGATATAATTAATGCAAAAAGAGAAAAATTAATGGAGTGTGTTGATTATATTAATAGTTTAGTTAGTTCTGATACAACACCATTAATTAAAGGCGGTATTCCAAAATTTTATATTGGTGATATTGATTTAATTAATTCAAGTAATAGTGTTGATCAAAATAAAAATGTTAGTGAAAATAGTTTTTTTTCTAATACTAATAATATTAATCCTAATTTAACAACAGTTAAACAAATATCTGAATACCAAAACCTAATTATTAAAGATACAACAAAAAAATGGGGATTATTTTTAGGATATGAACCAGTTGATTATAACTCAAGTGATATTGCTAATAATACATTACAAGAAAAAAGTATAAATGATTTTATTGCAGAATTTAATGTAAAAATTAGGGGATTTGGTATTAATATTGGATCAAATTATCGTAAATTATTATTTGGCAATGTTTTTTCAACACTTCAAAATAAAATTTATTATACTATTGATATTTCGGAAGTTTCTAAAGAAGTGCTGAAACAATTTGGTGATAATGATGTAAATTTAAGTAATATAAAAACTGAATTAAATAATAAAATTAATCAAATTGTTTTAGAGAAATTAGGAATGTACCCATCAATTGCTAATATTTTTAGTGTGATTTTAAATGATGTTGATCATTTTTTTGATATATTAAGACAAACATCAAAAAAAGCAATAGAACATCATGAAAAATATAAAGAAGATATATTTAAAGATACTCAATATGTTGATACTGGAAATCAAGCACAAAATAATACTAATAAACAAGTATATGCATTTCCATTAGTTATTGATAATTTTCAAAAAGTATCACCAATTAAATTAGCAAATACTCTAAGTATACCAAAATTTCCAGAAGTTGATTTAGTTGATAAGTTTATAAAATCTTTTGATGAATTTTCAAAAGAACAGGAAGCTGTTAATATGAAAAATGAAATGAATGAAACTGGTAATAAAAAATGGATTCCATTTACACCTTTAGATTCATCAAATTTTGGTATTACAGATAATCCATATTTAAAAGTTGGTTCTTCAAGTACTGGTGTTATTACAAGTTCATTTCAGAATATTATGAATATTGCATTAAATAGATACTACATTTTAAAACAATACTCATACTATGGAACTTTTGATGAAGATGCAAAAAAAATTAAACCTTTCGATGAATTATTTGGAAATGCTGAAGCTGTTAATATTTATAATACAATAAGTGGAAATTCAATGTTAAAGAATCTATTAAATGTTCAAAGTAATAAATATAAAGGTAATATTGATTTATTATATACAGAAGTCTTTAACACACAATTACAAGATTTTTCAGGTACTACTTATAATTTTCCTATTGATACAGTAAATAATTTACCTTTATCTTATGATTATCCAGTTTTTATTGATAAAACAGAATTATTAGCGAAACCACAGGATATTGAGATTTTAACAACAATCCCAACACCAAGAGTTGATTCAAAAGATGAAACAGATTTAATTAATAAATTTATTAAAGATGCAAAAAATAGATTTTGGGAAGCTTCTCTACCATTCCCATCAAATAGTTCATTTGGTTATTATAAATATAGTATTGATAATTTAATATATATTGATGATAACGATGACAATGATAAGCTAAAAACTAAATTCATTTTTAATAATTTTCCAATAAATTTTACAAAATCAGAAGATGTTGTTGTTAATAAAATTAGTAATCATAATATTCCTGATTTAAATATTTTTAATAGTAAGGGTACTCAAAAAAAATTAAATCTTTTTGGTAGTATCGAAGATGCTTGGTTATTTTTATATGATGATTATAAAAATAATTTAAATAAAAATTTTTTAAATGAAAAACCAACACCAAGTATTCAAAATATTTTAACAAAAACTGGCGTAGAACTTACAGATAATTATATATTAATTCAAAATTTATTAATTGTATCAAATTTTGGTAGAACCGCAAGTCCTTTTAATATTGCACCAAATTATTTAAATGAACATGTTTTTAATGTACCAGTATTAGTTGTAACACCAGAATTTTTACCATTATATTTAGGCATATTATCAAAAATAGTTGATGAAAAACCATTATATGAGTACGTAGTTAATTTTTTTCAAAGTGGTGATGGTGCTGCATATTATAATGATATGTTACTTGTTTTTGCTGATATTAACGATACTAGATCATTTTTATCAGAAAATGATCGTGATGTGTTTAAAGAATATTATAATAAAAGATATGATAGTACTACGTGGTTTGTTGATATTATGGCAAAAATTAATAATATTTATATTTATTTTAATGAAAATTACTCGAAATCAATAGATACGAAGGAATTATTCAAAAAATTATTAACAGATTCTACAATATATGATACTGTTATGACAAGGGTTACTTTGGTTAATAACACTTCTTTGACATTTTTCATGGAATCATTAAGTAAACCACCAAAATATTATACATCGTTAGCAACTGAAAACACAAATACAACTAATAAAGAAATTAATCAAAAATATTTCGAAATTTTATTGACTAAATTAAATGAATTATCACAACAATCAAATACAACCACAAAGAAAACTGATGATGATTTATTATCAACAAATGATGATGATATAATTAATGAAACTTATTATTCATTTAAAAATATTAATGATAAGTGGTTAGCTGGTATTAAAGATACTGGTGGCTATCCATTTATGGATGGTGGTAGTACTAATTTATTTAATCAATTTGCTTTCGTTGATAGAACTGGAAAGGATATTGGTAGAGAAACTATGATTAATCCTGAAACATTGGTAAATATTTTTAATAATGATACTGATATTAGCATTTATAGTGCATTATCTCAATTATTATCATTAAATGGATTCGAGTTTTTCCCATTACAAAATTTTATAAAAGCAAGTGAAACAAATATATGGAGTGATAAAATTTTTAAAATTAATATTGATAATAAATGTATTGAAACATCACCGACATTTGTATGTATGTATGTTGGGGGTTCTTCAAGTTATGCAACAATTGGAAAACCAGAGGATCAATTTTTAAATGATGGAATGACAACATTTGATTTAGACTCAACTACTGATTTTAATGAAAGTAGTAATGTTAAGGCATTTAAAGTTAAATTCGGTGAACAAGCACAAAGTCATTTTGTTGATATTAAAATTGATAGTAAAGAACATCCAGAAACAAATGAATCAATTCAAATCTTAGCTAGATTAGCTGGTGATGAAAAACAAAGATCAGCAATTCCAAAGGGTCAGAATCTTTATAACTTATATGAAAATAGATCATATAAAGCAACAATAACAGGACTTGGAAATGTCATGTTTCAGCCAACACAATATTTTCAATTAGAAAATGTCCCGATGTATAATGGAATTTATATTATATTAAGTGTTGAACATATGATAACACCAAATAAAATGGTAACTTCATTTTCAGGTACTAAGATTGCAAAATATCCAAAACCACGTGTGACTTCACCATCAACAATATTTAATAAGAGTATTGGAAATTCATCAACAACAAGTAATAATGAATATATATCACCACCAATAAAATTATTACCAGAAAAGTCAGGTGATTCAACGGTTAACGCTACAAATAAAAATGATATCCCAAGAAAGATGCAAAATAATGCAATGTATACATATGGCAATGGTTTAAACCAATTAACATATACTCCATTGATTGGTACTTGTAAAGATTATATTAATAAAATTTTTGGATCAGATAGTTCAACATCAATGGTAAAAGGTCATTTTTATTATAAACTTCCTTATAGTAACGTTAATTCTACAACAATTGATTATTATTCAAATAACCCAAACCTTCAAACAAATGGTCAATGGAAAAAAATATTAATTGATTCTATTAATAACTATGCTAAAATATATGATATTGATGCTAATATAATTGCTGCTCAAATTGCAGCAGAGGGTATATTTTCATTATGGGCATATAGTGAAACTGGTTCACTTGGGGTTAGTCAATTTCAACCAAAAACACTTCATGACATTGTTATTAATAATTGGGGTGATCTTGGTGAAATCAAAGAAAAATTTACAAAAGAAGAACAGGATAAAATTCATTATAATATCTCATATGGTAATACATCAACAAATGATCTTGAAATATTTAATAATAGAGAAAATAGAATGCAAGTTTTTCAAAATCTTATGGATAATCCAGATTTAGCAATAAAAGCACAATGTAGATATATGAAATGGATTGCTAATCATAGCAATAATTTATTAAGCACTACAACATTTGCATATAATCGTGGTATTGCATTTGCCGATAAAAATTATTTAATAGCCTATAATGAAGCTAAGACAGGTAAACATAATGTTAGTGCTGGTTGGGAAACAGAAGGTGTAAAATATGTTTATACAATTTTTAATATACTATCAAAATTTGGTGGTGCTTACCCAAATAAATTAAATATGGGTGGTGTTGTAAATAGTTGGGATTATGATAGAGCAGTTGCAGATAGTTTAACAATATCAGCAAATAGTGGATAAACCGCAAGGCTCGGTAACATTCTAGTGTTATCGAGCCTTGAAACTAAATTCTCCTATTTTGGTAGAATCAGCAGTTAAATAAATCCTTTTTTCAATTCATGTAATGTTATTAAGTTGTCATCGATTACATCTTTATTAATTTTCATTTCATTGATTTTATTTATAACTAAATCAATTTTATCACCATATCTCTCAACATCTAGATTATTTACAGATTTAACAAGACCTGATTTATAATTTTCAAAAATTACCACTTTTTCAGCATATGTTGCTTTAACTAAACTTTTGATAAGTTTTTTATCATCTTCATTTAAATCAGAATACTTATCATTAAATTTATTTATAGCAATCTCTATTACATCTTCATTAACAAGTTGTTTATTTTCAGTAATTACACTTGGTTCTTTTTCCCTTTTCAAGTGATTCAATACAGTCGTAAATGATTCATGAATATCATCTACATTTATTTCATTATAACTTGAAACTGATTCTACAATTAAATTACTAATTGAATTATATAGTTTTTCCTTTTCCTCGTCAATATTAACTTTAGTGTTAATAAATTTTCTCAATTTATCATGTTCAGCATTAATTTCATCAACAGTAAATGTCTCAAATAATTTTATATTATTATCGATATATCTACTACCAATAGTATCGCTGGTTATTGTTTTGTTTTCAATATTATTAAATACCTTAAACTCCAACATCAATAATGGTGAACTTTTTAATAAATCTAAAAAATCTGCTGTGATTAATTTAGATTCATTAAT
>SESG01014636.1_pt1 | contig 18651 bp, 15 predicted proteins | sample 3171421 | NCBI WGS metagenome assembly SESG01 (sample SAMN10866946, study PRJNA518727) | freshwater metagenome | biome: subpolar coniferous forest; feature: holomictic lake; material: water; isolation source: holomictic Lake 227, 6 m and 8 m depth | place: Canada: near Kenora, Ontario | collected... | reverse complement strand
TAAAACCGTGAAAAGGAACGAGACTTAATTTGTAAGTGTTTGTGATGTTAAAATATTGCTAGAACACATTATGAAAAAATATTAAATTAGGGGGACATTTCCCAGAAAAAATCAATTGCAATAAGGGCAGTCCGGCTTGGATATCAAACCGCCTGCCATGCGCAGCTCATATAGAAAAGGCGGATGAAATTCAGGCTTCCGGTGCCGAAACGGGACCCGTAAAGCCAAGTTGCCGGGAGATTGACGAACACGTCATTTTGACGTCGTTAATGATTTTGATTTCATTCTCGTCAAAGAAGGTGGCATAGCCTGTCGTTCCTATGGCTGCCAGAATTTTTCCTCTGTGGTCGAAGATGGGTCCCCCGATGGCCCTAATTCCAAGGATTCCTTCTTCATTATTGAATCCGATTCCGTTGGCTCTGATCTTCTCCAGTTCCTTCTCGAAATCCGCCCGGTTCGAAATCGTCTTTTCCGTGGCCTTCGTGAACGGATAATCCTTGAGAATGGTGTCCCTTGTTTCCCTGTTTGTATATGCCAGGAGAACCTTCCCGTTACAGGTGCAGTGAATGGGCATAACTGACCCGACCTGGGGATGCGTCATGATGACATCATTAGGATCGACCCGGTGTATTACAACCACCTGGTTGCCGATAAGCATAGAGACATTGACAGAGAGGTTGAAACGGTAGCAGAGCCTTTCCGCCCAGACGCTTACGGTGGAAAGAAAATCCTTGTTCCTGATGTACTGAATACCCAGACGAAACACTACCGATCCCAAGCGGTATTTGGCATTCTCATGGTTTTGTTCCAAAAGGTTGTTTTGAACAAGTGTGTTGACAATAGTGTGAACAGTCGGTTTCGGCAGGTCAATTCCTGCGGCGATATCCTTGAGCGCCAGTTCACGTTCTTTTTCCAGAAACAGGAGAAGAATCTTAACGGCCCGGTCCACGGACTGGATTATCCTGCCTTCCATATGCTGATTTGAAACGACCCTTTTTATTTCCTTGCTGCTTTCCATGAACTCCTACATCCTCATGTTTGACTATATCTAATTTATTCGCATATTATGAACACATATACAAGCAAATTTATCGTTTCTTAAGTAGATTCCAAGGGCACTTCTTGCTTGTTTCGTCTAAGGCTTGTTGTCGGAACCATCGAGGGCAAACATCGCGGCCCCTACAGCACCCATCATATCCGGTTCGGCAGGAATAAAAATCTCGGTTTTGAACAACCGCTGCAATGCCCTGATGACTCCTTTGTTTTTCGCCACCCCTCCGGACATCGCGATCTTAAGATTGACAAAATCGTGGGCGATGCTTCTGGCCATCGAAAATGTTCTTGCCGCAATGGCTTTATTGAGGGCGTAAGCTATTTCTCTGGTGTCAACGCCCTGAGCCACAAGAGAAACGACCTCGCTTTCGGCGAAGACAGTGCACATGCTGCTTATGCTCTGCGTACCTACAGCGCCTACATCAAGGTTGCCTATGTCTTGGATAGACACTTCTAACACCCTGGCCATTGTTTCCAGAAAACGGCCTGTGCCTGCTGCACATTTGTCATTCATGGAAAAATCGACAACTCGACCGCTGGCGCCAATCCGAATCGCCTTGCTGTCCTGCCCGCCGATATCTATCAGTAGCTCAGTTTCAGGGAAATAGTGCTTGATTCCCCTGGCATGGCAGGCTATTTCAGTCATATCGCTTGTGCGGTTTTCAACACGTTCACGGCCATATCCCGTAGATACGACACGTTGTATATCTTGTTGTGTGATTCCCGCATGATCAAGAACATTAACCATTGCTTTCCTGATGGCTTCCGAATTACGGGCACCTGTCGGTACCATGGATGCTGCCACAATTGTTGCGCTACTATCCACTACAACCGTTTCGCATGTTGTGCTTCCTATGTCTATTCCCAGATAATGCATATTCACCTTTTTAAAAACAATCTGTTGGCAACAAATAGAAGTATCCTATTTTGTAGCACATGATATGTCCACTTTTACCATGCTTAAGGAAAGGGGATGAAGGCGAAGCCGGAAGACCCCTTTCTTTCGATTTTGGCAAGCGGTAGACTTACGCTGCCTTATATTTTTTCCTTATTTTAAGATGTCCTTTTTCATCATAATCAGCAAGCTTCCGTGAACAATAAAAAATGGCCGCTGATACACTTTTTTCAAGTAGATGATTAAAAGATCACCGGGACAAATCATCACTTGCCCCGGTGATTGATTATTATTTTACTCCTCGACGACGGCTACGACTTTTTGCAGTACCTCAGCCCCCGTCTGCGTTGTCACTTTAAGATCAATATATCCCAGGCCGTCTTTTATATCCGCAACAGTTCCCTGCATAGTAATGGTATCTTCTATCATTACCGGAGCGCTGAAACGGCATTTGAGCTTCTTGAGTTTGCCGGGATCTCCGATCAGGTTTGTAACGCTTCGCGTTGCGAATGCCATGGTACATAGGCCATGCAGTATAGCCCCCCCTAGTCCCACCATTTTCCCGAATTCGGGATCGATATGGACAGGATGGAAATCTCCCGATGCACCAGCATAATATAATGTCCTGTATTTATCAACAACCTCACTATCCTGAAATGTCTGCCCTTTTGTTATTGGCATAGTGTCCTCCTATTTTCGCACCACAAAGGTATATACACCCCGGCATACGTCCCTACCGTGCTGGTTTTTCGAAGTAACTTCTAACGATATGATGTCCAGCTTTTCCTTGTGCTTGATGTCGCTTATCTTCGCCATTGTGGTGATGGAATCGCCGGCCTTGACCACTTCATAAAAATCCATTTCCTGTTCGCCATGAACAAGCATTGCCATGTTCAGGTTAAGCTCCTTATCCATGAACACAGGCTCGATCAGGAATGCGCCGAAAACAACTGCGAATGTGGGCGGTGCCACTATGGTACCATATTTCGATTTCTTCGCGAATTCTTCATCCACATAATGGGGATCGAGATTCTTGATCGCTTTGGCGTATTCCTTGATTTTTTCTTTGCTCACATCGTAGGTATACCCTGGATATTCCTTTCCGATGAATTTTATGTCTATTGTCATACGTTTTCTCCACATTTATGATTAATGCTTCCATGACAATTGGTATCATTTCCGGCGCGATCCTTCATAGTCACGGTCTGGCTATAACCTGTGACTGTTCGATCAAGATGCCATGTTTAGCCAGCGGGAGGAACAGCAAAGTTGTGAAGTCCAAAATTTTCAATCCCGCTAGAGGTCTTGTCATGTCTTCTCCTTATTATTCGACCAACAGCTACAGAAAGCCGCTTTTGCTAAAGTCCCATTAATCGGGCCACGATGATTTTCATGATCTCATTCGTACCGGCAAAGATCCGGGTCACGCGTATGTCCCGCCAGGAGCGTGAAATAGGATACTCATCACAGTAACCGTAACCGCCGTGGAGCTGCAAGCAGCGATCAGCAACCTTGCATGCCATATCCGTAATCCAGTATTTGGCCATGGACACTTCGCTGACCACCTGCTGGCCCTCCATGTGATCAATAATCAGTTTGTCGACGAAGGTCCGTCCCAGTTTGATCTCGGTGGCCATCTCCACGATCTCGAACTGCGAATGCTGAAACTTGGATATGGGCTTGCCGAATACCGTGCGTTCCTTGCAGTATTTTATGGTGACTTCCAGCATATTTTCCGCAGCGGCAACAGCGCCTATGGCGCAGACGAGGCGTTCCTGCTGCAGTTTCATCATTAGTTGGAGAAACCCCGTCCCTTTCTCCCCCATCCGGTTACTTTTGGGAATCCGGCAGTCCGTAAAATACAAATCCGAGGTATCCTGGCTGTGCCAGCCGATCTTCTTGGGCTGCTTTCCTTTTTCAAATCCGGGCGTTCCGGCTTCGACCAAATAGAGATCCACGGCTTTATGGGGATTGTCTACTGATGGATCTTTCGCGGCAACCACGCAGAGATCGCAGTTGATCCCGTTGCTGATAAAGGTCTTCTGGCCGTTCAAGATGATCGAATCGCCATCTTCCACCGCCGTAGTTTTCAAGGCTGCAAGATCACTACCGGTATTGGGTTCCGTCATCGCCACCGCCGTTATAATGTCGCCGGTGACACATCCGGGGAGGTACTTCTTTTTGTGTTCCTCCGAACCAAACGCAATTATATAAGGAACAACGATATCACTGTGGATTTGCGCGGCTAGGCCCGCAAAGTTGCATTTGACTAGTTCTTCGCAGATGATGACGGAATAAAGGAAATCACCGCCCGGGCCGCCGTATTCCTCGGGAACGCCTGTTCCGAGAAATCCCTGATCCCCCATCTGTTTCCAGACGCTCTTGGGGATTATCCCCGCTTCCTCCCATTCCTCGATGCGTGGAACGACCTCCTTGTCGAGAAATTTCCGTAAACTATTGCGGAATATTTTGTGTTCGTCAGTATATTTAATAATGTCCATAAACTTCCTCCTTCATAAACTTTTAAAAACAAATTTCTTTCATCCTAGCATTTCGGCAAAAGCCTTGATGCGATTGGATACCTAGTCTTCAGAAAAAACACGGGAATCGTTATGGTCGCATTCGAGTATCAATCCCGAAATGCCCATATCATGAATTATTTTCATTTAATAATGTCCATAAACTTCCTCCTTCCTACACTTTTTAAAAACAAAATTTTTTATCCCAGCATTTCGGCAAAAGCCTTGATGCGGTTGGATACCTGCTCTTCGGAAAAAACACGGGAATCGTTATGGTCGCATTCGAGTATCAATCCCGAAATGCCCATATCGTGAATCAGTTTCATTCGCTGGTCGATCTGCCCCAGGGAGTAGGGTTTGCATGAACGGTCAGAATGCAGCAAAACACCGTCCAACCTAAAGTCATCCACCATCTGCTTCATGTGCTGAAGTTTGTAACCGGTCGACCTATTGAGAATCGTGTGGGTGTATGCTTGGGCCATGCCTTCGATTGGATTGTCCGCGTTCATGAAGAGAGCCGGTTCGGCCCACTGGTAGGCATAGTTGGAGATGACGGCGGCAATGCCATGCGCGGCAAGTGTTTTCGACAGCCAGTTGATCCTGTACCATATAGGCAAATTGTCCCAGAGGATTCGGTATTTTTCTGTTTTAATGGCCGCCACGCCATTGTTGATGCGCTCATCAATTTCCCGGAGTACCATCTCGTAAAAAGCGAGGGATTCCTTCTCTCCCCTCATGGCTACAACTGGGCCCATCAGGATGAAGGCGTCAAAACCAGTAATTGGAGCGGGTCTGTGCTTTGCTCTCAAAAGCACCTCCATCCAGAGGTTGCTACACTCCTTGCCGGCGCGGCATATCTCCTGCAAACGACGATATGACATCTTTTTACCGGCAATCCGTTCTGCCACGGGAATCAGTTCTTCCAGTTGAGCCTTTACGTATGCGATCTGATGTTCCTCGGCCTTGTCGTAAACAAAGGGTGTGTCGATAATGAAGACTGGTGCATTGTAATAAACACCCATAGCCTGGTACCAGTGGATGATTGTCTGGCAGATGTTGCTGCAGACGACGATAATGTCGGGCTTGGGGATTTTCCCAATGGGAGTCTTCTTCAGAAGAAAAGAACCGATATCCGTCCTGGCATATGAGCAAATGTCCCGCGAATAGCCATGGCTTTCTGCCTCCTCGCAATATTCCACAGCGACTCTTTTAGCGCCGCACATGGCACCATGGTTGTCCGGTGTATAAATAAAAAAGTCCAGGGCCTGGAGAATTTCGATGGGGCAGCCAGAGGAAAACCAGGCTACTTTTTTTACGCCTTCGGTATAACGGCCCTGAAAATAATTATTGGCAAGCATCTCCGACATGCGGGCTGTAGAAAGGAGGGGAGGAGAAAGCAACTTATCGTTGTTTTTTTGCATGCTACGACGGATTTTGTTCTCATATTGCCATCTCTGGTATCGTAAAACAGCCTTGCCCACTACGGGGGACATGATATGGTAGTTAAACATGTTTGCATAATTCATGAGAGCACCTCCACAAATGCATTGATACGGTTGAGAACCTGGCCAGGAATTACTGTTGACATCTCACCTTCGATAAAAAGCAAGGGGCAACCCTCTTCTTTCATGGCCTTTTCGAAAAGGGGGACGTAAAACAGCTCCGGTTCGCAGAATTTGACGTTATATACCAGAACACCACGTGCGCCGCTCTTACGCACCTGTCCTTTTAGGTATTCAAAGCGGGACTTGTAAGGAGCGCTCAACGTTGTATCCGGCGGCATGGATGTGAGTTGCTGTGCAAGACATTTATATGGATTGTCACCGTTGAAGGCCTGGTAAATCCTGCGGCTGCAGCAGGCCAGATCATCTATAACCACATGCGCACCGAACCGGTTGATCTGATCGAAAAGATCCATCGGTTCGGGAACAATGCCGCTGATCATGAGACCCGGTCCTTTCAGATCAGCCTTTCCTGTGGGCATTTCCCGCGATAGTTCTATAAACTGCTCGGCAAACAGATACTCCCGTGATCTAAGGAACGTATAGAAGGTACGATCGGTGACGGCAAAATCTTCCCGACGCTGGGCGATATCGGCAAAGATGCGATTGGCCTCGTTTTCGATTTCCATGACGGCCAGAATATCATTGTCTGTGGGTTTTATACCGGAGATCTCCGAGAGCTTACCAGTTAGTACTTTGATTTCCTTTTCCAGATAAATAACGTCCGATGCCCGATGGCTGCGGGGGTGATATATCTTCAAAACAGGTTGTTTCGGCTTAATGAAATCCATAAATATGGAGGCCATGCCCTGGAGGGAATCGCATGTATGGGGTATGAGGATCACATCGATGGATGCGGCATGTTCCTGAGTCAGGAAATAAGCCGCTTTTTGAACAATATCACATGTATATTCAGGGAAATGCTGCGTTCCCTCCCGGTTATTGATAAAGGGCGGACCCCAAACTTCCATGGGGTGGAACCCGCACGCGCGCAGTATTGCTCGTGGGTAGTGGATCGGCATGACCGCAGCGATCTTGTACCCTTGATTGGCGGCTTTCTGCATAACATCTTTTCTTGTCGGAATGATCATAATGTCCTCACTTTTCTGTGACGGTCGAGCAGCGACCGGTCGTTTTATGATATCTATGGGGCATGTCCTTCATGCCTGCGTCACCGTTTTGTTTTCTTTTAACTTGCCGATTTCTTCCTCGGAGTAGCCTGCACTTTTTAAAATATCCGTTGTATGAAGTCCCAGCGCGGCACCTGTAAATTTATACTGGGGTCTGTTTTTTGAAAAACGGATGGGTGATGCAAGCTGTTTTTGAGTTCCATTTCCCGACGGAACGTCAACCAGCATTTCCCGTGCCTTGATCTGGGGGTGTTCGCAGGCTTCGAAGAATGTAAGCACCGGCTCAGAACAGCAATCAACAGCGGCAAAGATGGACTTCCATTCAGCAAATGTTTTCCTCTTCATGGCTTCGGCAATCCCCTTGCGAAGGAACTTCTGGATTTCCGGATCAATGGCCAGGGCTTTATCCTTCCATTCCGGATGTTCCAGAATGTCGCAAAGCCGGTAAAAGAACTGTGGTTCGATCCCGGCCAGAGAGAAATAGCGGCCATCCGCTGTTTCGTAGCAATCATAGTAGGTGCCACCATTGAAGGTGCATTCTTCGAGTTTAGGCTCTTCGCCGCCGATCAGGGCAATAGGTGCGGTCAGGGCGTGCATGGAAAAAACCGCATCGGTCATACTAATGTCGATGTATTGTCCCTCTCCGGTCTTGTTTCTGTGGACAACCGCCGCCAGTATTCCCATGACGGCATGATATCCTCCTCCGGCCACATCGGCTATCTGAAGATTTATGGGGCCGGGTCCCGTGGATTTTCTTCCGTTGTATCCCGTAACACCGGCAATGGAGAGGTAGTTTACATCGTGACCGGCACGATCTCTGTAGGGGCCGTTCTGTCCATATCCCGTAATAGAACAGTAAATAATACGCGGATTAAAAGCCTTCAGAGCCTCATAGCCGACTCCGAGACGATCCATGGTACCCGGCCGGAACTGTTCCACGACGATATCGTATTCCTGAATTAGTTTTTTAATGATGTCGATTGCTTCACCGGATTTCAGATTTAACGCTAGGGAGAGTTTTGATCTGTTCAGATACGCAAACGCAGCAGAAACGCCATCAACGTATGGCGGCAGCAACCTTACAAGGTCCGGCTTATCCGGTGATTCGATGCGAATCACATCTGCCCCCATGTCGGCAAGCATCATCGTACCGAATGGCCCGGGAAGTAGGGTTGTGAAATCCAGAATTTTTAGTGAATTCAGTGGTCCTTCCATTATTTTCTCCTTATCTGTGGTTGAAATGTTGTTTCACTGATTATCAATTTACAACAATAATTCGACTATGTCAAACATAATTCGACATATATCTAAAATAATTAATAGGTAATACAATGTAAATATATATAATTATTAATATAATAATCAAGTAAAATAATTATTGACTATTTTATAAATAAGTATTATATTCGTCATTATCGAATTACATTCGGTTAATTCAAAACTAAAGATCAAAAGGAGGAAGACCATGGAAAATACACAGCCGTTAAAAGGGATCAAGGTGCTGGATTTTAGCACTTATGCGGCCGCGCCGATCTGCGCGATGGCCCTTGCAGATTGGGGTGCGGATGTTATCAAAATAGAATCGCTCTCAGGCGACATGATGCGTTACTTCGGCTTTATCATGTCTTGTCCGGTTCAGGACGATGACAATATCCAATTTGAGATGGATAACCGGAACAAGCGGGGAATTTCCCTTAACCTGAAAACCGGTGAAGGAAATGAAATCATCCATAAACTGCTTGCGACGGCAGACGTTCTGGTAACGAATTACCGGCCTAAAGCTTTGGTGGGTCTTGGCCTGGATTACGAAAGCATATCAAAAAAACATCCCCGCATTGTCTATGCCTACCTGAACGGGTACGGAGATGAGGGACCTGACCGGGACAAACCGGGGTTCGATCTGTCCGCCTACTTTGCCCGCTCCGGAATCCTGGTCGAACTGCCGGAGCCGGGCTACCCGCCCCTGTCTCCCATCTCCGGTTTCGGTGATCATCCTACGGGAACATATCTTGCGGGCGGGATATGCGCTGCTTTACTTCAAAGAGAAAAAACAGGAAAAGGCTGTAAAGTGCAGACGGCTCTCTTCAACACCGCGCTCTGGAATCTGCAGCTGAACATTGCCACGGCCAACAATAATGCCCACCTCTCCGATGAGGAATTCAACAAGATCAAAAGCCAGCGGAAACGGCCCCGTTCGGGCCTGATGAACACATATCAATCAAAGGATGGCCGGTGGATTACCATTATGGCCCTGGAATACGACCGTTACTGGAAGCCTTTTGCTGAATTGGTGCTTAAACGGGCAGACATTGCGAATGATCCACGCTTCAACACTCAAGCGGCCAGTTTTCAACATGGTGCCGACTTGGCCGCGATCATTGACGAGTCGTTTGGAAAATTGACGGAGGCAGAAATCGTCGCGCGGCTAAAGACAGCCGACATCGCCCATGAGATCAACCTCCGCTGGAAGGAGATCAAGGATGACGTCACCGCTTTGGAAAACGGATTTATCTTTGAATACACCATGCCGAGTGGACGCAAGGATTGGCTTATTGGAAACCCGGTGCGGTTCAATGGCGAGAAGACGTTTGTCCGGAGACATGCGCCCAGACTGGGCGAGCATAATGATGAGATCCTCTCCGAACTCGGTTACAGTACTGAACAGCTCTCCACCATGAGAGAGAAAAAAATCATTAAGTAAAGGGGGTATAGGTCGGTGATTAAGAATTGCACAGCCCTAATAACAGGCGGAGCTTCCGGACTTGGGGCTGCGACAGTCAGGGAAATCGTTAATGCCGGAGGAAATTGTGCCATTTTCGATACGCAGCAGGGAAAAGGCATCATTTGGGATGGTTAAAAGCGGAAAGATATTGCTGAGTTTAAATGCCACGAAGCAATCAGAAAATACATTCTGGTAGCTAAGTCTGCGTATGTTTTTTGGCAAATAAGTTGTTGAATTCATAAGTGATAACAAAAATATTTTAACTAGGAGGATACAAATGAGTACAAAAAGCGGTGCAAAAGAATTTGCCATAAGCAGATTGTCGGCTTGGTATATCGTCATCATATGTTCACTTCTTTACACAGTAAATTATATGGATCGCCAAGTATTATCCATAACCACTGAGCTAATTAAAAAAGATCTAGGTTTGTCTGATTCTCAGATTGGCATTATTCAAACTCTCTTTTTTCTGAGCATGGCTTTTTTTTCTTTTCCTGCGGCTTATCTGGTTGATCGCTGGAGCAGAAAAAAAACCATCTCTATTATGGCCTTGGTCTGGAGCGGCTTTACTTTTGCGACTGGAATGGGGAAAAGCTTTCTTGGTATTTTAATGCCGCGCCTTATGGTCGGTGTTGGCGAAGCTGGCTTTACTTCAGGAGGCACGCCACTTATTGGCGCTGCCTTTCCCAATAAAGGCCGAAGTTTGGCGATGGGTATATTTAACATGGCAGTTCCATTGGGTTCCGCCCTTGGATTCATCCTAGGTGGCGCCATCTCGGTGAAATACGGGTGGAGAATGGCCTTTTATATCTTTACGATTCCGGGCATCATATTGGCCTTGCTCGCTCTTTATATGAAAGACTACAAAACAGTTAGAAACATTGACGAATTCGGTAACAAAATAAGCTTTTTCAGATCAGCTGTTTCTCTGTTTTCGATTCCGACTTTAAAATGGCTGTATATTGGATTTGCCATGCAAAATTTCATGAGTTTCGCGTTTCTTACTTGGGCAGCGCCATTGGTCATGCGTACAAACGGCGTGGATGCGCAAAAAGCCGGAATGCTTGTTGGTATTATCGGTCTCATGGCTATTTTCGGCGCCATATTCGGTGGCTTGACAGCAGACCTGTGGCAAAAGAAAAATATCAGAGGGCGTATGCTCACGGCAGCGACATCGCTGCTAATCGCCACGGTGCTGTTTTTTTTCATGATTTATTTTGATATCCGTGGTGTGGGGTTTGCTTTTGGTATTGCCTATGGTGTATTTTCCATCTTTCCTGTGCCGTCAATCAGCGCAGTAACTCAGGATGTTACTCCGCCAAGCCTAAAAGGTGTTTCGTGGGGTATGGCTGTCTTTTGTTTAATTGTTTTGGGAGGTGCCTGGTCACCTATACTCGTTGGCTCTATATCCGACGGCCTGGGAGGCGGTGCCTACGGCATAAAAATTGGATTGTTGGTAACAACGATTGGTGGGCTCGCGGGGACTTTTTTCTACTGGCTCAGCGCTAAACATTATTCAGACGATATGGAAAAAGCTCAAAAACACAAACTTGAAGAAGCTGACTAGCGCTGAGAAATTTACCATGACCAGAATCCTTGTTGCAGCGGCATGAGGAGCAAAGATTCTGGCCGATCACGACGGCATCATTTCTTGTTGGCGGGAAGCGGATAAATCTTAACGAGGTAAGGGCAAGATCCTGAGCCAAGTGCCATCGATCTTGTAACATGCTTGTCAAGGCAGGTGTAACAATCAAAAGGGGGACCGGTATGAAAACAAAGTTTAAAAATCTAGTGGAGATGCAACAGGATTCGTGCAAAAAATACCATGACAACGCCATGCTCGGCGAAAAAGGAACGGATGATTATCTGTGGATGACATTCGGGGAGTTCGGGAAAAAAGTTGATAACCTCAGGGGAGGCCTGGTCTCGCTGGGCATCAAGAAAGGTCACAAGATTGCGATTATTTCCAGCAATTGTGCCCTGTGGCCCGTTGCTGCATATGCCACATACGGGCTCAGCGCCCATTTCGTTCCCATGTACGAGGCACAGACATACGAAGACTGGAAATACATCGTCCGAGATTCGGCCTCGATAATCCTTTTCGTCCGGAACAAGGACATCTATGAGAAGGTGAAGTGTTTTGTCGATGAGATCGACACGCTCCAATACGTTATTCTCATGAGCGACGATGCTAGCGATAAGAACAGCATGGCCTATTTGATGGAAGTGGGGCGTAAGAATCCCGCACCCGCCATGTCTCCGGATCCGGACGAACCCATAGGATTGACCTACACGTCGGGCACCACGGGAAATCCCAAGGGCGTTGTCCTCACCCATAAGAATATCGCAGCGGAGATTGAGCAACTCCAAATGGCCTTTCATCCGGGCGCGCCTAATCCCTCGGATCGAAGCCTGTCCATCCTGCCCTGGGGGCACCTCATGGGGCAAATCGAGGAAATCCATCTCCTCATATTCCTGGGGTATTCCACCGCTATCGTCAGGGATATCAGCGAATTCGGCAATGATCTCCAAAACGTCAAGCCGACCATCCTTTTCGTCGTCCCTAGGGTGCTGAGCAGGATGTCTGAAGGCGTCGAAAGCCAGATACGAAGCCTGGGAGATTCCGTAATTTCCCTTTTCCGGGAAGGCATCAGGCTCTCCTCTATCGTGCGCGAAAAGGGGGTGCTGAGCCCTGAAGAAAACAATACCCTGACCCAGGCCCAAAGCGTCCTCTTTAAAGAAATCCACAAGCGATTCGGCGGCAACCTGCGCATGGTCATTAGCGGTGGAGCGGCGTTGAGCAAGGAAGTGGCAGAATTCTTTGACAGCATCGGAATTCCTGTATACGAAGGTTATGGTCTGACAGAGACATCCATGGCGATAAGCGTAAACACGCCGACTGCCCGAAAATACGGCAGCATCGGCAAGGCTCTTCCCTTCTGCAAGGTTGTCCTCGATACCAGCAGGGACAGCTGCAAGGAGGGAGAGGGAGAAATTATCGTCTACTGCCCGAATAACATGATAGGTTACCACAACCTCCCCGAGGTAACCGCCCAGACGATGACCAAAGACGGCGGTGTTCGCACAGGTGACATCGGCCGGATCGACGAGGACGGTTTCCTTTTCATTACGGGCCGGATAAAGGAGCTCTACAAGCTGGTCAATGGTAAATATATTGCCCCCGGTCCCCTGGAAGAAAAAATTATGAACAGTCCTTATGTCAGCATGGCCATGGTGCATGGCGAAAACCAGCTTTTCAACATCGCGCTACTTCTCCCCGATATGGAAGCGCTAAAACCCTATGCCAAGGAGATGGGCGTAGACCTCACAGCACCGAACTGGACGGCGCATCCGAAAATCCAAGCACTCTATGAAGGGGAGATGAACAAGTATTGCAAAAGCTTCAAAGGATTCGAAAAACCGTTAAAATTCGTCATTATTAGCGATGAATGGACGCCGGCAGCAGGGTTTATCACATCCACGCTCAAACTAAAAAGGCGGTTTGTCGTCGAATACTACAAAGATGTAATTGACCGGCTATATATGACGACTTAATTAACAACTTTCAGGTGGTTAATACTATCAGACCATTTTGACCGGTGCACATTTACAAGCCTCCAGTTCTGCCGGAGGTTATAACAAAACTTAACGGGAGGTTTCTCATGACAACAAAAAAAGTGCCTGAAGGGTATCTCTTTTCCAAGGGATATACGTATTATGTGTTCGGGCTGGTCTGTCTGTTGATGATGTTCGATTTTGCCGACAGAATGATCATTTCCTCATTATTGCCCTTGATCAAGGCTGAATGGAGCTTAACCGATGCCCAAAGCGGCCAATTAGTGTCTGCTGTTTTCTTGGCCATGTTCCTTTTTGTTGTACCGATCTCCATACTGGTTGATCGCTGGAGCAGGCGCAAATCAATGTTTCTGATGTCCACCATCTGGAGTATTGCTTGCGCCGCAGGAGCCTTTGTCACCGGATACAGTCAACTATTGGTATCCCGTGCGTTTATCGGCATCGGAGAAGCAGCATATGCACCGGCCGGTGTGGCCACGATTTCCGCTCTTTTCCCGGAAAAAAGACGCGCGGTAATGATTGGCGTATTCAATGCGTTCATCAATATCGGCATGGTTCTCGGTATAATGCTCGGCGGGTATATCGCTGTGCGTTGGGGCTGGCGAGCCGCTTTAGGTGTTGTGGCTTTGCCGGGTTTGATCGTAGCCATATTGATGTATTTTACTAAAGAATATAAAACCGTAGTGCTGGAGCAGACTGTTGTGGCTCCCGTTGACGGAAGCACAATAGCAGCACAAAAAACCAAACTGACCAAAACGCAAATCGTCAAAGATTTTTTCCGGAAACCTTCTCTGGTTGCTGCCTATATATCATTTGCCGCTCAGTCTTTCGTATATGTGTCAGTCATTACTTTTTTGCCGACTTACTATATGCGTGTTCAGGGAGTATCATTGCAAACAGCTACAACTATGACCAGCTTACCTATTATTTTGATGATCCCCGCTGCTGCGATTGGCGGCTGGGCTGTTGACAAGTGGATGTTGACAAACATGCGCGCCAGATTGTACTTCCCCGGCATCAGCTATGGCGTATCCTCGATAGCTTTGATGTGCGCTTTTGGTCTATTTTCGGGAGGATCAATCGTATCTCAATATATCCTTTTGATAGGCGGTTTTTTCCTGCTTACCGCGGCTGGCCCAGCGGTTATCGCCATTACCCAGGAAGTTATTCATCCGGGTGTTCGGGCAATGGCCTATGGTGTTGGCCTTGTTTTCCAGCATATGCTCGGCAGCGCTCCCGGACCGGCAGTTACGGGTGCCCTCTCAGATAAATTCGGGTTGCCTGCAGCACTGACCTTTTCCTCGGGCATCGGGCTTGTTGCCGCAGTTGCTCTGCTCATTGGTTCATTTTACTATAAGAAAGATAGAGATAGCGTAGAAAAAGTAACCTTGCGCCCGGAAGAATAATGGCGCAAGGCAATTAAACCATTTAACCCGTATGGGGTTAGTCCTAAAAATTAGCCTCCTGCGGTTACAATATCAAAAGGGGTTTGATGATGGAAGAAGGATTGCATCCGGATGTCGTGTATGTAAACGGAGATGTCGTTACGCTGGACAAATCCAATACGCAGGCTGAAGCTGTGGCTACCTGGCAAGACAAGATCGTAGCCGTTGGGTCAACTGTTCAATTGCAAAAGATGGCGGGGCCCCGGACTAAAATTGTCGATCTTGGCGGCAAAACACTGGTGCCTGGTCTGATCGAACCCCACAATCATTTCAGTATGTACGGTCCCATGGCTTTAATCACAGTGAACCTCAGTTCTCCTCCTGTAGGACAAATAAGAAATATGAATGAATTACAGGAAGGTCTCAAAGAGAAGGCGAGCATAACTGCAAAAGGTGGTTGGATTATTGGAATCGGGTATGATGATACAACGATTGAGGAAAATAGGCATCCCACCAGATACGATCTGGACAAGGCTTCTGCCGACCATCCCGTTGTTATCTTTCATATCTCTAACCATTTTCTATCGGCAAATAGCAAGGCACTGCTTATGGCCGGCATCAACAAAGATACACCCCAACCTGCCGACGGCGCTATTAGAAAAGATCCCAAGACCGGTGAACCGGACGGCGTTCTGGAAGGCGTGAGGGCAATGATGCTGCTTTACTCTGTTTTGCCTATACTTACCTTGGATCAACGGGTACCTTTGATGGCTCAAGGCGCTCTCCATTATTTAAAGGTTGGCATAACCTCCTGCAGCGACGCGTTAGTTGCAGGCTGGGGGCCACTTGGGGCACAGGATATTGCTATCTATCAGAAAACTATCGCGGAAGGATCTTTGCCGATTCGCATCAACATGATGATAGAAGCCAATTTTTTATTGAAGCAAAGTGGCGGATTCCTGACCGGTTTCGGAGACGACAGACTCAAAATAGGTCCTGCCAAAATAATCGGGGATGGATCAATTCAGGGTTACACGGGGTGGCTCACTAAACCCTATCATACTCCTCATAAGGGAGATAAGGCTTATTGCGGCTATCCGGTTACACCACCTGCACAGTTAAATCCCCTGGTCGCGGAACTCCATAAAGCCGGATACCAGATTGCCATTCATACCAATGGCGATGCCGCAATTGATGCCGCAATTGACGCTTTCCGTCTGGCGCAGGCGGCTTATCCTAGGCCTAATGCCCGTCACCGCCTCGAACATTGTCAGGCAGTCCGTGAAGATCAACTAGATGCCATAGCTGAGTTGGGGATTACCCCGTCCTTCTTCGTTTCCCATACCTATTATTGGGGAGACCGCCACAAGGAAATCTTCCTGGGGCCCGAAAGGGGAGTGCGCATAAGCCCGCTTAAATCCGCACTGAAGCGGGGCATTCGATTCAGTATCCATTCGGATTGTCCGGTGACTCCTGTTTCTCCTCTTTTCTGCGTTTTCGCTGCGGTAAATCGCCTGACCAGTGGTGGCAAGGTTCTGGGGCCTGAATTCCGACTGACGCCGGAAGAAGCGCTGAGGGCAGTAACGATAGATGCGGCCTGGCAAACTTTTGAGGAAGACATCAAAGGAACCATTGAAATAGGGAAACTGGCCGACTTCACAATTCTTGACCAAAACCCCTTGAATGTGGCACCAGAGCAAATCAGAAATATCACGGTGACCGAGGTGATTATTGGAGGCAAGCAGGTTTATCGATGTTAGGTACTTAGCAAAGAGCTCACCGAAATATAACATACAGCGATTTTCCCGATAATACTTCATTTGAAGTGGTAATCATTACACCATAGCCGAAACTAAAACACTTGATTTGTAGATGGGGGCATGGATTCCGTTAATTCAGTAATTGTATTTTTACGCATGCCTTCCTGAACTACACACATCGTCAACCTCGGCAAACACGCTGGACTTCAATCCGTAATTAATATTTAATGTAGAAAGAATAATTGACATAAAATAGCGGCCTGTATAGGACATACTTTCAAATTATCATCAAAACATGTTACACTTTGACATTCGATATCCCCTTGTCTTATAATTATATTTCTAAAAGGGAATTTTATCAATTACCGGTTAACGATTTTACATCTTTAAAAGACGATAAAGTGAGTATCAAATGGCGCATCACAATACGATTAAGTCGAACGACTATAACGCTCTAGCTCAAAGATTAAACATGTTTCCGCAGGGTGCTCCACCCACAGAGCTTCTTTTTAAAATCCTCAAAGTTCTTTTTTCCGAAAGAGAAGCTAAACTTGTTTCTATCCTTCCCATCAAACCCTTTACCGATAAAAAAGCGGCCGCAATCTGGAAGCTTAACCTTAGCGATGCCATGGTTATTCTGAACGATCTTGCTGATCGTGGTATTCTTCTCGATTACGAGGAAGATGGAAACTTTACCTATGTTCTGCCCCCTCCCATGGCGGGTTTTTTTGAATTTTCCATGATGCGGTACAGGAAAGATATTGATCAAAAAGTTCTGGCAGAACTATTTTATCAGTACCTGAATGTTGAAGAGGACTTCATAAAAGATCTGTTCCTTAGAGGGGACACTCAGTTAGGAAGAACCTTTGTAAATGAGGGCGTCCTGACCAACGAAAATGCTCTTCATGTGCTGGATTACGAAAGAGCATCGGATGTTGTAAAAACCGCTTCACAAATAGGTGTTGGTGTATGCTATTGCCGACATAAGATGGAACATGTTGGCAAAAATTGTAATGCACCAATGGATATATGCATGACATTTAATGGTTCTGCGGAATCATTAGTTCGTCACGGCATTGCCAGAAAAATCGATGTCGCAGAGGGGTTGGATTTACTCCATAAGGCTCAGGATTTTAACCTGGTCCAGTTTGGTGAAAATGTTCAGGAAAGAGTAAACTTTATCTGCAATTGCTGCGGCTGTTGTTGCGAAGCATTAATTGCAGCAAGAAAGTTTGGTTTCCTAGATCCAGTTCACACAACAAATTTTATTCCGGAAATAAATGAAGAAAAATGTAATGGATGTGGAAAATGCATATCACTTTGCCCGGTTGAGGCCATGACGCTTGTAACCGCCAGTGATCCTCACAATCCGGGAAAAAAGAAAGCAAAGCTGGATAATGATCAATGCCTTGGTTGCGGAGTATGTCTTAATGGTTGCAGTGTTGATGCCCTCAAATTGAAATCCCGTAGAGAGCTGGTTCTTACACCTGTTAATACAGCTCATAGAGTTGTACTAATGGCCATTGAGCGAGGAAAGTTTCAGAATCTCTTATTTGATAATAAGGTATTATTAAGCCATCGGGCTATGGCGGCAGTGCTTGGTGTTATTATTAAACTCCCTCCCGCAAAACAGATATTGGCAAGTAATCAGTTTAAATCGCGATATCTTCTAGCTTTGATTAATTATGCAAGTGGATAGTATTAAAATCCTGGGATATTAACACGAGTTACCTGTTATTTGTTACGAACTGCGAACTATAATTGTCAATTCTGGGAATAGCCCATCAATACACAGGTGACTTCAGCAAGCACAAGCTTCCTGAAATACACAAAAATCAAACATCAACTAAAATGCAGGACTGCAAGTGGTAATAGTCACTTGAATTTTTAAAATCAGTCAATTGTAATGAAAGCACTTTATCGAAGCAATGTTGAAATAATTGGATAAAATGGATTTAACTGTCTATTTTATCCGACAGGTATAGCACTTCATACTGCGACAGTTTTTCTTCCCATCTTTTCAAAGCATCATAATTTTCTTTCCACTCTCTGCAATCATCTTTGCAGTCAGAGTCATTTCCACTTTCAAGTTCTTTTAAAAAAATATTG
>SESG01017478.1_pt1 | contig 18679 bp, 18 predicted proteins | sample 3171421 | NCBI WGS metagenome assembly SESG01 (sample SAMN10866946, study PRJNA518727) | freshwater metagenome | biome: subpolar coniferous forest; feature: holomictic lake; material: water; isolation source: holomictic Lake 227, 6 m and 8 m depth | place: Canada: near Kenora, Ontario | collected... | reverse complement strand
GCTGGAGATGATCCAATGATAGAAGCTGAATCACTTTCAGAAAGGATAAGCACATCTAATCATGCTGACAACAAAAAGGCATCCAGATACAGCGGTAAATTAAAGGATGCTATAGAAGAACTTGAAAAAGATCTTATCTCTGAAGGACTAAAAAACAACAACTGGAACAAATCACGACTAGCAAAAACTCTTGGTATAAGCAGAGCTAGTCTAATATCCAAAGTTGAAAAATACGAGCTCGATAAAAGAAAAACAACCAGATAGCCTGTATTATAAGAAATATTAATCTAAACTTCTTAGAGCTGGCAGCTTAGTCGCTTTATTCAGTCCTTATAATCTTAGAATTTGATGAGTTTATGTTCTTTTATCTTAGTGAGTAGTGTGCTCCTACAGATGTTAAGAGCATGGCTGGCCCTTTCTAAGTTCCAGGAATTCCTTTGAAGTGCCTGACATATTTTATCTTTTTCTGAATCTACGATATTAATTACCTTGGATGGATCACGGATGTCTGAGCAAGAAAGATCAAATTTATTATTTAATGATATAAATCTTTTTTCTATTTTTTTAGAAGAGTCCTTAGAACAAATATCACACATCATCTTTGCCTGTTCTATTACCGTCTTAAATTCACGAATATTACCTGGCCATTCATATTCATTTAATAAATTCATAATATCATCATCCATTACATAATCATCACCAAGATAAAAACGGAGAAGAGCAGGTATCAATTGTTTTTTATTTTTTAGTTCAGAAAGATATACGGTGCATGATTCTATCCTGTAATATAGATCTTCTCTTATACTTCCTGTTCTCAATAATTCATTAGGAGATACATTTGATGTAAAGATCATTCGCGCTTTATGATTTCTAACAATATCTGCACCAACAGGTTTTAATTCTGAAGACTCAATTGCTCTAAGCAACATAGGCTGGACTGACATTGGAAGATTGCCAATATCGTCCAACAAGATAGAGCCTCTACCTGCATTCATAAAAATCCCCTTGGACACAGACATGGCACTTGTAAAAGCACCTTTTACATTCCCAAATAGTTCTGATTGTGCTGTAGCAGGGTCAAACGAGGCACAATTAAAAACAAGAAAAGGTTCATGACGTCTTGAACTGTTGTAATGAATATTCTTTGCCAATATTTCTTTTCCAGTCCCGGTATTCCCAACTATAAGAACAGGATTGTCATTCCTGGCATAAGCCATAGCATTAACGAAGTCCAAATCAGAAGCTAGCCCAGTAAGATTAAAAAACCCTTCTTCTTTACCAATATTATCTATAAAGAATTCATAATTGTTAAAAGTAAAGAAGGTAGGTTTATCTACGATAAGACACCTTTTTTTTGAACCTGCGACCAAGATAGCCCCTTTTTCATCTTGAGGTCTTACCAATATCTTTTCGCCATCTAATTTAAAAATCAAAGAGTTCGGAACATCATCAAGCAAACAGGAATCCATTAAACTAGATGAATAAAAACCATTTTCATTAAAATATATTCTTTCATCCTTAAAGAGATAAAATTTTCTCCTCTTATTATTGCTCCAGATCTGGATAAATGGTGGTATTTTCATAATAAGCCAATAAAGCAAATTTGATGCCGCTTAAAACCCTTAATAGGCAATTACCCTATTCTAGGAACACGACAAACAGTGCTTTGTTTTGGACATAAATCAGTTGACTATTGTGCTACTTCTAATAGTAATTGTATTCTAATCAGTAATTACATGTGGAGGAACACTGACAATGAATAACAGTTCAATAAGAATCCCTTTGCAGAAAAATGAACACGTTCTTGATTACGCACCTAATTCTTCTGAGACAAAAGCAATAAAGGAAGAATTAAAAAAGCAGATATCCCAGATGGTCGATGTACCATTAATAATAAATGGAGAAGAGGTCAGAACTAATAATAAAGAAGAGATTAAATGTCCTCATGATCACTCAAAGATATTAGGATACTATCATAAAGCAGGTAAAAAAGAGGCTGATCAAGCCATAAAAGCTGCTCTTGAAGCAAGAAAAACCTGGTCAAAAATGCACTGGAGCGACAGAGCTGCAATATTCTTAAAAGCCGCAGATCTTCTTGCTGGACCATATAGATATGTGCTTAACGCCGCAACAATGCTTGGACAGTCAAAGACAGTACTTCAGGCAGAAATAGATTCTGCATGTGAGCTTATAGATTTTTGGAGATTCAATCCATCTTATATGCAACAGATATACGCTGAACAACCAGATAGTGTACATGGCACATGGAACAAGCTGGAGCATAGAGCCCTTGAGGGTTTTGTTTTTGCAGTAACTCCTTTTAACTTTACAGCTATAGGCGGGAATCTTCCAAGTGCTCCTGCAATGATGGGTAACGTTGTTGTATGGAAACCAGCCAGCACATCAATACTAAGTTCATACTACACAATGAAAATATTAATGGAGGCTGGACTACCAAAAGGTGTAATTAACTACATACCAGGAAAAGGTTCTGACATTGGGAGCTCTGTATTCTCAAGTCCAGAACTTGCAGGCATACACTTTACAGGCTCAACCAGCGTCTTTAAATCTATGTGGAAAACAATAGGAGATAACATCAATAATTACAAATACTATCCAAGAATAGTTGGAGAAACTGGCGGAAAAGACTTTGTGTTCGTATATAAAGATGCAAATATTGAAGAAGTAGTAACTGCTTTAGTTAGAGGTGCTTTTGAATATCAGGGACAAAAATGTTCTGCAGCAAGCAGAGCATATATCTCTGACTCACTATGGCCAACTATAAAGAAAAGACTTATAGAAGAAGTCGCAAAAATAAAAGTAGGCGACGTTACAGATTTCTCAAATTTTATGAGTGCTGTCATAGACAAGAATTCTTTTGATAGCATTAAGTCATATATAGATTTTGCAAAAGATTCCTCTGACGCTAAGATAATATGTGGTGGAGAATGTGATGACAGTAAGGGTTATTTTATTCAACCTACGATAATTGAAACTTCAGATCCAAAATTCAAAACAATGGAAGAAGAGATCTTTGGACCGGTTTTAAGTATTTACGTTTATACAGATAACACTTTAGATAAAACGCTAGAACTTCTGGATACAACCAGCGCTTATGCTCTTACAGGATCTATATTTGCTAAAGACAGAAGCATGATCGCTTACCTAACAGACAAGTTGGAAAACTCAGCAGGAAACTTCTATATCAACGACAAACCTACTGGTGCTGTAGTTGGGATGCAGCCTTTTGGTGGGGCAAGAGCCAGTGGTACAAACGATAAGGCTGGAAGTTATCTGAACCTAATAAGATGGGTTAGCCCAAGAACAATTAAAGAAACATTTGTAGCAGCAAGAAAATTTGAATATCCGTTCATGGGTTAAAAAGTTAGCTTAATGTCTACAAAACTTGAAAGATATAAAAGAGTAGAAGAACAACTTAATGAACTGTTACTAAAAACAACAGATCCTATTAGCAGGACAGCAACAATAGTTGCTGTCCTGCATAATAAATTTAATTATTTCTCTTGGACTGGGTTTTACAGATTAATAGATGATGAACTTATAGTAGGACCATACCAGGGACTACTTGCTTGTTTGCTTCTAAAAAAACATACTGGAGTCTGCTGGACCGCAATAGATCAGAACAAATCCATTATCGTACCTGATGTACACAAATTTCCTGGTCATATAGCTTGTGATAGCCGTTCAATGTCAGAAATAGTAATTCCACTTAAAAATGAAAAAGGAATAATAGTTGGTGTTCTAGACGTAGACAGCACAGAGCTAAATTCTTTCGACACTGATGACGAAAAAGGATTAAGTAGAATTATTGAACTAGTGTATAAAAAACTAAGCTAAAATATTAACCTGCACGATTCTGATTTCTTAGATATGGAGGAATATCTAGATAATCATCGTCGTTATTATAATCATTTCTTTTGTCTCTTCTTCCTGCCGGGCTATCCTTTCTTGAAGCTGCAGCATCAAACAGATCCTCTGTTTTTGTTTCTTCTACTTTTACGCATTCCACAACTTTATTAATATTGTGTTGAACTGGTGTTGGTGTTTGTTTAACTACTACTGGTTCCTCTTCCATAAGCGCTTTCACACTCTCTAACACCGTTGCAGTACTGATACTTGGCGTAGTAGTGCAGACATTCTTTTCTGTCTCTATATTTTTCATTGTTTCTTTTATGCAAGTCAAACCAAGTCCATCATCAATTAGAGAGCTAAAGCCAGTAGCAACGACTGTCATCCTTATCTCATCACCCATATCATCATCTGTTACTACGCCGAACTTAACATCAGCATTCTCGCCTGCAGCCTGTGTAATATAGGAAGCACCCTTCATTACGTCTTCCATAGGCATATTAGGACCGATTGTAATGTTAAGGATCAATCCAGTTGCTCCGTCTATCTTTATGTTTCCAAGCAATGGAGATGTCATAGCCTGATTTGCTGCTTTTTTAGCTTTATCTTCGCCAGTTCCGCTACCAAGACCAACAAGAGCTACACCCCTGTTGTTTTTCATGATTGATTTTATGTCGGCAAAATCAAGATTTATATAACCTGATTTATTTATAAGATCAGAAATACCTCTTACTGAATGCAAAAGGACTTCATCTACTTTCTTGAATGCATCAACAAAGGATGTTTCTCTGCCTATGATCGCTCTTATTCTTTCATTTGGTATTGTTATCAATGTATCGACGTATTTTCTTATTTCTTCAAGTCCTACTTCTGCCTGTTTTTGTCTTTTTTTGCCTTCAAAAAGGAATGGTTTAGTTACCACTCCAACTGTAAGAGCACCAAGATCTCTTGCTATTTTTGCTATTATAGGTGCTGCTCCAGTTCCTGTTCCACCACCCATACCTGCTGTTATAAATATCATGTCGGCATCTTCCAATACCGCCCTTATCATATCTTCATCCTCTATCGCAGAAGCTTTTCCTATTTCTGGATTTCCTCCAGCACCAAGACCTCTTGTTGTCCTTTCACCAAGCTGTATCTTGAATGGAGCCTTACTTCTTTCTAGTGATTGCTTATCAGTATTGGCAACAACAAATTCAACACCGCTAAGGCCACTAGAGATCATTGTGGTTATTGCGTTACTTCCGCCTCCGCCTACTCCTACAACTTTTATCCTAGCACCTACATTAACCTTGCTGTCTAATTCGAACATGTTGTTTCCCCCATATTAAAATAATTCTTCATACCACTGTCTGACATTATATTTAACTTTGTCACAAAAACCTTTTCCTCTAGAGACAAATTTACTCGCTGGTCTTTCTAGTCTGCTACCATGTATTATTAATCCAACAGCCGTAGAATATATAGGGCTCTGAACTATATTTTTTAAGCCACCAAGATTAGTTGGATATCCTTTTCTTACAGGCATATCAAATATCATTTCTGAAAGTTCTGTTAACCCCTTCAACAACGACGTACCTCCAGTTATAACAATCCCAGAGGATAAGCGATCATAGTATTCACTCTTCTTTAATTCATTATTTATAAGAGTAAGTGTTTCTTTCATTCTTGCTTCTATTACTTCTGCCAAAAAATTCTTAGGTATGTTTTGCATATCCCTTCCACCGACTACAGGTATATCAACATAAGAATCCCTATCAACCATACTGGAAAGAGCATAACCATAACTTTTCTTTAACTCTTCAGCTGCATAAGGTGGAGTCCTTAGACACTGAGCAATGTCCTGTGTAACGTGGTTACCACCTATAGGAATAACAGCAGAATGAACAACACTACCTTCATAAAATATTGTTATGTCGCTGGTCCCACCACCTATATCAATAAGAGAAACACCAAGTTCTTTTTCATCTTCAGAAAGAACAGCGTAGCTAGAAGCTATAGTCTCTAAAACAACCTCATTAACATTTACGCCACCTTTCTGAGCACATCTGTATATATTATCCACAGACGCGGCATTGGCAGTGACTATGTGAACTCTTGATTCTAATCTTTGCCCAGCCATGCCGATTGGGCTCTTAATTCCTTTTTGTCCATCTATGATAAATTGACGAGGTATAACGTGAAGAACATGGCGGTTGGTATCCATTTTTGTTGTCTGAGCTACCTCTATAGCTCTATCTATATGTTTTTGAGTAACAGCTTGACCTTTTAGTGCGCATCTTCCAGCGTCGTTGAAACTTTCTACATGACTACCAGATATACCTGCGTACACACTTTCTATCTTGTAGCCAGACATCAATTCTGCTTCATGAACAGCAGCTCTTGTTGCTTCTGCTGCAGAATCTATATCGACGATAACTCCTTTTTTTATACCACTGGATGGACTGGATCCTATTCCAACAATGTCTATTCCGTTTTCTTTTACTTTTCCAACAAGAGCACAGATCTTTGTTGTTCCAAGATCTAACCCTATTATGATTTCATTATTTCTTGCCATGCGCGTATTATATAATATCTTTGTGATGTATGAAACTATATCAACCTAAAAAGAAAAAGAAAAAAATAGGAAGGAAGATTGTTGCTCTTTTTATACTGTGCCTTATAGTGTTCAGTGTCTTTAAGGGCTGTCAAGCCACGCTTAGATACGTAGAGAACAATGACCATTTTAAAATAACAGAAATAAAGATTACGGCCCCAAGTCACATACAAAAGCCTCAAATCCTTGCCTATTCAGGTTTAAATAAGGGAATGGGTATCTATAGTTTTTCAAAAAACGACTTAAAAAAGAAGATTAAACAACATCCATGGGTAAATAAAGTAAGTATAAAAAGGAGACTGCCATCGACTGTGGAGATAATAGTACAAAGTAAAGAGGTCAGAGCGCTTACCAAGATAGAAAACTATATCTACTATATAGATAACGACGGTAAACTGATAGACAAGCTCATTCCTGGCTTTAAGATGAACATGCCTGTAATCAATGCAAAACCAGAAGAATACATCAAAGTCATAAACATCCTTGATACAATAAAGAATATACACACAGGCAGTGAATTTTTGGACTCGGAAGTCTCCGAGGTCTTCATAGAAGAGAATATACTAACCATATACCCATCTTTAGAGAACATAAAGATTTTGATAGACATAAATAGACCAGAACAGTGTCTTAAAAACGTAAAAAAAGTCTTAGACAACCTAAAGGAAAGGGGAGAAAAAGCATCAATAATAGACGCAACCCTGCCAGGCAATAAAGTTGTCGTCCGTGGTATAAGAAAGTAGCAATATACCCCGACTTACAGTTAAAACTTAATCTAATCTTCTTAGAGCATTTTGGCAATTGCGTAGGAGTTTGTATGAGGTCCTTAGAATATTAGAATTTACAAGATTATGCGGCTTCAGAGAGAGAAGACCCATAATCTTAGTAAATTATTAGATTATAAGGACTGAATAAAACGACTAAGCGCCAGCTCTAAGAAGATTAGATTAAGTTTTAACTGTAAGTAGGGGTAAGTTATTATTCTGTCATATCCTTGTTCTGATTACTTGATGGTGATGGAGATGTATTAAGACCAGGAGCAGAGCCTTCCTGATATGTATTGGCTACATATTGAAAAAATCTTTTAAGAATATATATATCAAACGCAGATGCCTGCATAAGTATCCTTCCCCTCTTGGTTACAGCTGTTGCATAAAGATTGAACTTTGTATCATCCTGCCATATCAGCCACTGCCAAACACCAAGATTGGATTTTGAATAAGAGAATTTTTTATTAATCTTGTTATCTTTTAGAAAAACAGTCTCATGCCATATAAAGTTTTTAATCCTTTGTTCGTCTATATTACCTGTAAAATTATCTTTAAATCTTTGGATCGTAAGATTTGCCTGAATAACTCTATCTGAAGAACTAGAAAGTTCATCCCATAGATCAACAACGTAAATTCTTGGTTCGTAAACACCCTCTTCCTTTGTGATCTCATATTTTACATCTGACTTCCAATCACCACCTGGCGGTAAAGTAATATTATCATTAAGAACTAGAACTAATTTAGGTCCACCACCATATATAGGAAGCATCTCTTCTGATTCTTCCCATGGCTTTTGCCCACCCTTTAGGGACATTGGATCTGTAACAGGTATTAGCAACCACACAAAGAAAAGAACAAGAGCAAGAGCAATCACCATATAAAAATATTTACCTGGGGTTTCCATACTTCTATTTAGTATGTAGACTATTTTACTTACATCTCCACTTATGTTCAGCTTAAAAACAGCAATCGATTTTTCTCCGACACCACCAAAACAAATAATATCGCCATCTTTCAGAGGTGTTCTTGTTACCTTTGCACCGTTCACAAAGGTCCCATTAGTACTGTTTCTGTCTATAATAAAAACTCTTGTACCACTGTAATGTATTTCTGCATGTGTAACAGAGACCCTCGCATTGGATATCTCTATATCTGCATCCTTTCTGCCTATTTTTACAGTTCCACGAGGAATTGTGTAGATCTTTCCTTCGTTTTCTCCTCGGGTTTGTTCCAGAGTTACCTTTAACATAGTCAAATTGTAACCGTTATATGTGATTTGGGCAAGATTATAGAATTTCTGGATTTTAAATTAAGTTTCTCAAAGGACGATTCGCTTTTTACCTATTCTAAGTCTCTACTCTCTAAAATCCAGAAATTATACAAACTTTGCACAAACAAAAAGCCCCTCTCTTACGAGAAGGGCCTTTTTATTAACTTATTAGTTTCTATTAACTATTTAATGTTGAAAAAAGACTTTAGAGCATCAACCTTATCTAGATTTTCCCATGTAAAGCCTTCATTCTCTCTTCCAAAGTGGCCATAAGCCGCTGTTTTTGTATAAGCAATACTTCTTAGCTTAAGCTGATTGATTATATCAGCAGGCTTTAGAGGAAATAATTCTCTTACAGCTGCAACAAGTTTATTATGATCAACTTTACTTGTTCCAAAATCTTCAACAAGTACAGATAGAGGATCAGCAACACCTATCGCATAAGCAAGTTCTATTTCACACTTATCTGCAAGACCAGCAGCAACTATGTTCTTTGCTATATATCTTGCTGCATAAGCTGCAGAACGGTCAACTTTTGATGGATCCTTTCCAGAGAAAGCTCCACCACCGTGACGAGAATAACCGCCGTATGTATCAACAATTATCTTTCTACCTGTAAGACCGCAATCTCCCTTTGGTCCACCAACAACAAATCTACCTGTTGGATTCACATAATATGTAGGGTTCTTTAAAAGATTAGCAGGTAATGTTTTCTTTATTACTTCTTCAATTATACGACTCTGAAGATCTTTGTGACTAATTGATTCTGAATGCTGAGAAGATACAACTACTGTTGTTATTTCTACAGGCTTATTGTTTTCATATCTTACTGTAACCTGTGTTTTTCCATCAGGTCTAAGCTCTGATATTTTTCCGTTCTTTCTTACGTCTGTAAGTTTTTTTGCAAGTTCATGAGCATAATAGATAGGAGCTGGCATATAAACGTTTGTGTCTCTGCAAGCAAAACCAAACATCATGCCCTGATCTCCAGCACCCTGCTCTTTAAAAAGACCAGAACCTTCGTCAACACCCTGAGCAATATCTGGGGACTGCTTATCAATAGATGTCATAACGGCACATGTTTCCCAGTCAAAGCCCATATCTGAATGATCGTAACCGATATTCTTTATAGTAGATCTTACTACTGAAGGCATATCGACGTAAGTATTTGTAGTTATCTCTCCAGCTATTACAGCCATTCCAGTAGTAACAAGAGTTTCACATGCAACTCTAGAACTTGGATCATCTTTTAACATTGCTTCAAGAATAGCATCTGATATTTGATCTGCTACTTTATCTGGATGTCCTTCCGTTACAGATTCTGATGTAAAAATGTAATCTCCAGCCATTTGTTTATTCCTCCGTTTAAATAAATATGACAAGGTTTTTAATATCAAGGGGTCACCATTGTCAAGCCGTTACCTAGTAGTCAACAGTCTGACCCTTAATAATTTTCTCTGTATCCAAAGCTATTACAAGTTCTTCATTCGTAGGAATGATGAAGATAGGTACCTTAGAATCACTCGCTGATATCTTTGCCTCTTTCCTGTTCAGATCAAGATTAAGCTTCTTATCAAGCTTAATTCCAAGCCACTCTAAACCGTCGGTAGAGTATTCCCTTACGAACTCATCATTTTCTCCTATCCCGCCGGTGAACACAAGTGCGTCAAGACCTCCTAACGCCGCTACATATGAGCCAATATACTTTTTCAGCCTATAACAATACATATCCAAAGCTAATTTCGCATCATTGTCGCCCTGCGCTATAAGATCATGAAGTTCTCTCATATCATTACATTTTCCGGATATGCCAAGTATTCCGCTTTTTTTATTAAGAATGTCATTAACTTCTTTTTGAGTAAGTTTAAGGTTCTCCATCATGAAAAGAGGCAGAGCAGGATCCATATCCCCTCCTCTTGTTCCCATCATTAAACCTTCAAGTGGAGTTAATCCCATAGATGTATCGACACTAATACCATTTTTTATAGCCGTAACACTTGCGCCATTACCTAGGTGACAGGTTATTATTTTTAGGTCCTTTATGTTTTTATCTAATTTTATAGCTGCTTTTTCAGACACAAACCTGTGAGAAGTTCCATGAAAGCCATATCTTTTTATTTTATTCTCGTTGTAGTACTTTTGTGGAATAGCATATAAGAAGGCATGCTTTGGCATCTTCTGATGAAAAGCTGTATCAAAAACACCACATTGAACATGACTAGGAAAAAGTTTTTGGCAAACCTCTATACCTATTATGTTAGCTGGATTATGAAGAGGAGCCAAAAATGTGAATTTTTTTAAAACAGCGACAACATCATTTGTTATCTTTACAGAAGAGCAAAATTCTTCTGAACCATGAACGACTCTGTGTCCAATACCATCTATATCATCCTTGCTTTTTATAACTCCAGATTCAGCATCCTGAAGATAATCTACGATCTTTTTTATTGCTTCTTCATGGTTTAAAAAAACTGCTTTAACTTTTGATAGTGAATAAGCTTTATTGTTCTTGTAAGAAAAAAGGCCGTCCTTCTCTCCTATCCTCTCTGCCATACCCCAAGCCAATTTTTCCTGTGTCTCAGTCTCAACAAATTGGAACTTTACGGAAGAGCTTCCGCAATTAATTACCAGAACTCTCATTGATGTATTACTCCTTTATTAGTAGATAAAATATATCTTTAGAAGTTAAAGAAACTCCATGGAAGCAGTCCGCTTTTCCTTCCGCTGAATGCCAAACGATCATACCATCAACGACTACCCTGTTGCCTTTGTGATCTAACTCAACTGTTATAATGTCTCCAGGCTCAAAACATTTTCTTCCAGAAATACATATACCAACCTCGCTGAAATTAACAAGTTCAAACAAACCTTCTTCGTTATCTTTTTTTCTAATAATCCTTGCTTTTATCTTGTAAAGAGTAGCATCAAACCTTGGGTATTTTCTCTTATCGCTGTATGTGTCTTTTATCGGAAGCAAGCTATTGAGTTTTTCTATTTCATCTTCTGTTATATCTATGCTGAGCCTCTTATTACAAATAGGACATGATGGCTTGCTGTAAGATGAAAAAGATAGAGACATCGAGTTAGTATTTATAAGCTGTGGAAATTCTTCATTACAGCTATTACAGTAGTAAGTAACTATAAAGGATCTAAGAACTTTGTGTGATTTTTCTTCTCTCAGGACAGGAGTCAAAAGTGGTTTTGGGCATTCTATAAGCGTTAAAGTATAACCTTTCTCTGTTATTTTCTTTATCTCACTGGTCCATGAACCTATGCCCTTTTGGTCAAAAGCAGATACTTTTCTTAGAACAATGACAATTTCAGAGACATTTTCGTTATCCTTTAGAAGTTTCCATATTTCATTATCAAGTTTAAAATTAGCATCAATTACGCCACGCAAACCAATAGTTAATCTGTGGCCGATAATACTAAATAAGAATTCCATATACAAGTGTCTCCTTTGAATTTATGTTAAGAATACATACTATATTTTTCCATGGGGTCAAAGAAAAAACATGAACAAAGAGATCCTTATCGCAACAGTTTTTGAAGAAGGTAAATACCCAGTTACAAAACACAACGAAATAGCCATTTGTGGTCGTTCAAACTGTGGCAAATCAACACTAATAAATGCCTTATTAAGAAGAAAATCCATGGCTCGTGCTTCATCAAAACCAGGTAAAACAGTATCTATAAACTTCTATAATTATGATGAAAAGCTGGTCTTGGCTGATCTTCCTGGTTATGGCTATGCCAAAGTACCTGACCAGATAAAAAAGAAGTGGAAATCCCTGGTAGATGACTATCTTTATAATAGGCCCCAATTAAAAACGGCTCTTATACTAAGTGACGTAAGAAGAGGTTTACAGGTAGAAGAAATATCTTTCATAAGCTGGTTAAAAGAAAACAACATTAATACTCTTGTAGTAATGACCAAAACAGATAAACTTTCTAACTCAGAACTATCAAAAGCAAAAAGGGATACGCTTGCCCAAGTGTCTAATTTATGGCAGGATATGGAAAAGAAAACGTTTTTTGTATCTTCCAACAATAAAGAAGGCTTAGAGGACCTAAAAAAGGAATTGAGGACTTACTACAAATAATGAAACTATCAACATTAACTACAGTAGAAATAATACTTTTTAATTTAGCCATCATCTTTGTGTTCCAACCAAAATTCATTTTTACAATGCTAAAAGTCAGACCAGCATCAGAAAAAATATTAAGAATGATCTTTACTGGTCTTGCCATAATGACAATCTGTGTGTTGTTTGCCTGGAGTTTTTACTTTGGGGCTATTTTGTTCTTATTCAAACGCGCTGTTCTAAACTAATTAACCAGGAGAAGAGACCAAATGCTCTCATTATATTGCGACAAAGCACTAAATACAGACGAAGCACAACATTCACTAGATAAACTGATTGCAAGAAGAGAATCCGGTGAGCTTGGTTTTATGGATGTAGATCTCTGCAAGGAAAACCTAAATAAAATAAAAAAAACTGCCGCTGATATACAAAAAAGAGCAAAAGATTTTGTTGTTTTGGGAATAGGAGGATCAAGCCTAGGCGGAAGAACAATGATCTCCGCTTTGACCAACAAGTTCTCTAATAAAGGGACAAAAGTTACTTTTCTAGATAACGTAGACCCTGATTATTTCTCTGAACTTTTAGAAACACTTGACCTATCTAAGACGATATTCAACGTTATATCAAAATCAGGTTCTACAGCAGAAACAATGGCACAATTCTTGGTCATATATAGACTCCTTAGTGACAAACTAGGAAAATACGAAGCTATAAAACAAATAATTATCACAACAGACCCAGAAAAAGGCGCTCTAAGACCGTTAGAAAAATCGATGGGATTCATGACTTTTAGCGTTCCTCAAAATATTGGAGGAAGGTTCAGCGTACTTACCGATGTTGGTTTACTTCCAGCTGCAGTAGCAGGCATAGATATAGATGCTCTAATACAAGGAGCAAGTGACGTCGTAAAATTGGGCCTAACAAAGAACACAGAAGAAAACATAGTACTACAATATTCACTTATAAAATATGAGCACAACAAAAAAGGACGAACATGTTCTGTAATGATGCCATACTCCACTAAATTGACTGATTTTAGTGCCTGGTATGTTCAGCTTTGGGCAGAGAGCCTTGGGAAAAAAGGACTTGGACAAACACCAATCTTGGCAACTGGAGCTACAGATCAGCACTCACAATTACAATTATTTATGGAAGGACCAAAGGATAAATTCATTACTTTTATTGGTATAGAAAAAAATAATAAAGCAGTTGAACTTCCTAAATTCGATGTAGAGATTGAAGCTTTCTCTTACCTTTCTGGGCATAATATGCAGGAATTAATAAGAGCAGAAATGTTATCAACAGAAAAAGCATTAAATGAGAATAATGTCCCATCAGTAAGAATAGAAATACCTAAACTAGATGCATATCATATTGGAGCATTGTTCATGTTCTTTGAGCTTTCTGTGGCAATTACTGGAGAATTTATGAACATCAACGCCTTCGATCAGCCAGGAGTAGAACTTAGCAAAAAGTATACATACAAGATGATGGGGAGGAAAGGGTTCTAATGACTGCCAGTAAAAAATCCAGAGATAAGACTAACGTAGTAAGCAACAACACCCTCAATATTAAATTAGAAAATGCAAAAAAAGATAAGGCTTCTCTACGACAGATGAATGGAAAATTCATAGGAAGAAAATATCCTATAAACAAAGGGTCCACTCTTGTAGGAAGAGATCCTGGCCTTGACATAACCATACAAGAAGAAAGCGTAAGCAGAAGACATGCAGAAATGATCTTTGATGGAGATTCTCTGCAGGTTGTAGATCTGGACAGCACAAATGGTACCTACATAAATGACAAACCAATAAAAAATAAAACAGCTACACATGGAGATCTCATAAGATTTGGGAGTATCGTTTTTAAATATATACCATCAGGAAGTATAGAGACTGTTTTCCATGATGAGCTACATAATCTTGCGCACCTTGATGGACTTACAGGCTCTTATAACAGAAAATACATCGTTGATTACATGGAAACAGAAGTAAAAAGATGCCAAAAGCTAGAAGTACCTTTTTCCATGCTGATCTTTGATCTAGATTTTTTTAAAAAAGTAAACGACACATATGGTCACTTAGCTGGGGATTATGTATTAAAAGAGACCGTTCGCTTACTAAAAGACAAAGTTTTAAGAGCTTCCGACATATTGGGTAGATACGGCGGAGAGGAATTCTGTATAATACTTAGCGAAGCACCTTTAAGAACAGCTTTAGATATTGCAGAAAGAATAAGAAAAGCCGTTGAGGGGCATGAATACATCTTTGACGAGAACAAAATGGACATAAGAATCAGCGTTGGTGTAGCCTCCATGAAAGCTACAGACACATCCACAACACTCTTTGAACTAGCAGACAAGGCTCTATATAGAGCAAAAGAGTCTGGAAGAAACAAAGTTTGTAATTAAGCTTAGTTATTATTTGATGAAACAGTGATCTTTGATAGGTAACTCATCCTATCTCTTGAATTGTTTGAAGTTTCAAGAAACCTGTGAGCTTCTGATCTAAGGCCATTCTTAGCTATAAATCTGTAGAACTCTCTGATAAGTGGGCTATTTCTGTAATTTTTAGGATTAAAAGCGGTGGTAGAGTTCTTTTCCTTTAGTATCTTTAGATCCATCTGAGCCTCCAGGCGAATATTAGATATACAACAAAGTTCAGTGGCATACTAGCAGAAGACGGGGTATTTATCAAGTAATATGTTTATCAACAGACAACTCCATCGACGTAATTTTGGCCCTTAAAAAGACAAAGTTGATTAATTAAAAATGGTTCTTTATGGTAATGACTCAAAATTTCTTGTCCCAGAAAAAGTAGTTACAGTCTCGTTAAAAAAAAGAAATGACACAGTTGCTTTCGTCGATAAATACTAATTTTAGTTATTAAAAGTAGAGCCTGTTAGTTTTTTTAGTTAAAAAGGCAAGAATTGGCTTGAAAATCTTTTTTAAATAAATCATACTTTTTTTGTTGCAATATGTTGTACTTTTTTCGTATATAGAGCGCGGCTTAAAATGAATTGATAACTAAAGAGGAGAAAAGAAATGGCACTTAACGTCGGAAAACACGTTCTTGTGGACCTACACGGATGCAATCCTGAGTCCTTAAAGAAAGTTGATTTTATCGCTGAGGCTATGTATGAAGCCGCAAAGATATCAGAAGCAACAATAGTTGGAAAATTCTTTAAGCAATTTGATCCTTGGGGAGTTAGTGGAGTTATAATAATAGCAGAAAGCCATATAAGTATTCACACATGGCCAGAGCATGGACTCGCATCTGTTGATTATTTTTCTTGTTCTGAAGAGCCAAAAATACACCTTGCTATTAACTATTTAAAAGCAGCGCTTGAGTCGACAAAATCAGACGAGGTAGAAGTGAACAGGGGAAATATGCAAATAAAAAGGGCTTATAGCAGTAAACCTGTTGTGAGTGTGGTACCAGCAAATGAAATGGCTATATGAGTTTTTTCCTGCTGCTGGATATAGCAAAGAGTCAAAAGCAGAACTTTCTTACGGCTACGCTATAAACAAAGTTCTTTTCTCAGACAAATCAGAATATCAGGAAGTTGATATAATAGAGACACCTGTTTATGGAATAGCATTATTTTTGGATCATCTTATGATGACGACTGAAAAAGATGAATTTATATACCACGAACTTCTAGCTCATGTACCTACTACAAGAATAGAAAAGCCAGAAAGGGCACTTATTATAGGTGGTGGAGATGGTGGTATAGCAAGAGAACTTTGCAAATATTCTACGATGAAAGAAATAATAGTAGCAGAAATAGATCAAATGGTTATTGATGCATCTAGAAAATATCTTCCAACTATAGCAAATAGCTTTGATGATCCAAGAGTAAAAATACAAGTCGGTGATGGAGCAGCTTTTGTTGCCAGCCAACCAGACAAATCTTTTGACGTTATACTTGTTGATTCAACAGAACCTATCGGACCAGGAATAACTTTATATCAGGAAAAATTTTATAGAGCTTGCTGCAGTAAATTAAAAGACAACGGACAATTTGCAGCACAAGGTCTTGCTCCTTTTATACACACAGAAAGCCAACAGTTAATGAACCAGACGCTTAAAAAAGCATTTAACTGGGTAAAACCATACATGGGCGTAATACCAACATATCCTACTTCACTATGGCTGTTCTTTCATGCATCAAAGAACTCTCAGGATATAAATAATATAAGCGTTAACAGATTACCAAAAGACACAAAATATCTTACACAAGAGATGCTATCCTCTTGTTATTCAATACCAAGATTTGTAGAAAACAATTTAAGTAACAATTAAATTATTTTTTTATAGAATCTTAATTTAAATTTTTTAAAGATTGGCGCTTAGTAACTTTATTCAATCCTTATAACGTTGAATTTGCAATCCCTTCATACAAGCTACTGCGCATTTGCCCAAGTGCTTTAAGAAATTTAAATTAAGATTCTCTAAAACAAAATAATATTAAACTGTTTTTTCTGTTTTTAGTTCATCATAAAAATTAACAAGAGTTTCCATAATGTATGGAGTTAGCCACAAGTAACCTATTCCGCAAGTTAGAATTGCTAATATCCCCCATCCTATAAAACTCAACATCATTACAAAATAATTCCATTTATGTCCATGCATCATAGCTTTGCTCTTTTTGATAGCATCAGCAGATGACATTTCTGGATTATCAATAAGTATAAAGAAAGCCTGAGAATAAGATAAAGCAGCAATAATACCTGGTACAACCAGTAATAAAGCCCACAAAAGTATATAGATCGTCATTAAAAGATATAAAAGAAAGGAAGGAATAAACCTTTTAAATCCATCAAATAGATTTTCCAGAACTGCTGGTTCTTGTCTTTTTATTTTCATAAAATAGCCAAAAAAGCCAAAATACAAAGGTCCCATAAGGACGATGGTAAGAATATGTAGAGTAAACGTTCCTACACCACCACATAATGCTGTAACCGCATAAAAAACCAAAGTTGCTATTACTACACTTGACCACTTACCCTTTAACTGTTCCAAAGACTTTGCTTTTAAATTAGATCTCGCTATCATTTCACCCTCCTTTGGTTCTTTATAATGGAAGCTACAATTGCCAACGTAAATACTGAGGCAATTACTAATAATGAGGTTGCTGTTTGTATCTTATAAAAATCAACTATTACCATTTTAATACCAACAAAAGTAAGTATTACAGACAAGGCAACCTGCAGATAGGCAAATTTATCTACTACTTGTGCCAATGCAAAATAAAGAGCTCTTAATCCAAGTATTGCAAAAATGTTTGATGTAAGAACGATAAAAGAATCTCTGCTTATTGCCAATATTGCTGGAATAGAATCCACTGCAAAGACCAAATCTGAAGTCTCAACTACTATAAGAACAACAAGCATTGGTGTTGCATACCACTTGTAATTTTGCCTAACAAAAAAATTACCTTCTCCAAATTCTTTTGTTGTAGGAAATATTTTTCTAAATATTTTAAGAACAATATTCTTTTCAGGTTCTATCTTTTTTTCCCCTTCAACAGCAAGTTTTATACCTGTAAAGATAAGGAAAGAGCCAAAAAGATACACCATCACATGGAAACGCTCTATTAATGCTATCCCTGCAAAAATAAAGATAGCTCTCAAAATTATTGCACCCAAGACACCCCAAAAAAGTATTTTGTGCTGATATTTTCTAGGTACAGCAAAGTAGTTAAATATAAGTAAAAAGACAAAAAGGTTATCAATACTAAGAGATTTTTCTATTACATAACCTGTAAGAAAAGTAATCCCTTGTTCATGTCCGTCCCATATATAGACACCAAGGTTAAAAAGAAGAGCAAGGGATACCCAAAATAAACTCCAGAGCACAGCCTCTTTTAGTTTGATCTCGTGAGCTTTCCTGTTAAACACACCAAGGTCTAACGCAAGCATTATAAAAACAAATAATATAAAACCTAGCCAAACATATATAGACAAAAAAAGCACCTCTACATGAGTTTCTAATCTCTAAAATAACTTATCAGTACTACCTCATGTACCTTACAAGAAAGAAAGCAGCTCCACAGACAAGCAAAAGTACAAGAGAAACAACCGCAG
>SESG01001792.1_pt1 | contig 18686 bp, 16 predicted proteins | sample 3171421 | NCBI WGS metagenome assembly SESG01 (sample SAMN10866946, study PRJNA518727) | freshwater metagenome | biome: subpolar coniferous forest; feature: holomictic lake; material: water; isolation source: holomictic Lake 227, 6 m and 8 m depth | place: Canada: near Kenora, Ontario | collected... | reverse complement strand
CCAGCGACTGGACGAGCCACATGGCCTTCTCGCTGGAGATCGACGTCTCGGAGAAGTAGGTGACGTAGTCCTGCAGGTCCTGCAGGTCGGCGGAACGTTCCTTCAGCACCTGCTTGACGATCGCCTCATCGACGGTCTGGCGGACGCTGTCCTCGATCGATCCCCAGATGTCCTTTCGCTCCAGGGGCCAGAAGAGCCGGAGCATGAGGGAGATGCCGGAACCGGCCGCCGGGATCCTGCCCGACATCCAGATCGTGAGCGTCTTGACCCGGTGGTTCCAGGTATCCGACATGTTCGGCGGAGGTTCCTGCAACCAGGAGCCCGACGTGTCATCGGTCGGCGGGGACGCCTCCTGGCAGCCCGCCGGACCGAAGGTCAGGAGAGACACCGCCAGAAGGAACACGGCCCTACCCTTGACTGTCAGCATGGGTCCTCCAGTGGATCAGGGCGGAGCGCTTCTCCTCGCCGGCGGGTCGATGCACTCCCCCTTCACGCAGATCCGGTCGCCCTTGCAATCGGTGTCCTTGCCGCAGCCGGTGAAGCAGACGGTGGGCGTCGGTGGCGGTGCGACGTTCACTTCAGGTAAAATGACCGCAGCGGCCACCGGAGGCGCGGCAACCGCGGCCACCGGAGGCGGCGCGACGCCCGGGTTCTCCGCCCGGACGAGCTTCTCGCACGCCGCCTGCGCCTCCGTCGTCAAGCGCAACTGCGGGTCGTACTTGCCCTTCACGTTCTTCAGCATCTGGGCCTGAAGGTCGCTCGGCTTCGAGGCCTCGAGGGTCGCGATGGCCTGGTGAACCTCCTCCAGGTTCTTCTTCATCTGCGCCACTTCGGTCTCGCACGGATGGGGCGACGCCACCCCGGGAAGGGCCAGCGCGAGGAGCACCGGGAGGACGGTCAACGACCTCATGGGCCCGAGCGTATCAGAAGGCCGTGAGCTCCGGTTCACCGCCTCCGCATCCCCGCCAGGCTCACCACGGTGATGCCGGCCAGGACGAGGAGCGCCCCGGCCCCGAAGGAGACCGTCACCGGCTCGCCCAGGAGGAGCACGCCGAAGCTCACGCCGAAGAGGGGGGTCATGAAGGAGAAGACGGCGATGCGCGAGGCGAGGTAGCGGCGCAGGAGCCAGAACCAGGCCAGGTAGGACGCGAAGGAGATGACGACGCCCTGGAAGAGGACGCTCCCCCAGGCCAGCGGGGTGAAGGTCACCCGCTCGATCTGCCCGGTCGCGACCGCCGCCAGGAGCAGCAGCACGAATCCCACCAGGAGCTGGTACTGGAGCGTCTGCGCCGGGGGCGCCTCGGAGAGCGCGGAGTTGCGCACCACCACCGTGGAGCCGCCCCAGGCCGCGCCGGCCGCCACCCCGAGGAGGTCCCCGACGAGCGCGCCCGGCGCGATTCCCCCGGCGAGGAGCTCGCCGCCGAACGCCACCACGATGCCCGCGAACGAGGAGAGGACCCCCACCCACTGAAGCCTGGAGAGCCGCTCCGCGCGGATGGTGAAATGCAGGCCGAGCGCCGTGAAGACGGGGGACGTGTAGAGGAAGACCGCCATGTGCGAGGCGGTCGTGTGGCGCAGCCCCTCGGCCACGAAGAGGAACTCGACGCCGAAGAGCGCTCCGGCGAGGAGGCCCGGAAGGAGGGCTGGCCCGAGGAGCCCGAGCGGCTGCCCGCGAGAACGTGCCCAGACGGCGACGAGCGCCGCGGAGATTCCGGAGCGGAGCGCCACCTGCAGGATGGGTGCGATGTCGGGCGCGGCCACCTTGATGACCACCTGCTGCAGCCCCCAGAGCGCGCAGAGCAGCGCCATCAGGCCTGCGGCCGGGGCATCGACGGGCCTGCGGGTGGCGATCACGGCTGCACCATACCGGACGCGGCCCGGAAGGGAGTCCGGGGCCCGTCCCGCTTGGGTTCGGCCCCCAGCCGGCCTCCAACCACAACGTCACGTCCTGCGTCGGCTTCCGGTATCATGCGGGGCCGTGAACCTCCCAGGGAGCCCATCGATGAAGACCCCGTTCCTTCTCGCCCTCGCCCTCGCCGGTCCCGCGCTGGCGCTCGCCGCCCCCCCGACGGAGAGCACGGCTCCCGCGTGCGCGGAGCTCGTGATCACCGGCCATCCCTACTATCCGCCGGTCTCCTGGGGTTCGGGCGGGAAGCTCAAGGGTGCCGCGCCCGAGCTGGTGGCCCGGCTCGCGACCGGCCTCGGCGTCTTGAAGATCACGTCGAAGGACTTCGGCACCTGGGAGAAGGCGCAGGAGGCCGCCCGGAGCGGGGAGGCGGACATCATCTTCGGCATCTACCGGAACCGCGAGCGGATGGAGTACCTCGAGTACCTCGATCCGCCCTTCATGCTCGACCCGGTGTCGGTCGTCGTCCGCGAAGGTGCGGCCTTCCCCTACGAGCGGTGGAGCGACCTGATCGGGAAGAAGGGAGTCACGAACGCCGGGGAGAGCTACGGCGACAAGTTCGACACCTTCCTGGCGAGCGAGCTCACCGTGGCCCGCGTGGCCGGGATGGACAAGGCCTTCGCGGCCGTGCTCGACGGGACCGCCGACTACGCGATCATCGCCTTCTACCCGGGGCGCGACCTGCTCCGGAAGAAGCGGCTCTCCGGAAAGGTCGTGTTCCTGCCGAAGACCGTGGTGGCCGCCGACATGTACGTGGCCTTCTCGAAGAAGTCGAAGTGCCTCGGCGCGCTGAAGGAGGGCTTCGCGAAGGGGCTCAAGAGCGCCGTGGACGGGGGCAGGGCGCGCGAACTCATCCAGATCGCCGAGGATTCGCTGTCGGACCAGTGAGGCGGCCTCTCCGGTCACAGCCCATTGGGGTCCGCCCCATCGGGGTCAGGCACGACCGGGGGTCAGCTTCGTGGATCGCGCCGCCCGACGATCCGCATCCCCACCCGCAGGAGGCGGCAGGTGCGTGCGGCCGCGGCCTCGACGAGCTCCGCGGCGCGGCTCATCGCATCTTCCAGCGTCATCGGCTCGTGTGCGGTGCTCGCGAGCGCCTCCACCCCGTGGGCGTGCACCTCGTGCGCGCCGTGGCCGAGCGAACCCGAGAGGCAGACCACCGGCACGCCGCTCCGCTTCGCCACGGCCGCGACGCCCACCGGCGCCTTGCCCATGGCGGTCTGGAAGTCGGTGCGCCCCTCGCCGGTGAGGACGAGGTCGGCGTCGCGAACGATCTCGTCGAAGCCGGTGGTCTCGAGGACGATCTTCACTCCGGGTCGTAGCTGGGCAGGCGTGAAGAAGAGGAGCCCCGCGCCCAGGCCACCGGCGGCGCCGGCCCCGGGGAGGGCCGCGACGTCGCGCCCGGTGGCTCGCCGCGCCACGGTGGCGAACCGCTCCAGCGCGGCGTCGAGCTCCGCCACCATCTCGGGCGTGGCCCCCTTCTGCGGACCGTAGACGGCCGAGGCGCCGCGCGGTCCGGTGAGCGGGTTGTCCACGTCGCAGGCGACCGTCACCTGGGCCGTTGGGAGGCGCGGGTCGAGCCCGGAGAGATCGATCCGGTCGAGGCCCGCGAGCGCGCCCCCGCCCTCCGGAAGGTCCCGGCCCTCCGCGTCGAGGAAGCGGACCCCGAGCGCGCGGGCGAACCCCGTACCCCCGTCGTTCGTGGCGCTTCCCCCGATCCCGACGACCAGCTTCCGGAGCCCCGCGTCGAGGGCCGCGCGGACGAGCTCGCCCGTTCCCCGCGTGGTGGTGATCCGCGGGTCGCGCAGCTCCTTCGGGACGAGCGGGAGTCCGGAGGCCGCCGCCATCTCGATGACCGCCGTCTCGCCGTCGCCGAGCACACCCCAGCAAGCCTGGACAGGCCCTCCGAGGGGACCGGTGACCTCGCTCGTCCGGAAGCTGCCCTTCGTCGCGACGACGAGCGCCTCGACCGTTCCCTCTCCGCCGTCGGCGATGGGTACCTTCACCACGTCGGCGTCGGGGAAGACCTGGAGGATGCCCCGCTCCATGGCGCAGGCGACGCCGATCGCCGAGAGGCTTCCCTTGAAGGAGTCCGGTGCGACGACGATGCGCATGGAGGGGAGGTTACAAGAAGACGCCCCCGGGAAGGGGGCGTCTTCGGTACTGGCGGAAAGGGAGGGATTCGAACCCTCGATACAGGTCACCCCGTATACTGGTTTAGCAAACCAGCGCCTTCGGCCCCTCGGCCACCTTTCCATGAACGCGTTGAAAGATCGACAGCGTTGGCGGAGGAGGAAGGATTCGAACCTTCGGAGGGGTTGCCCCCTCAGCGGTTTTCAAGACCGCCGCCTTAGGCCGCTCGGCCACTCCTCCCGAGCCTCTGCCGCAAATCACCCCTCGGCCAGCGACCGACCGAGGACCGCACTTGTAAGGCACGACGCCCCGCCGGATCAAGGGATAAGGAACCCAAATGGCCGGTTTCCTTGGCGAGGGGAGGGAGCATCCTGTGGGTCGAGGGGGATACAGGAATGGCTCGTTCCATCGTACGGTGGCCCGCCCGGGTCGCCGCCGTCGTGTCGATGTTCGCCGCCGCCGGGCCGGCGAGCGCCCAGTTCCGCCACGGACCGCGGATCGGCGTGGTCCGTTCCGATTCCGCGACCATCGCCTGGGATACGGCCTGCTCGGCGGCGGACACGCTCCTGTACGGGACGGACGCCCTGAACCAGAAGGCAACCGAGGCCACCGCCACCACCGCGCACCGCATCACCGTGCAGGGGCTCGCACCGGCCACGGCCTACCAGTTCCAGGTGAACTCGTGCGGCGGGACCTCGCCCGTCCTCGCCTTCACGACGGCGCCCACCGCCGGCGGCCAGAGCTTCGCGTTCGTCAGCATGGCCGACACGCGGGGCAAGTCCGACGCCGAAGATCTGAAGGGGCTGTCCCAGGGGTTCAAGAAGATCCTCGCGAACGCGGAGACCCAGGGTGGCGTCTTCGTGATGCACGTGGGCGACATGTTCTACGGGTACAACCCGGACCAGTCGGTGATGCGGACGCTCTACGACAAGTTCAAGACGGCCACCGATGGCGTGGCCGCGAAGATCCCCTTCCTCGTGAACCCGGGCGGCCACGAGATGTCCCCCTGGAAGAAGGGCGGGGCCCCGGCGACCGACTGGAGCACCGTCGAACTCTTCCGGGAGGAGTTCGCCCAGCCCAAGGTGCTCGACGAGTACGCGGGCACGCTCTTCTCCTGGGACTACGGGGACACCCACTTCGTCTCGATCGACACCGCCCACTTCGACCCGAAGGCCACGACCGCGAACCACGGCATCGGAGAGCTCAGCACGGCGGAGATCGAGTGGCTCGAGAAGGACCTCACGGATCACGAGAGCGCCCGGTTCATCTTCGTCTTCGGCCACCACCATGCGTGGCGCCAGCCGGACAGCAAGCTCTTCTACCTGGGTTCCTACACGCCGCTCCTCCGGGACGCGTTCTGGCAGATGCTCGAGAAACACCGCGTCACCGTCTACGTCTGTGGCCACGAGCACCGCACCATCGACACCCTCGGCCCTCCCGGGGGGAGCACCGTCGTCCAGTGGCTGAACGGAAACTCCGGCGCGCCTCCCGACGATCCGAACGAGAAGCCGGTCTACGAGTACACGGTCTGGGCCGTCACCGGAGACACCGCGACGGCGAAGGTCCTCGACGACTCCGGAATCCTCCAGAAGCAGCGGATCTTCCAGCGCCGGTCGGCGACGAGTTCGGCGCCCGTGCCCGGGAAGGAGGCGACGCCGTGAACCGCACGCATCTCACCCTCTTCCTCGCAGGCCTCGCGCTCGCCGCAGCCGGGTGCTCGAGCGGAAGTCCGTCGTCGCCAGCCCCTCTCCAGTTCACGACGGCGATGCTCGCCGGACACGACGCCACCATCGCGTGCCAGTACGACGCGCTCCACTGGCGATTCGCCGCCACGGGCGCGACCGTGACGAGCGGGACGAGCGTCACGACGAGCGGCACCTGGAGGTTGACCGCGAAGGGGAAGCTCATCGCAACGTTCCCCTCGGTGGAGGAGGTCGTGACCCTCCAGGCCGACCTCGGCCCGTCGCTGGAGGTGACACGCTTCCAGGCGGAGCTCGCGGAGCCCATCCAGACCTGCATCATGACGCTCGATTGACCACCCAACTTCCCATGCCGAGCCCACCCGGGCGGGTGGTAGCCTTGAATTTCATGCTCCGAACGGCCTTCCAGGGCGCCCTCGCGGCGTTCCTCCTCCTGTCTCGCGCCCTCGCGGCCCCTCCGGCTCCGGAGGTGGCCCCGACGGTCACCTTCGACCAGGCCATCGGCCTCGCCTCCCGCGCCCCCGCCGTCGCGGGTGCCGAGGCGGCGGCGGTGGAGCAGCGACGGGTGGGGGACGCGGTCTCGTCCCTGATCGCGAACCCCACCCTGACCCTCCAGCCGGGCGCCGCGAAGGACCCGCTCGACGGTCGGTGGAATTACATGGGGGAGGCGACGATCGTCCAGGGCTGGAACCTCTCCGGCCTTCCCGGAAACCGGCAGGCCTCCATCCGCACCGAGGGGGAGCAGCTCGGGGCCGAGGCCCGCGCCGCCGCGCTCTCCCACCGGCTGGGGGCCGCGCAGGCCTGGACCGAGCTCTGGGCGGCGCAGCAGTCCCTCGCCGACGCCATGCAGGAGTACGAGCTGGCCCGCGACTTCTCTGCGCGCATGGCCCGGGCCGCCCAGGCCGCCGCCTACACCCGCGCCGAGGCCGCCGACGCAGCCACCTACGCCGCCGAGGCCCACGTCCAGGCCATCGCCGCCGACGGCGAGGTCACCGACCGCGGGTTCCAGCTCGCCGTCGCGATGGGGCAGCAGGCGGAGATCCCCCTCGTCGCCGCGGGCCCGCTGCCGAGGCCGCCGGCGCCCACCCGCACCGACTGGCCCGCGCTCCTCGAGGCGGCGGGGCGGCTCCCCGCCGTCGCCGCCCGCAAGCTCGCGGGCGACGCCGACCGGGCCCGCGAGGCCGAGCTCCGCTCCGCGAAGGGCTGGGGGTTCGGCACCGGCGTGAAGGGCACCCGCGACTACCTCGGCACCTGGGGCGCGCAGGCGGTGCTCGAGTTCTCCTTCCCGCTCTTCGACCGCGGGGAGCGGGAGGCCGCCCCGGCCGCGGCGGCCGCCGCCCGCGCCGCAGGCGAGTTCCAGGAGGCCCGCGCCGTCGCCGCCACCGAGATCGCCCGGGCGCTCCACGAGGTGGAGCACAGCGGCGAGACGCTCGAGGCCATCGAGAAGGAGCTCGTCCCGGCGGCCGCGCTCGCCGCACAGAGCCGGGAGGCCTCGATGCGCGCCGGCGAGACCACCGTCCTCGAGGTGCTCGTGGCCCGCCGGGCCTGGGCCGCCGCCCGGCAGAAGCGGACCCGCGCCCTGGCCATCCACTCCTGGGCCCAGGTGAAGGTCTGGATGCTCGTCGCCGACATGACGCCAGGAGGCGCCAAGTGAAGAGAACGTGGTCCGTGCCCCTCGCCGCAATCCTCGCGCTCTCCGCCTGCGGCAAGAAGGGGGCCGCGCCCGAGGAGGAGCCGCCCGCCCCGAGCTCTCGTACACCGTGGGTGAAGGCTCGATCCAGCGAGGGGGTGCCGCTCCTCGAGGCCCCGGCGCAGGTGCTGCTCTCGCCGGAAGGTCAGGCGGGCGTCGTCCCGCCCTACCGGGCCCGCGTGCAGAAGGTGCTCGTCCGGCCGGGAGAGAAGGTGTCGAAGGGGCAGCCGCTCGTGGAGGTGGTGATGCCGGAGGTCTCCTCCGCCGCCGGCGCCTACGCGGCCGCCTCCACCCGCGTGGACGCCTACGGCCGGCGCCTGGCCCAGCTCGAGGCCCTCAAGAAGGACGGGCTCGTGCGGCTCGCCGACGTGCTCGAGGCCGAGACCAAGCTCGCCGAGGCCAAGGCCGACCAGCAGTCTGCCGCCGCCATGCTCCGCACCGCCCAGATCGAGCCCTCCGAGGCCTCCGACATCGTCGCCGGCAAGCGGCCGGTGGTGATCCGCAGCCCCATCGCCGGGGTCGTCACCGCCGTCGCCGTCGGGGTGGGGGACAGCCGCGACCCGTCGAGCGAGCCCATCGTGCGGGTGGCCGGGGAAGGGGACTCCCGCGTGGAGGCACGCTTCGCCCGCCCGGTGGACCCGGCCGGCGCCTCCTACGAGTTCATCGTCTCGGGAGGAACTCGCCACAAGCTGACGCTCGTGGCCCGTGCCCCGCACGTCGATCCGCGCGACGGCACCATCGCCGTGTGGCTCGTTCCCGGGAAGGGGACGAGGCTCCAGCCCGGGCAGACCGGTCGCGTGGTGGTGTCGCTCCCCGGGACCTCCGGGGCCGCCGTGGTCCCGGCCCGCGCCGTCACCCTCTCCGAGGGCAAGGCCTGGGTCGTGGTGCGGCGCGACCGGGGAGAGATCGAGAAGGTCCAGGTGGACGTCTTCGCGTCGTCCGGCGCGGAGGCGCTCGTCACCGGGATCTCCGCCGGCGAGGAGGTGGCCGCCGACGCGGCGCTCGCCGAGCTGCCCGCCCCGCCCAAGGAAGAGGCCAAGAAGGACCCGGAGAAGAAGCCTTGATCCAGAAGCTGGTCCGCTGGTCGGTTCAACACCGGGTGCTCGTCGTGGTGACGACGCTCGCCCTCATGGTGGTGGGCGGGATCGTCGGGTCGTTCCTCAAGTTCGACGCGCTGCCCGACACCACCAACAACCAGGTGCTCGTGCTCACGCGCGCACCCGGTCTGACGCCCGAGGAGGTGGAGCGGCTCGTCACCCGCCCCATCGAGGTGGGGCTGGGAGGGCTGCCGGGGCTCGTGGAGCAGCGCAGCCTCTCGCGCTACGGCATCTCGTCGGTCACGGCGGTCTTCGAGGACGGCGTGGACACCTACCGCGCCCGGCAGATGACGCAGGAGCGTCTCACCGGCCTCACCTTCCCGCCCGGCGTCTCCCCGCCCGAGCTCGGCCCGATCTCGGGCGGGCTCGGCGAGATCTTCCACTTCACCCTCGACTCCCCGCGCCGAACCCCCTCCGAGCTGCTCGAGATCGCCCAGTTCAAGGTGGCCCCCATGCTCCGGAGCGTGCCCGGGGTGGTGGAGGTGAACACCTGGGGCGGCGAGCAGCGCGTGCTGGAGGTGAAGGTCGATCCCGTGCGCATGGCGGCGCGCGGACTCACCCTCGAGGACGTGCGGGACGCGCTGGCGAACGCCACCGGCACCGCGCCCGGCGCGGCCCTGCCCGCCGGATCGGGCCAGACCCTGCTCCGTGCGGTGGCGCTGCCGAAGGACGCCGGCGATCTCGGCTACGCCCTCGTCTTCCGCCACGGCTCGTCGGAGAAGCCGGTCCGGCTCTCCGACGTGGCCGAGATCGCGGTGGGCTCCTCGACCCGCATCGGCGCGGCCACCGAGAACGGCAAGGGCGAGACGGTCTACGTCATGGCCCAGATGCTCCGCGGCGAGAACGCACTCGACGTGATGAAGCGCCTGAAGAAGCAGATGGTCGAGGTGCGGAAGGCCGTTCCGGAAGACGTCTACGTGGACGTCGTCTACGACCGGAGCAAGCTCGTCGAGGGGACGCTCGCCACCGTATTCCAGAACCTGCTCGAGGGCGGGCTGCTCGTCATGGCGGTCCTCTTCCTCATGCTGGGGAGCTGGCGGGCCGGGCTGCTCGTCGCCTCCGCCATCCCGCTCGCCATGCTGGGCGCAGCCGCCGCGATGGTCGCCCTCGACATCCCCGGCAACCTCATGTCGCTCGGGGCCCTCGACTTCGGACTCATCGTGGACGGCGCGGTGGTCATGGTGGAGGCGGTCTTCCACGGCGTGAACCGTTCCACCTTCCCGCCCGGCAATCCCCGGCGCACGCGCGTGCTCTGGGTCCGCCACGTGGAGGAGGTTTCGGCCTCGGTCGCGAACCCGGTCTTCTTCTCCGTCCTCATCATCCTCCTCGTCTACGTGCCGGTGCTGTCGCTCACCGGCGTGGACGGCAAGATGTTCCGCCCCATGGCGCTGACGGTGGTCTTCGCGCTGGCCGCCTCGCTCGTCCTCTCCCTCACCTTCATCCCGGCGGCCACGGCGCTCTTCCTGCGCCCCCGCGACGTCCCGGAGCGGGCGCCGCTCCTGGTGCGCTGGATCGAGAAGGGGTACCTGCCGCTCCTGCGCGCCTCCTCCCTGCGCCCGGTCGCCGTCGCCGTGGGGTCGGTGGTGCTGCTCGTGCTGGGGGTCGTGCTCTTCGCCCGGGCCGGCAGCGAGTTCGTCCCGCAGCTCGACGAGGGGGACCTCGTGGTGCAGGTCACCCGCGCCGCCGACGTGTCGCTCGAGACCGCCGTCTCCGAGGCCGGCAAGCTCGAGGCGGTGATGATGGAGAAGGTGCCGGAGGTGAAGGAGGTCGTCTCCCGCATCGGCAGCCCGGCGGTGGCCACCGACATCATGGGGCTCGATCAGGCCGACGTCTTCGTGCTGCTCAGGCCTCGCGAGACGTGGCGCCCCGGCGTGGACAAGGCCCGGATCATCCAGGACATCGAGAAGGCGGCGAAGACGGTGAACGCCACCGCCGACCTCTCCTTCACCCAGCCCATCCAGATGCGCTTCAACGAGCTGCTGGGCGGCTCGGTGGCCGACGTCACCATCTCCATCTACGGCGACGACCTGGGCGAGCTCGACAAGCTCGCCGCCCGAACCGCGGAGGTGGCCGGGAAGGTGCCCGGCGCCGCCGACACCCGCGTCATCGCGCCGCCGGCGGTCTCGCTGATCGAGGTCCGTCCCCGGCCGCTCGACGCGTCGCGGGCCGGCTTCACGGTGAAGGGGCTCCTCGAGGCCGTGCAGTCGATCCGGACCGGCATCGAGGTGGGCGCGACCTACGACGGGGCGCTGCGGGTTCCCATCCTGCTCCGCCTCGGAGGCGGCGCGAATGCCTTCACCCTCGCCGACCTGTCGGTGCCGGCCCAGAGCGGCGGGCTCGTCCCGCTCTCCCGGGTCGCCGACGTCGAGCTGACCGAGTCCCCGAGCCTGGTGTCGCGCCAGAACGGGGAGCGGCGCATCGTGGTCGGGTTCAACGTCCGGGACGCCGACCTGGGCACGGTGGTGGAGCGGGCCGAGAAGGCGGTGACCGACGGGGTGAAGCTGCCGCGCGGCTACCGGATCGAGTGGGGTGGCCAGTACGAGACCCTCGTGGCCGCCAAGCGCAGGCTCGCGATGGTCATCCCCGCGGTGATGGCACTCATCGTGGCGGTTCTCCTCCTCGCCTTCCGGAGGCTCCGTCCGGCGCTCCTCATCTTCCTGAACGTCCCCTTCGCGTCGGTGGGCGGGATGATCGTGCTCGCCCTGCGCGGGATGCCGCTCTCCATCTCCGCGGCCGTCGGTTTCATCGCCCTCTCGGGCATCGCGGTGCTGAACGGGGTCGTCCTCATGACCCGGTTGCTCACCCTGGAGGAGGAGGGGAAGGGGCCGGCCGAGGCGGCCTTCGACGCCGCCCGGGAACGGGCCCGGCCGGTGCTCATGACGGCGCTCGTGGCGGCCCTGGGCTTCGTTCCGATGATGATCGCGAGCGGTGTCGGGGCCGAGGTCCAGCGCCCCCTCGCCACGGTGGTTGTGGGTGGCTTGCTTACATCTACCGCTCTGACTTTATTGATCCTTCCGGTCTTATACCCTATTCTTATAAGAATCGGTCCCCGGCGGGAGCCGGCGGTCGAGGACCTGGAGATCAAATCTTGAGAGTTCTGCTCGTCGAGGACGATACCAATCTTTCGCGGATCATCACGCGTGGCCTGTTCGAGCGCGGACACGCGGTGAAGGCCGTGGAGACCGGCAGCGAGGCGGTCCAGAGCGCGGTCACCGGCCGCTTCGACGTGGCCATCCTCGACTGGGAACTCCCCGACCTCGACGGCATCGGCGTGCTGCGCGCCTGGCGGAGCGCCGGCGTCGGGATGCCGGTCATCATGCTCACCGGGCGCGGCGAGGTGGACGACAAGGTCACCGGGCTGCGCGCCGGGGCCGACGACTACCTGGCGAAGCCCTTCGAGTTCGAGGAGCTGCTGGCCCGGCTCGAGGCTCTCTTCCGGCGCGGCGCGCTGGAGGGGCCGGTGCAGCTCGGTCAGGTGATCATCGACCCGCGCAAGCGCACCGTCACCGCCGGCATCGGCGTGGAGAAGCTCACCGAGCGTGAATCGGCCCTGCTGCTCGAGCTGGCCCGGAACGCCGGCGAGCCCCTCACCCGGTCCCAGCTCGTCGACAAGGTCTGGCGCGGCGAGCCGGTGAACCCGAACGTGGTGGACGTCTACATCGGATATCTGCGCACGAAGCTCGACCGGCTGCCCAACCCGGGCATCGCCATCACCTCGGTGCGCAAGGTGGGCTTCCGGCTCGACATCGGCATGCCCACGTAGGGCCCCGCCTACCGCTCCACGCCGCGCGGGAACTTCTCGGGCACGATCCGCTCGAGGCCGCCCATGTAGGGGCGGAGCGCGTCCGGGATCACGACCGAGCCGTCCGCCTGCTGGCACTGCTCCAGGATGGCGACCACCGTTCGTCCGACGGCCACGCCGCTGCCGTTCAGCGTGTGGACGAGCCGCGGCTTCCCTCCCTCGCCGCGGGTGCGCACCCGGATCCGGCGCGCCTGGAAGTCCTCGCAGTTCGAGCAGGAGCTGATCTCCCGGAAGGCCTCCTGGCCGGGGAGCCAGACCTCGAGGTCGTAGGTCTTCGCCGCCGAGAACCCCATGTCGCCGGCGCAGAGCTCTACCACCCGGTGGTGCAGGCCGAGCCGGCGCAGCACCTCCTGGGCGTCGTCCACCATCCGTTCGAGCTCCGCCATGCTCTCCTCGGGGCGGGAGAACTTCACGAGCTCCACCTTGTGGAACTGGTGCTGGCGGATGAGGCCGCGGGTGTCCTTCCCGGCCGCGCCGGCCTCGGCCCGGAAGCAGGGGGTCCAGGCGCAGTACCGGATGGGCAGGTCGGCCGGGTCGAGGATCTCGTCCCGGTGCATGTTCGTGACCGGAACCTCGGCGGTGGGGATGAGGTAGAGCGGCGTCTCCCCCTGGGTCCGGAAGAGGTCCTCCTCGAACTTGGGGAGCTGGCCGGTACCGGTCATGGTCTCCGCGGTGACGAGGTACGGGGGCAGCACCTCGCGGTAGCCGCGCGACACGTGGGTGTCGATGAAGAAGGAGGCGAGCGCCCGCTCGAGCCTGGCTCCGGCACCCTTCGAGATGGTGAAGCGGGCACCGGAGATCTTGCTCGCCTGGGGCCACTCCAGGATCCCGAGCGACTCGCCCAGCTCCCAGTGGGGCTTGGGCGCGAAGTCGAGACGGGGCTTCTCGCCCCAGGTCCGCACCACCACGTTGTCCTTCTCGTCCTTGCCGTCCGGCACCGAGTCGTGGGGCAGGTTGGGGACGACGAGCAGCACCTTCTCGATGGCAGCCTCGACCCGCCGGAGTTCCTCCTCGGCCCCCTTCACCTCGTCCCCGATGGCGCGGGCCTCGGCGCGAGCCGCCTCGCCCGCCGCCTTGTCGGTTCGCATGAGCTGGCCGACCCGGGCGTTCGCCTCCGACTGGCGCTTCTTCATCCCCTCGAGCGCCACGTTGAGCTCCCGGCGCCGGATGGCCATCTCCCGCACGGGCCGCAGCGTCGCCACAGCCCCCTCGCCCCGGCGGGAGAGTCTTCGCTCCACACCGTCGAAGTCCTGGATCACCGACCTGAGATCGAGCATGGATGGGGCATGTAGCCTTTAACTTCCAGGGGAGCAAGGGGTCAGGACCCGGGTGAAGAGGAGTTCCATGGCCGAGAGGGAATCCGGACCCGGCGTCGGCCTTCGGGTCCTCGAGGGGGGGCGCGCGGCCGAGACCGACGGCGCCCTCCTGCGCGATTTCCTCGCCGGCGACGACGCGCCCTTCGAGGAGCTGTGGCGCCGCCACCACGCCGCGGTCCACGGGCTCGTCCGGCGCTACGCGCGCAGCCCGGAGGACGCGAAAGACCTCACCCAGCGAGCCTTCCTGCGGGCGGTGAGCGCGGCGCGGCGCACCGTCCGGCGTGCCGGCGACGACTTCCCGTTCCGGGCCTGGCTGCTCCGCATCAGCGCCAACCTGGGCAAGAACCACGCGCGGGACGAGGCCCGCTGGCGCCGGGCCCCGGTGGCCGACGTGGACGACCTGGCCGACGGTTCCGCCCCGGCCGACGAGCTGCTCCTCCGCCGGGAGCGGGAGCGGCGGGTGAAGGAGGCGGTGCTGCGCCTCCCCCGGCGCCAGCGCGAGGTGCTCACGCTCCGCATCGACGCCGGCCTCACCTTCGCCGAGGTGGCCCGCACCCTGGGCATCGCCGAGGGGAACGCCCGGGTCCATTTCCACCACGCCGCGCGCCGGCTCGCCGAGCTGGTCCGCGCGGAGGAGGGCGAGCCGTGAGCCACGCCTGTCCACATTTCGAGCCCCTGATCCTCGATCGCGCCGGGGGCGCGCTCGCGCCGGGCGACGCCGCGCGCCTCGACCGGCACCTCGCCGGCTGCGCGCCGTGCCGCGAGCAGGCGGAGGCGGTGGCCCTCGCCCTCTCGCTCGCCGCGCTCCCGCCGCCGTCGGACCGGGAGCGGGTGGCGGTCGCGGAGGGCGCTCGGAGTGCGCTGCGGCACGACGGAAGGCTGCGGAGCCGGCGCCGGTTCGGGGGGGGGATCGCGATCGCCCTGGCCGCGTCGGTGGCCCTCTTCCTGGCCGTGAAGGACCGGGGGCCGGCCGACCCTGGCTGGACGCCGCCGGATCTCGACGCCGTCTGGGCTGCAACCGCCGCCTCCGATCCCGATGCCACGGAGGAGCCCGCGGAGGTACTCTTCGCCGAACTTCAGGAGGTGGACCTTGATGCGGACTGACGTGCGCCCTCTCTTGGCGCTGCTCGTCGCGGTGCTGCTCGCCGCACCCTCCCCGGGCGCAGCCCAGGCCGGTCCGCCGGCCGAGGCGCGCGAGCGCATGGAACGGCGGATGCGCATGGCCCGCTCGCTGGGGCTCGCCGAGGCGCTCGACCTCGACGAGGCCGGGACGGCGCGGCTCAACGCTGCCATGGCCCCCTTCGACGCGCGCCGCAAGGCGCTCCTCGAGGGCATCGCCCCCGACCTCCGGACGCTTCGCCAGGGCGCGAAGAGGGGCACCGGCACGCAGGCCGAGATCGACGGCGCCGTGCAGCGCATCTTCGACGCCCGCCAGGCCTCGCTCGGCATCGACCGGGAGATGTTCGCCGCGCTCTCGAAGGGGATGGCGCCCGGGCAGGTGGCGCGGATGGCGATGTTCTTCGCCCGGTTCCGCCAGCGCTTCGGCATGGAGATGGCCGACGTGCCGGGCGGTCCACGGCCGTAGGGCCCCGACCCCGCTATACTTCCGTCCGGGAGGGATTCGGATGGCGAGCCGGAGGCGCGGGAAGGAACGGAAGGAGCCAGGGCTCTCGGGCTACGAGGGGCCCGAGGTGCTCTCCGAGCTGCTCTCGCAGGCAGGCTCTCCCCACGCCGCGCGGGAGGTGGCCGACCACTTCCGCGCCGCGCAGGGCGCCGGCGAGCCCCGGAGCGACGTCATCCCGTCGATCTTCCCCGAGGAGCCCCGCTTCGCCTCCCCGGAGGAGGCGCGTCGCCTCTACGCCAACCTCTTCGGCCTCTGGGAACGGGTGGCGGCCGGCCTGGGGGCGGAGGCCGAGGAGCCGGCTCCGCCCGAGCCGGTGCGGGATGCGCCGCCACCGCCCGAGCGCGGGTCGGTGGATGGCCAGGTCCTGCCCCCCGGCTTCGTCGAGTCGGCCTGGCGCTGGCTGGCCGCCCTCCCGGAACGGGAGACCGCGCGGTTGCGCGACCGCTTCCAGAACGCCCAGCCCGACATCGATGCATGGCTCTCCGAGGTGGAGCTGCCCGAGACGGGCGGGCTCGCCGCCCACGACCTCGTATTCGAGACCTGGGCCATGTTCGACCGGGCCTTCGACGACCGGCTCGGCGACGTGGAGTGGAGGGAGCTGCGCGAGCTGGAGTCGGAGCCGCCTGCGCTCGAGAGCGTGCAGCCGGCGCTCGCCGCCTACGTCACCGAGCAGCTCGACAACCTGGAGGACGAGGAGCCGGAGTTCGGGCCGGCCCAGCGCGCCCAGGTCGAGCGGGTGATCGCCGCGGTGGGGGCGGTGCTGACCCGCGCCGTGGCGACGTAGCCGGGGCGGCCGCTACTTCGAGAGGCCGTTCGCAAAGTCGAGCAGCGCCTTGTCGAACGCGGCCGGCGCTTCCATGTTGGGCAGGTGCCCCGCGCCGGGGATCCGGACGAGCCGCGCCCCCTTCACCAACCCCACCATCTTCTCGGCCTCGACCGGAGGTGTGAGCGAGTCCTCCTCGCCCACCACGACGAGCGTCGGGCAGGTGATGGTGGCGAGCGTGGGGGTGGAGTCGATGCGGCGGGCCATCCCGCGCTGGGCCGCGGCCACGCCGGCCGGCGTCCCCTGCCCGATGAGGGCGCGCACCTCCCGGACGACCGCCGGGTCGGGCGAGGGCCTGAGGAGCTTCGGCGTCATCTCGTCGGCCACCCAGTGGAGCCCCTTCTCCACCGCGTTGCGCGCGAAGGTCTCGCGCCCCGCCGCACCCTCCGGCGTGTCGGCGCCCGGGCGCGTGTCGCAGAGCACGAGCCCCCGGAAGAGGGCGGAGCGGCGCCGGTAGAGCTCGAAGGCCAGGTAGCCCCCCATGGAGAGCCCCACGACCAGGGCGCGGTCGATGCGCAGCCCGTCGAGGAGCGCCTTCACCTGCCCGGCGAGGATGTCCATGGACGAGGGCTCGGGGCGCAGCGCGCTCTTGCCCAGCCCGGGATAGTCGGGCGCGATGACGCGGTACCGGTGGGAGAAGGCCGCCAGCTGGCGAGACCACATCCCCGAGTGGAGCGGGAAGGCGTGCAGGAGGACGATGACGTCCTTGCCGGCCCCGACGTCCTGGTAATGGATCTTCGCTTCGCCGGTGTCGGTGGTGGGCATGATGAGGGGTCCTCCCGGGCCCCCCTCATCATGGCCACGCCCCCGACCGCGGAGCAAACCCGCGGTGCAGGGCTGGATTCCCTGCGTGCCTACTTCTTCTTCTTCGGCTGGACGACCTTCACGACGGCCGTCGAGCCCGGCACCTTCCCACCCTGGGGAAGTGGCTCGACCTTGCCGCCCAGGCAGGCGCCCAGGAAGGCCTCGGCGCGGGCGTTGAAGTCGATGCGATTCTCGGGACGGGCGAAACCGTGCCCCTCGTCCGGGTAGAGGACGTAGGTCACGCCCCCGCCGTTCTTCTCGATGGCGGCCACGATCTGCTCCGACTCGGCCTGCTTCACGCGCGGGTCGTTGGCCCCCTGGCCGATGAGGAGCGGGACCTTGATCTTGCTCGCCGAGAAGAGGGGCGAGGCGGCGCGGAGCAGTGCCTCGTCGGTCTTGGGGTCGCCCATGCGCTGGTGGAACTGGGAGATCATGGGGGCCCAGTAGGGCGGGATGCTCTGGAGCAGCGTGAAGAGGTTGGACGGGCCGACGATGTCCACCGAGCACTTGAAGACGTCGGGGGTGAAGGTGACGCCGGCGAGCGCCGAGTAGCCGCCGTAGCTGCCGCCCATGATGGCGACCTTCTTGGGATCGACCCAGCCCTGCTTCACCGTCCACTCGACGGCGTCGAGCAGGTCGGTGTGCATGGCCTTGCCCCACTGCTTGTTGCCGGCGTTCAGGAACTTCTTGCCGTAGCCGGTGGAGCCGCGGAAGTTCACCTGCATCACCGCGTAGCCGCGGTTCGCGAGCCACTGGGCGTACGGGTTGTAGCCCCAGAAGTCGCGGGCCCAGGGGCCGCCGTGGACGAAGAGGACGAGCGGGACCCTTGCCGTCTGCACGCCGACCGGGAGCGTGAGGTAGCCGTTCAGCACGAGTCCGTCGCGGGCCGGGAAGGAGGCGGCCCGCATGGTCGCGAGCGGCAGCCCGTCCAGCTTGGGCTGGTGGACGAAGAGGAAGGTCCCCTTCTTCTCGGTGCGGTCCCAGGCGTAGTAGCGGATCGGACCCTTGTCCTCGTTGAAGGCGACCAGCCAGTTCTTGTCGTCGCGGTCCCGGTTCACGACGTTGAAGTCACCGCCGGAGAGCTTGGCGATGCCCTCGAAGTCGGCCTTCACCATCGCGTCGATCACCGTCCAGGCCTGCCGGCCCGCCGGGAAGTCTACGGCCTGCACGGTGTGCTTCACGGGGTGGATGACGACCGAGCCGGCGTCCACGTCGGGGTTCTCGGCGATCACCACCTCGGTGCCGGTGGTGATGTTCTTCTTCACCACGCGGCCGGTGTTGGAGCCCAGCGTGGACTGGAGGATGAGCGCCGTGCCGTCGTCGGTGATGTCGAGCTCGGACACCTCCTCGCCGAAGGGGGCGGTGACGAAGCTCTTCCAGGGAGCGGCGGCGCTCTCCCGGACGCGGATCTCTGTGCTCCCGTCGGGCTTCATCGACTGGGCCACCCTCACCTCGAGGTCGTCGGTGGAGTCCCAGCCGACCACGTCGCCGGGGTTCTCGGCCACGAGCTTCAACGCTCCCGTCTCGAGGTTCACCTCGTAGACGTCCATGAGGCGGCGGTCGCGCAGGTTCAGGGTGACGAGGATGCGGTCACGCACCTTCTGGCTCACGTTGACCGGGGCGGCGCGCACCCCCTGGAAGGGGGTGAGGTCCCGGACGTTCCCGGTCACCAGGTCCACGCCGAAGAGATGGTAGTTCTCGTCGCCGTCCGAGTCCTGCAGGTAGAGCAGGTTCCGGTCGTCCTGGGCCCAGAGGTACTGGCGGATGCCCCGCTTCTTGTCGGCGGTGACC
>SESG01001100.1_pt1 | contig 18707 bp, 23 predicted proteins | sample 3171421 | NCBI WGS metagenome assembly SESG01 (sample SAMN10866946, study PRJNA518727) | freshwater metagenome | biome: subpolar coniferous forest; feature: holomictic lake; material: water; isolation source: holomictic Lake 227, 6 m and 8 m depth | place: Canada: near Kenora, Ontario | collected... | reverse complement strand
CAATCGCACCAGTTGCCCCGGTGTAAGGAATAAGACCACTGATAGCAGCACCGCCATCTTTAATTAGTTTGCCAGTGGCACCATCAAAGACTGCGATGTTGTTTCCTGTAGCCCCCGCTGGGCCAGTAACGTCACCAGAGCCAGAACCAGCCGGACCTTTGATATTACCTACAACGCTCCATGATCCTGTGGCCTTGAGATATACATCACCATTGGCTACGTTGAGATAATAATCGCCATTGATGCCTGTTCCGCTACTAGGAGCGCCAGAACCTTCATACCAGACCGAACCGGGGGCACCTGTGGCTCCTGTACTCCCCGTAGCCCCTGTAGCGCCAACATCTCCCCTTGGAATGGTGAAGTCGAAGATAGCAGCAGCAGTTGTTCCTGAGTTGGTAACAGATGCTGAACTACCTGCAATGCCAGTTGTAGTTGTACCTGCTGTGGCTGTAGCCGCTGTACCAGTAGCACCTGTGGAACCGGTAGCGCCGGTAGCGCCAGTGTTTCCTCTTGGAATTGTGAAGTCAAAAACTGCGGCTGCTGTCGTACCAGAGTTAATAACCGAGGCAGAACTTCCCGCAACACCAGTTGTAGTTGTTCCTGCAGCTACCGTTGCAGCGGCACCTGTAGCACCAGTATTTCCTGTAGCACCTGTGGCACCTGTAGCACCTGTATTACCCCTCGGGATAGTGAAGTCGAATACCGCAGCAGAAGATGAACCTGAGTTAGATACTGCCGCGCTTGACCCGGGGGCGCCTGTGGTTGTAGTACCCGCAGCAACTGTAGCAGCCGTCCCGGTATTGCCAGTGTCACCTTTTGCGCCGGTATCGCCGCGAGGAATTGTAAAGTCGAAGGTTGCCGCTGACGATGATCCTGAATTGACAACTGATGCCGAACTTCCCGCCACACCAGTAGTTGTAGTTCCCGCTGCAATGGTCGCTGCCGCGCCAGTATTGCCGGTGTCTCCCTTGGGGCCAGTATCACCAGTGTCCCCTTTGGCACCAACATCTCCGCGCGGGATCGTGAAGTCAAGGACGGCGGATACACCAGTACCAGAATTTACTACCGCAGCATCAGTGCCAGGGGCGCCGGTAGTTGTAGTGCCCACGCCAACTGAAGCAGCAAGGGCGGATGCAACGACCTTGCGGGTGATATTACTTTGAACTATCGGTATCAGTTCATCGCCCACTAGGGGTGTGATGGCTACCGGGAGTTCTGTGATTTTTACGTCGGTAACCATATATACCTCAATCAAATGTTACGGTAACTTTCGGAGTGGTGCCGCCCAAGACGACATACAGACCCTTGCTGAAGAAAACACCGCTGTCATCGCCTGTCAGTGGATAGTTACCCGGTGTTGCTGCGGTGAATTGGGAAAGCAGCGTTGTTCCCGTGGTAGACGCCACATCTGTGTCGTATATCGCCACTGTGGGGCTAGTGCCCGAACTGACGAATACGCTTTTGAGTTTGCCTGCACCTACCTTGACTTGGTCGGTAGCTTCAAGATACTTGTACTGAGCCATTTTCGTTTCCTTGTCGTGTTAATTCACCATCTTCCAGCGTTGCTGGTTCACTGTCTTCTGGCAGTCCTTCTGCCAGAATTTGTCTGATGTATTCCTTCACCACCAGTTGGATATCACCAGAAACAGGCGCATTGGCCGCAGCATTTGACAGTGCGGTAAGTCGCTTGGTTTCCGCTTCGTATGCTTGTAGATCGGTCTTGAAGTGTTCATTCTTGAGCGTCTGTGCCTCCATGGATTTACCAACATTGGTAATCATTTGATGCATCTGCTCCATCTCCTGACCCATTGCCTGAATCTGCTGGTTGGCGGCTTGCAGAGCTGGGTTATCGTCGCCCTCAGTCAGAAGTTTCGGGTCAATCGTTTTCTTGAACCGCTTGGACATTTCCTGGGCGCCCGGCCAATCCATGTTCTTGACAAACAGGTCACCAGCCACTTGCCAGAGTTGTGGATTACCCTGCAATAGTTGCGCCATGGCCTCCAGAGCCTCTTGTCGTTTGGTTGCGTAGCCCGGGCCAGTTGTAGCGACCACATCGTATTTACCGACGCTGGGATTGTAGATTTTGTCAATAACCACACCGTCTTGCTCAATCTTGTTGACTGCGCTTTCTTGCTCCGGGTTGATCTTGACCATCTTCGTCTCGCCGTCTTCACCAATGATGCGGGCGACACGCTGGGTGTCGTAAATCTTGGGGATCAGGTCGATTAGTTGACGAGCGACGTGCCGTACCACACGGGCCAGGTTGTCGCCATAATGGTAAGTGCCAACGTCGCCTTCTCTTTGACGCGCCAAGATCGCTTTTCCCGATCTTTCGTTGCTGCTCATGCCCAAACTGGCGTTATATTGCCCTGTCGTGGACTTAATGTCCTCCGCAGCGCCCGCCTTGGCCTGTAGCAGCCCGCTGGAGGCCATCGGAGGCTGTGCCCGCTGGGGTAGTGGCAGCACGGAGCCAGAACCGTCCGTAACGTCTGGATTGACCTCCAAATAAGGCCAATTCTGGGTGTTAGCAGTCTTCCACTTGTCCTCGTAGCCCTCAAATTGGCCTCCGTAGCCAATAAAAGGCGCCTTAGGCGCCAAAGCCAGCATTTCTGCCTCTTGGGACACCCAATAGTTGTACATCCGCTGGGCGTCCTTGGCGTTTCGCACCAAACCGCTGACATACAGCCGACCATCGACCTCAAATTCGTTGCCGACAGCCCTAATAATGGGGATCCACTTGCCCGCCCAATCGCGTTCCTCAAGGATTTCGTACCCGTTAATCTTGCAGTACTTGACCTTTACCCGGTCAGATTCGCGTGATTTTTTGGGTTTGCCGTAGATAGCGGTTAATTGCTTGTCTTCCGGCGTCCCGGCGAAGGCCGTGACGTTACCCGGATACAGATTCAGCGTGGCCTTGTCGTGGTCGATGTAATAGTAGTCGGCAACGCGGATCGTGTCCTCGTTTAGCCAGTTACTGATCGACTGATCGCCTACGCCGAGGCTCTGGAGTGTCGTGATCGGCGCCGCATCAGGATATAAGCGCTCGTACTCGTCGCGAGTCAGGTCTTCAGTCACAAAACACCACTTGGCATCTGCGCCCGTGGGATCCTGAATCGTCGGATCCATGTAGACGCTGAAACTGTTGCGAATACGCCCGATTCGGATGTCCTGATCGAAGGTATTAGCGTCGCAATACTCAGTCATAATCCGCAAATAGCCTTCACCATAGGCCACCTGGTTCTCGCAGCAAGTGTCATAGGCGACATCCGCATCCGAGATGTACTCAATGTGCCGAATCATGCCATTGAAGATGTCTGCGATTTCGATATCCGCGTCATCGTCAACAGGGATGACCTTGGCGCCAGGGCGGTTCTGCCGCTGGTCGTTGGTGACCTGCCTGACGTGCTGCGGCAGCTTGTTGATCGTCAGACATGGCCGGGCGTTGATCGTCTGCCCTTGCACCGCGCCGCGAGTTGCTAAAACATCCGCAGGCCATTGCCAGTGGTTGTCCGGGCTGCCGGCGTAGAACTTCAGGTCGTCGATCTCGTCTTCACGCGACTCGGAGAGCGCGGACATTGCCAGATCAAGTCTGGAACGAGCGGTGGCTAGTACGTCAGCAGAAGACTTGTCCTTGGCAGATCCACCGACTGCTACGGCTGCTGCCGCTGTAATGTCGCTCATTTTTTCTTCTTTTCTGCCGCGCGTTTGACAGAATACGCAATTGCAACTGCCTGCTTCTGGGGCCGTCCGGCCTTGACTTCAGCGGCTACGTTCTTGCTAAACGCCTTGGGGGTGGGGGATTTAACAATCGGCATGATTATTTCTTCTTCTGTTTGGCATCGAAGCGTTCTTCACGCTTACTACCTTCTTTGCCCGGCGCCTTCTTTTCGGTGTCGCGCTTAGATTTCTCGAACGGTTTTGTAGCCATACTATGCTCCTAGCCAAGAACTTGCCATTGCCTGCGGAGAATACGTTCGCCGAGGTGCTTTGTCAATATATTCCCGCTGCGCCATCGGAAACGCGAACGTCACCGCTAGGGCATCCGCCGCGTCCGGGCTTGACAACCCCCGAGCGCGTAGGTCTTTTTTGGATTCTAACTGAATTGCGCCGCTGGAAGTAAACATACTTCTGACGCCAGTGAAGTCGTCCTTCAGTCGCCTGTCGTCTTTAATCGACGCCGTTTTGAGCCAATCCCGCATGGCGCACCATATTTCAGCGCGTTTGTTCAGGTGCGCCCTTGGGTTCTTTGCTTTCCATCCGAAGTTCACTCCCCGCACCTTGTATCGCTGCTCCACTAACCGGTCCAGTATGCCTGCGCCCACGCCGCCTTCGTCGATGCACGTCATGCTTGGTTTGTACCGTTCGATAGCGTCGATGATGTTCCCGACTGTCTCCATCGTGTCGTCGCCGTGGTGCCGCTCCACTGCCAACAGATCGCGGCCCTGTCGCACCACTATGACCGTCGAGTCAGCGCCGCTGCGGGCCGGGTCGATCCCGATCACCACCGGGGCACTCTCGTCGTCGTACTTCTTACGCTTGAACGCGGCGTCCACTTGGGACGGCGATATGAAACTGCCCTCCTCACTCAGCGGGAACTCACCGTAGATTTCAACCCGCGCCTGGTTGCTATCCGTCCCATACTCAGCGATGATCTGCTCGTAGATCGTCTTGTCGGTGCCTTCCACTTCGCGGGCGTCGATCTGGCGCGTCTGCCAGTAGTCCCGTTTCTTGTTGAATGTCTCGAAGAAGTACCCACTGTTGCGCCGGGGGTTGCTGAACGCGAACCAATACCTGTTGGCAGTCTGCTCGGTGAAGAAGCCCGTACTGACATCCCAGATGCTGTCGTCAATACCCGCCGCTTCGTCAAATATCAGCAGCACGCCCACATGATTGTGCAGACCAGCGTAGCTGTCCGGCGTCTCCTTACTCCACAGCCGGCCTTCTACACCCCATGCGCGGGGGCTGATCTTCAAGTCACGCTCCACTAAATTCGATAGCCACGCCGCCGGGCGTAGATTGGTGCTGGCGGTTTCAAACCAGTGCGAGTTGATCGACATCGCTGCCCATTTGCCGATCTCAGGCCAAGTGATAGTCCGCAGTTGTGCTTCGCCATTGGCCGACACGATGGTGCTGGCGCCGATCCGGGTGCTGAGATACCAGAGCGTGATCCACGCCACTAGCGCCGACTTGCCGATACCCCGACCTGACGCAACGGATGCGCGGAGCATATTGAAGTCCACCTTGCCTTTGTTGGCCTTAATATGCTGTGTGATGTCCCACAAGAACTTGCGCTGCCACTCTCTAGGGCCTGAGTGGTTGGCTAGTGGGGTGCCGGGTTGGCCCCACGGAAACGCGAACTGAACAAACGCCAGCGGGTTATCAGTCAGCTTCGATGACCATACCTCGCTCATAAGCTCCTGCTCCTCTGCCGGCGAGTAGATTATCTGTTGTGCCATAGTCGATTACCCTTGCGCGTGCAGCTTCCAGAGCCTGCGTGATACTGATGTTTTCGACACTAATACTAATTTCTTGTTTAGCTGTCCAACCATGAACGTGCTGGAGTATAGCCAGACTGGCTTTGGCGTCGCCTTGCAGGCTAGCCTGTTCCAGCATACCTGCGTGGAGCATCTCACCATCTGCCTTGCCTTTTAGTGCCGCCATCTCCGCGATGGGGTCGAGTTGGCATAACTGCCGGTACTCAATAGGCAACATTCCTGCTGCCAGCGCGAGGGTGTCACCCTTTAGCCCTTTCTTGGCGGCTTCATAGATTGCTTGTAGGCGCCCTTCGGTGGCCTTAACGTCGCGGATGCTTAGGGGCAGTGAGTGCATGGCCCTAATTGTAAATAATAAAAAAATTTCTGGCAAACACTGCCCAAGCCAAGGCCCAATGCTGCCGGCCCTACCCCCCCACCCTCCTGGTCGCAGCCCGCAGCCGTGGGTCCGGCAGCCGTGGGTCCGGCAGCCGTTGGCAGTGTGGGTCACGTTGTCATGCATTTTCAATTGGTGCTGGGTGCTGTCGGGTGTTGGCAGTGTTGGCTATCTATTTTCAATAGCCAACGTTGCCTACAGTGTGGGCAGTGTGGGTCATGCGTTTTGAAGTGCATATGACATATGGTGCGGGCAGTCGGCGCGGGGTTTGTGGGTCATGTGGGCTACGTTGTCATCAAACTGCAGTCGCTGACCCCCTACTTGCTATATAAGTCATTACTTATATATAAAAGGTTCAATTGTTAATTACTAAAACCATGACAACATAGCCCACACCATTGGCGCAGCGCATAGCCCACAACATGACAACGCATAGCCCACGCATAGCCCACAAACCACCTGTTTGTAAAGATATGTAAAGCAGCTTGATGTTGTCAGGAAATGCCTTACACTTAATACATCAACAACCGAAAGGCAGAAAATGACAGACGCAATCCGCCAAGTGGCATATCTAATTTCACAATGTGAATTTAACCGCGTTGACGCTGTCGCCAGCGCAGCGCAATATTTTGGCATCAACGCCAACACGTTATACGCTGCCATTGAAGGTAAAACACTTTGGTCACTGTGCCATGTATAAATCAACCTGGGCGGACTACTCGACCGCCATCATTCTCGGGCTGGCGCTGGCTGCGCTAGCACTCTCTTACTTTGGAGTTTTAACATCATGAAAATCACTAGAGCCACAAAACATATTTGCGCGGCTGCGCAACGCTGTATCAATAGTAAGGTAACTGTCGACTGTGATAGCGGATATTCGACTGTCGCCATTGACGTGCCGGGCGAAGAGACTATTTTTATGCAAGGTGACGAAGCCGACGAATTCATACGAGCGCGTGACGCACTGTGCAAGCGATACCCATCGATTGAATTTTATGTGGCTGAATTAGCCCTTGCGGAACCTTATGCCGAGTGCATTTGGGGCTGAATATATTAACCTGAAAGGCAAATCATGCAAGCACTACTCACCCAGGCGCTCACTGAGCCCGGCATCATTTCCAAATGCTATAGCACGTTCCATGGATATAGCATACTTAACCAGATGCACGCGATGCAACAATGCCAACAGCGCGACATCGCGCCGGGCCCGATAGCGACGTTCAAAAAATGGCAGGAACTGGGACGCCAAGTGCGAAAAGGCGAAAAGGCGATCGCGCTGACAATGCCCGTCACGGTCAACAAAAAGGACGACGCCGGCAACAAAACAGGCGAATGTTTCCAGTGGTTCGCGCTTAAAAATAACTGGTTTGTACTTTCACAGACTGACGGCGCCGACTATGCCAACGACGCGACGACGCCAGCCTGGGACAAAACGAAGGCGCTCGCTGCGCTCGAAGTATGCGAAACAGCGTATGACAGCATCGACGGCAATTGTCAGGGTTACGCGAGCGGCAAAACAATCGCCATTAATCCCGTCGCGCTGTATCCGCATAAGACCCGATTCCATGAACTGGCGCACGTCATGCTTGGCCACACCGCCGAGCGCATGACTGACAGCGAGCGCACGCCAAAAGACATACGCGAAGTCGAAGCCGAATCGACCGCATATATTCTTTGCGCTTTGCTGGGTCTGCCTGGGCTCGACGAATCGCGTGGGTATATACAGTCGTGGCTGAACCAGCAACAATTAACCGACAAGTCGGTCATGCGTATATTTGGCGCTGCCAATAAGATAATGACCGCCGGTCAATGACGCCAGTCTATGCCCGGTGACAGCGGGCACAGGCGGGCGAATTGACCCGGCAACCAGGACATTAAAATGCAAATTCCCTCTAATACCCTCAAATGCGTCTTACAGTTCGCGGCAAAAAAGGACATTCGATATTATCTGCAAGGCGTCTGTTTTGAACAGTGCGCGACCGGCACTTATGCCGTTGCCACTGACGGGCACGTCATCTGTGTGGCGCGTCTGGATAGCGAAGCGCACGAACCGCTCAGTATTATTATTTCCGGCGATCACCTGGCGCAAGCGGTCAAAAATAACAAATACGATATATTCATTGAACCCGCTGACGGCAAAGTGACGCTAAAAGGCACTAATGGCGAAATAACCGTGCCGCTAATCGATGGGCGTTTTCCAGACTGGCGCAGGGTCACGCGGGCACCGATCACAGGCGATCGGGCATACATCGACCCTGTGCTGTTGGACCGCATCAACGCTGCCGGGCAACTGTACAGCAAACGCAAAAGCGCATATTTGACGCGCCAGAACGGGCTAAATATTGGGCACTGCTACATCGACGACAACATCCAAGCCTTCGCTATGCCGCTGCGCTGGACTGACGACGACCTGTTGCCGGTGCCTGGCTGGATCGCAATAGCATGACGACACCATGGCCAAGTATTGGCACGCCAGCGCATGACTATATCCACGCGCTGACGCGCATGGATTGGCAATACCAGTTCAGCGACGACCAGGCCGTCTGGTATCAGGGCGTCGCTGATTTTGCTGCGCTGCAACAGATGCAACGCCAGCATGACGCAGAATATATTATTTGGAACCGTTACGCACCGAAGGAGTTTATAAAATGATCGACGAACTAGAACGCCAGGCCTACATCACCGGCAAACTGCACGAAGCCGTGCTGCTGGGCAATATGCAGGACCAGCAAGCTCTGATTGACGAGATGGAAAGCGACGCCGAACGCGCCGACGAACTCATCCGGCGCTTGGAGCGGTCCCTACGCTGCGTGATCGACGCCATCGGCACCGACGCCATAGAGTATGAGATCGACATCGCGGAAGGACTGCTGCTGCCATGATAGTCTGGCTGCTAATCCTAACGCTTGCTATCCTGTTCAATCTATAAGGGCCCTTTTTTATTTCACCCGCACCATCATCGGCGGCGGCGGCGCTTCGATCATATCCCTAAGCTCTGATTTACTATGCTGCATCATATCCGGCGCCGCGTATAGCTGCTTTTTGGTGCTGTGCGTGCGCGATGCCACACGACCTAGATCAAACCACCCAGCCTCGGCCAGCGCGTGCGTCAGCGCAGCCATGGATAGCTTGCAAGGCGCACCACCGCTCAGACGGTCCACAATCGCCTGTAGCGGCGCTCCTACCACGCCCTTGGCGAATTCGCCTTGGCGGCCCTGTATCAACTCCAGAATGTACGCCTCGGCGCCCGACATAGACTGTTGCGACATGATCGACTTAGCCTCTGTCATCGGCGGCGCTGCTGCTGGGTTGAACGCCGACACGTCACGGGCGCGCAGCCACGCGGCGACGGCCTGAAACCCTCCGGCCTCATACCACTGCCACAGCGCCGAACAGTCGGACGCCTCGGCGTAGGTCCAGATCACGAACCACCGACGATCGTCTGGCGGCAGGGCAATAGCATCGCGGAAATTGGAGAACGCCACCACAAGCACGCGGTTCAGGGCATCATAGGGGTGCAGGCCCTTGCGGTTGACGGTGATGTACTCGGGCGGTGCGGCGATGATCGGCTTAAGGGTATTCTCAAGGGCGCGGCGGTCTTTGAAGTCGTCGGGCCTAAGCTCATTGATGACCATCACCTCGGCCTCGGCGCTGTAGTTGAACGCCGATTCCATCGACTTGGCCGACACCAGCGACTTATTGCGCTCACCCATACCGCACACCGACTTGATCCACGGCGCCAGGAGCGTATCCTTACCAGCGCCATGACCGCCAGCTATCAGGATCGCGTGGTTGATTTTCTTGTTGGGATGCTGCATCTTGTACGCCAGCACATCCAGCAGATGGGCACGCTCGAACGCCTCGGGCACCAGGCGCTCGACATGGCGCAACCACAGCGACACATCACCCGGCACGCCCGGCAGGCGGGCATCGACCCAACGGTTGCCGTAGACCATGCCATCACGCGCTACCAGCACAGTCTCGCCTGCGGCGTAGGTGACGCCGATCAGGGCCTTGGCGCCCTTGGCCTGTCGGTTCTCGTCGAAGCAGTTACCGGCTTCGATTTTCGGGTTCTTCCCGTGAATTGACTTGCAAGGCGTATGGCGGAACAGCGCGTTAAAGGTCTGGCGCGACAGTTGGCGCCGGTCCTGTAGGTCGAAGTAACCGTCATCATCCTGGAGATATGCGAAACGCTCATACCAGTCGGCCTTCTCGATCCGGCCCAGTTCCTTACGCTCGACCTCGGCGATGACCTCAGCGGCCACGTCGCGGTATGCGTCAGTAGGCGCCAGCTTGGACAGCGTCGCGTCCATCACCTCTGCCAGCAACTCATCGCGCAGGCCGGGCGCATGACGGGGCCCGCCTTGGTCGGACACCCAGGCGAGGAAGTCGGACGATGTGAAGTCAAGGCAATGGCCGTGGTAACAGCAATAGGCCCGGTTCAGGGGCATATAGCGGCCCTCGGGGTTGCCATCGGTATGGGCGGCGCTGTTGGGGCAGATGACACCGGCCCAGCCCTCAGCGTTGGGGCGAGAGAGTAGCAGGCCCTTGGCGGACAGCCACGCCAGCACGTCATCGGCGCCGGTGTCGGACATACGGATGGTCTTCATCTCGCTGGTGACCGGCCCGGGCACGACCTGTAAGGCATCGCAAATCTGCGCCAGGGTGTAATCGCGCTCCGGGTGAAACTCAACCAGCACTGACGCGAAGGCATCGCGGCCCGGCTTGAGATTGACAGAGCCTGGCAGGCGGAAATTGCGGACGCAATTGATGGCGCCAGGGTCCGTGTAGCCGGCCTCGGCGATGGCGATGATGGCGGCGCTGAACTCGGCCTTGGTCGGCTGCTCGGTGAAGGCGTAGCCCCACTGGTAGCAGCCGGGGGATGTCTCCATGATCCAAGTCGGCGGGAGGGGCGGCGTCTTAGTCTTTGGGGTATTTATATCATCAAGGACCATGACCAGCACGTACTCGCAGTTGGCTGCGCTGGCGCTGATGTGGCCGTCCTTGAAGCGGTCAATGATGAAGGACGCCGTGTTGCCGTACCATGCCTGCCCGGCTCGGGCGCCGTGCGACGGCAGAAACGCAGGCCAGGTGGCCTTGACAGCACCATCGGCGTGGAACTGTAGTTCCTTGCCAACAGGCTTCTGCCTGACAATTAATGTCGTTTCTCCCTCTGGTGCGAGGGATGCGATATACTCCAAGAACATAGTTGCCTTTCTGAGCCCCCTAGCCGGGGCTCTTTTTTTACTTACCGTAACGCTGCATGACCTTGGCCTCCACGGCTAGGGGTAAACCCGTAGCCCATGGCGGCGGCGCACACATCACCTTCTCGATATTGGCTTTGGCCTGCTCGGCCTCGGCCTCTGGAACCTCGATGACCAGTTCGTCATGGATATGTAGATTGACATTGATCTGGCGCAAAGAATGACGAAGTATGTCGTTCGCCACGGCTTGCGTGACGTTCTCGACAGCCAGCCCGCGCCATAGACGGGCACGCGGCCACTCTTTGGCATCTGCTGCTGGTTTCCATGCTGCCTTAGCGTAAGTCACACCGTCTTCTTCCAGTTTTGCATACGGATAGCACAGAACGCGCCCCGAAGGCAAAGCATACCAAAGATGCAAACCGTCGAATAGATAGCAAACCCGCCCAGCCCTGAACTCATGGCCCTTATTCCTCATGGCTCTGGTATAAGCCTCCTCCAAGTCCTGACCGTGCTTGATAGCCCAAGGATTGGCCCGGCGCCATACCAGGATGGCCCGTTCAATCTCGCCAGCAGTGAGGTGCAGACCGTAGACGCGCCCAAAGGTAAGGAAGGAACCAGCACCGCCGAGGAATCCTAGCGCCAACTCCTGCACCTTGCCGTGCTGACGCTGGTCGCTGGTCACGTCATCGTAGGCCACGCCGAAGGACGCCATAGCGTTGACCTTGTACGGGTCCAGACCAGAACGGAACACATCCAGCTTGGCCTCACCCGCAGGGCAATTGGACAGCCAAGGGTTTACCCTGCCTTCAATCGAGGACCAATCGGATACGACGAAGACGTTACCCGGCGCCGGTATCAGTGCGGGCCGGAGCATTCCTCGGAGAACATCAGTGACACGTTTTCCATGTAGCGGGACAATCGCGTGTCCGCGTACCATGGCACTTCTAACTGCAACGGGATCCTCGGCGCACTTACGGGTGAAGTTATGCACCTGAAGCCCATAAGAAGAATTGTGATGTATTAGCCCTTGGGCAACGTAGCTAGCATCTCCTTCAACGCTGATGTCCCAAACTCCCTTTTCTCCCACGCATACAATTTCTGTAACTTCTGAGAGTGCAACAGTTGATGACCAATACGGGTAACAATTGCCAAGTTGTCCAACGAGTTGTTGGTTTTGTTGCTGTCTATATGGTGAACTTCCCATCCCTCCGGCCACTTGGTCAGTCCAATCGCTTGCATCATTATTAGCCGGTGTTCTGCCTCGTATTTGTCCCCTCCCATCCATAGATAGCGATAGCCGCTGCGAAGAATCGCTTCTACCTGCTTCTTCACCCCATACATAGGATTCTTCTCGCCCGTCTTCGATTTCGAGTAGTTCGCCACTTTCAATATCTTTAATTGCTCTGGCGGTACTGTTTCCCGCACGATTGTGCCTACTGTAGCGTGGGTTTGGTTCGTGATACGCCCCACTTCCACCATCGTAGGGTATGGCGGCGAGGTAAATAGCCGCGTCACTTCCGCTCGTACTTTCGGGTCGCGTATTGCTGATAAGCTCTTTGACACTTTTCCATCCTTCAGCCGTTAACAACAGATGCTGTTCAGTACACTCAACCCAACCGCCGGACTTAACGGTAAGACGGTACATGATCTCCCGGCCTTTATAGATCACATGGGAGATTGTACAGAACCTCCCCGTATGTGTCAAAACTTTCTGCCCTATTGATAGGGCAGAGATTGGTGTCGGATTATCTTTAGTTACCACAAGCGTATTCGCAGAAACACAAGCCCGGCCTGTAGCAGAGCCTCCAGCAAAGACAAAGGCACCTCGGACACGGTGGTCCTCGACATCTGCCAAGTCTGCCATGCGGCTGAACTTCGCAACCGACGACGCCCAGAGATCGTCGGCGCACTGTATGACCTCGGCCACATCGGGCGGAACTTCATCTGGATTCTCCATTGCCAATAGGTTGGCTCTGACGGTCTTGTCGATACTGTACTTATCCTCCCGGATCATCAGCTTGAGTGCCTCGGGTCCAACGCGATCCTGCACCCACTGTCGCATTTTTGATGATCGGACGGAAGTTATTACGCCTTGTGTGATCTCTGTCACAATTTTTTGAATCTCCTCTAGCTCTGCGGCGGCATATCTGGTAGCAGCTTGCGCCAGTGGCACATCAATCAGGACGCCTCTATCGTTGATGCGCTCGTTGACATGGTAGTCCGCCAGTTCTTCGTCGGATAGCGGGCGCAGGCCCTGACTGATGGCCCGCATGGCCCGGACATCCTGTTCGCAGTACTTGACCATCTCGGCCATCAGTTCAGGACTCATCTGGAACGGTGGCACGCACATCAAGCGGATCAACTGAGCGCCCCGGTGATCTTTCTTCATTGACGCGCTGGCGAAGCGCCCTACGTCCTCCAGTGAACCAGGCGCACAGTTGGCCCGTGCCTGCGCTGCGGTGCAGTAGAACTGCTCCAACTTGAAGTTGATGCCCAGCACATACCAGAAAATCAGCCGCTCGAAAGCCGCGTTGTGCGCTCTGATCTGCCCGGTGTAGTTCCTGACGCGCTCGGGGAAAGGGTCCGTGGGGAGCCAAGTCACCACATCTTCGTCATCAAAGGCATAGGACATACACAGCACCTCGGTGCTGGCGTCCTGCGCGTAGTTGTAAACGCCTGCGGTCTTGAGGTCGCAGGCGGATTTTGTTTCAAAGTCAACGTAGAGCATTTTCCAATGGGCGCTCATAACGCCCATCAGAAAAGGCTTACGCTGCCGAGCGACGACGGCGTGCAGGCGCTTCGACTGCTGCTGGCGCTTCAGTAGCGCCGCCGTCCATGCTCACCCACTCCACGACCTCAAAGACCGGGGTGTAGATGCGCCCAAACGACTTGTGCTGGTAGTGGTCTTTCTTCAGCAGCACAACCGGCACCGGCTTGCTTTGATCGGCGTCAACTTGCGTTGCGATAGCCACCGCCAGAGCTTGGACCGAACGCTTGCCGCCCACCGAGGTGGTGCTGAAGCGCACTTCCATGCTCTTGTCGTCGCCATTGACGCACTGGAGCGACATACCGACCTGAGTCTCCCAACCCTTCTTGGCGCCAGGAGGGGCAGTTTCCAGTTCAGGCAGGGGCTGAGTGACCGACACCATCTTTTCGCCAAGCACTTCACCATCGCCCCAGGCGATGAAGCCATGGACGAAAGAGAAAGGGTTGACGGCCCACTTGGCGTCGTCTTCGACTTCAGTCTGGTCCGCACCGAAAATCCAGTGGCCCGTCTTATCCATTTTCAGGATGATGGAGCCGGAAGGGCCAACGTCTTGTTCCAGAGCGCGAAGGGAAGCAGACAGGGTAGTGACTGCGGGGAGGTTTGCTTGAGAGAAGGTTACTAAGTTTGACATGATTGTCCTTTATTGCAGTTTAGAGAGGGCGGCGGTTAATTGCTGCCCGATTAACACGACTGATGGGCGAGGGTCAGTCTCGCTTGCCAACGTGCTACCCGACGAGATGGAAACAACTTGCTCAGTCGGGAAAGCGACCTTGGCCTTTTTACAGACCTTCTCCGCTTGCGCCGGTGAGAGCAGGGATGTTTCCACCACATCAGATTCTTTAAGGCCAAGGGCCAGAAGCGTAGCCTTCGCTTCGTCGGCCTTGACCCATTGCCTGGTGCCACGCTTGGCGACCAGTTTCCAATCTGGAAGTTTACTACCGGACTCCAGCATTTGAAAGGCCAACGCCCGCAGGTCAGTGATCCAACCCTCAAGCAGATCAGCGTTTTTCAAATAGTTATTGATAGCTGTATGGTCAAGGTCAGCTATCTTCGTGACCAGCGCCCGTTCGGCTGCGCCGTTCATCTTGGGGCACAGTGGTTTGCCAGCGCACCACCGGCAGTGGTCACCGGCTGCGTAGAACGGTTCCTTCAGATCAACCGCAGCCTTAAGGTCATGTTCGAACCGCTGGATGCGAGCGCGGTCAGTCACCCAACGCTTGACCGTTGGTGGCTGGACGATCACCAGTTCAATCTCTGTCGCGCCCTCGAACACCCACTTGGTCGTCTCGGTACGCATGGCGGCAGCAGCGTAGAACATAAGCTGATCGTTCTCCTCTGCGTCTACCGCGACACCGTTGCCGAACTTCCAGTCCAGCACAACAGCGCGGTTGCCGATGCGCCCCATCAGGTCGGTAGACCCAAACACACCCGGCAGGTAATCGCCGAAGCTGACTTCCTGCTCGACCTCGTACTGCATCGTCTGGTCAGGGTCAATTTCATCGACCGCAGCCAGAGCCGGCAGCACCTTGTCTTGCAGCAGTTCATCTGTGAAGACTTCATCGTTGTAGGTCTTACCAATCAGTGCCTCAGGCAGCGTGGTGTCTGACCCCAAGATGGAGGACATCACATCATGCAACAGCGTACCTTCGTCTGCGTACTTGCTGCTGGCCCTCTCAGGCATCTGTTGGCAGAGCTTGATAGACGCGGGGCAGTTGATGACCCGCTTGGCGGTGCTACCGCCGACGATGTTACTGTGCTTCATCTTGCGCCACCTTTGGTTCTTCGTAAGAGAACGTGACGCCGCCGATGCTGTAGTAAGTGTCCGCCTTCACTTTGTTGAACGTCGTGTCCAACAGCGTGCGGGCGAAGTCCAGCAGCACTTGCTCCACTTCCTCTTTGTTCAGTTTCAGTTCCATGTCTTTACTCCAATTTAGTTGATGAGGATGTAATAATAGCTTGACAAAAAGTCCTTGTCAACATATATTTGCATCCATGAAAGAAAAAGATGTTGAGCGCCACTTCAAGTGGGCAGTAGAAGTCCTCGGGGGGCGCAGTTATAAGTTTGTCAGCCCCGGCGTGAAGGGCGTGGCTGATCGCGTGGTGTGTATGCCCAACGGCACAACGCACTTCGTAGAGCTTAAGACCAAAGGCGGCAGACTGTCAGCGTTGCAACTTATCTTCGCTGCCGACATGGAACGACTGAATCAGAACTATGCGTGTTTGTGGAACGTGGAGCAGATTGATGCTTACCTTAAGACCCTATCAAAATGACGCTGCCACGTTCATCTACGAACGTGACCGCAGCATGATCCTCGCCAGTGTGGGCGCGGGCAAGACAGCTATCGCTCTCACGGCTATGAGCGAACTGCTGATCGACAAGTTAGTCACACGCTGGCTGGTGCTGGCGCCCAAGCGCGTGGCCGAGAGCGTCTGGGTGCAGGAGGCCAAGCTGTGGGCGCCCTGGTTGCGTGTGGCAGTGGCCGTAGGGACGCCCAAACAGCGCCAGGCTGCGTTCAGATCGGACGCCCATGTGGTCGTGACCAACTACGAAAATATGCCTGAGGGCGCGTTCGATGGCGTGGTGTTCGACGAACTCACGCGCCTCAAGAATCCGTCAGGCGTGAGGTTCAAGAAACTGCTTAAGTTCTTGGAGCCGGTCAACATCCGCATAGGTCTGACCGGCAGCTTCACCAGCAACGGGCTCGAAGACGTGTTCGGCCAGTGCAAGGTGGTCGATCAGGCGCTGCTGGGCCGGGCCAAGGGCGCGTTCATGCAGGAATACTTTGTCCTTATCAATAAGGACTTCGGCGAATGGGAACCGCGCAAGGGCAGTCTGGAGCGCGTGATGCAGCGGATCAAGCCGGCCACTTTCCTGCTGGAAGGCCAGAGCAGCACGACACAGACCCATGTCGTCGAGTTGCGCTGCGATATGCCCATGAAGGAATACAACGAAATGAAGAAGGACTTCGTTGTGCAGTTCCCCACGGCGCAGGCCATCGCCACCAACGCTGCCGTGGTGACGAGCAAACTGCAACAGATGAGTAGCGGGTTCATCTACAACACGACGGTGGACCTGTCGGGCCCCGGCAGGACACACCAGACGCCGATCTGGTTCGACACGACCAAGTTCGACCGGCTGGAAGAACTGCTGGCAGAGAACCAGAGAGCGCCAACGATTGTGTTCTACACCTTCAAGGAGGAGCAGGCCGAACTGCTGCGCCGTTACCCGCACGCCCAGACGCTGGACAGCCCCAACGCCATTGAGCGGTGGAACAGGGGCGAGGTGGAACTGCTGCTGGCGCACCCCAAGAGCGCCGGCCACGGCCTCAATCTCCAGCATAGCGGCAACAAGTGCGTCTTCTTCTCGCTGCCGTGGTCGCTGGAGTTGTACGAGCAGGCCATTGGCCGGCTCCAGCGCAGCGGACAGAAGCATGACGTGTGGGTTTACATCATGTTGACCAACGGCACCGTGGACGAGCGCATCTTTGCGGCGTTGCGGGACAAACGATCCATTTCTGACATAGCAATAGAGGCGCTCAAATGACCAGACTAGAACATCTCAAACTCAAGCTCAAGGCAGCGCAGCGGGAATTGACCATCCGCACGCGCACAAAGAACGCCTCTGATCGGGGCTATCAAAAAGTTATCAACACCATAAAGACACTAAATGAAAAAATTGAACTGGCGACAGCTAAATCACGTTCTTAACACCAAGACCGAGGCCGAGGTGTTGGATATGCTGACTGCGGAAGTGGAGAACGACAGCCGCATCACAGTGCTGGAGCGTCTGCACCAGCGGTACAACAGCCTGCGCGTGGCGCGGGAGAGGATTGAACTACTTGGAAAGGCAAGAAATGTATAACTATGTCAAGAAGGTGTTCCACCGCCCAACGCCGTTAGAGCGTGCAGCGAAGGAACTGGGCCAATTGGAGCATTCAATTCTGGATGTGACAGCGGAGATTAGCTGGTCGCAGAAGCGTCTGGAATACTACCGCGAACGTAGCGCCGCGCTGAAGAAATTTATTCAGAAGGAGGCGATATGAAACCTAGTGCTTTAGTCACTGTCTTTGATCTCTACCCTGGCGTAGTTGTCAAGGCGCAAGATGTACCCGGACGGGTCACGGTGCTGTACCAGATGCCTGGCGGCGCCAAGGTCCGCGCCAGTGTTGTAGTAGCTGATGTTAAGGAGCGCAAGAAATGAATAAGGTGCACATCACCGGCCTGAGCCAAAAGGCCGACGAGTTTAGAACCCTGCATCTGATGCGGGAGAAACTGCATCAGCACCCTATGGACGAGCGGCCTAAGCCGCGCTTCTCTGGCGGCGGCGTTAAGCGCCGTGTGCTGCCTGGACAGGCTGGCCCGGTGACCTACCAAGGCAGCGGAACCTATCGCTTTGGCGATGGTGACGTGTTGCAGGCAGTACGCCCAGGCGCTGACGATCATTTGAAGTACGGGAGCCTTGGCCTGTCGGCAGGCGAGGCGCAATACCACAGCAGGGGCCATGTATGAGCTGCAACCATAACTGTAACCAAGGTAGAAACTGCAACTGTTCGGGTAGGGGAGCCGACACAACCGTGTACCTAATCCTTGTTTTCGTGTCGGTGATTTTTGGATTTATCTTTTGGAGTTTGATATGAAAGACCTGATTGAACGACTGAAGCGCACTGAATACGATGACCTTGATGCTTGTAAAGCAGCCGAAGCCTTAGAACTTTGCTACGAGATGCTTGACCATCTTTGCGTTGGTGCTGTCGAGTGCAACGACGCACTGGTGCGCCTGACTGCCGAGCTTGAAGCAACCAAGAAAGCTGTCCAGCAGAACTACTTTCGGGTTGTAGAGGTGACTGCCGAGCGTGATGCGCTGAAGG
>SESG01028216.1_pt1 | contig 18709 bp, 16 predicted proteins | sample 3171421 | NCBI WGS metagenome assembly SESG01 (sample SAMN10866946, study PRJNA518727) | freshwater metagenome | biome: subpolar coniferous forest; feature: holomictic lake; material: water; isolation source: holomictic Lake 227, 6 m and 8 m depth | place: Canada: near Kenora, Ontario | collected... | reverse complement strand
TTTTGAGTAGCGAGGACGAGAGTTGAACTCGTGACCTCCGGGTTATGAATCCGACGCTCTAACCAACTGAGCTACCTCGCCATTTTGAGGGTGCAAAAATAGGATTTTTTTCTTTTGTAACAATTGATTTTCGAAAAGGAATATGACAAAAAAACGATTAGGCCTGATAACACAAGATCCCTGGCTCGAACCCAGCGAAGCAGATGTCGAAGCCAGGTACGGTCGATACCTCGACAAACTCCACCGCATCACCCATGAATTTGGCAGCCTCCGCGAGTTCAGCACAGGCATGGATTACTTTGGCATTCAGTATGATGCATTCCGCAAAGCCTGGGTCTACCGGGAATGGGCACCTGCCGCAAAGGAGCTTTTCCTGATCGGGGATTTCAACAACTGGAGCCGGACAGAACACCCACTAAAGCGAAATGCCACCGGAACCTGGGAGATCTATCTGGATGAAAAAAATTATAAAAAAATCTTTTCGCACGGGAGTAAGGTGAAAGTCATGGTAGTCTCCGCCGAGGGAACTCATGACAAAATCCCTGCCTATATCCGTCGTGTCGTGCAGGATGATGCCACCAAGAACTTCACCGGCCAGGTCTGGCTCCCCGCTCCTTTCGACTGGCAGGGTGACAATTTTCGCGTAGAACGTACTGAAGACCTGCTGATCTACGAATGTCATGTGGGCATGGCCCAGGAAAAAGAAGGTGTCGGAACTTACCTCGAATTTGCCGGGAAAGTGCTGCCAAGGGTCAAACGACTCGGTTACAATGCCATCCAGCTGATGGCCATCCAGGAACACCCTTATTATGGCTCTTTCGGCTATCATGTATCGAATTTCTTCGCTGCTTCCTCACGTTTCGGCACACCTGAGGAGTTGAAGATCCTGATCCGAAGCGCTCATAAGATGGGAATTGCAGTGATCATGGACCTGGTTCACTCACATACCGTAAAAAATATCCTCGAAGGCCTGAATGAGTTCGATGGCTCCGACGATCAGTATTTTCACCCGGGTGAGCGTGGCCTGCATCCACAATGGGACTCCAAGCTTTTCGACTATGGCAAGCTGGAAGTCCTGCGGTTCCTGCTTTCCAACGTTGCTTTCTGGCTCAACGAGTTTCATTTCGATGGCTTCCGTTTCGATGGCGTGGGATCGATGTTGTATTTTCATCATGGCAATGAGCCTTTTACCAGTCGTGAGAAGTATTTCACCGATGGCGTGGAATGGGATGCCATCACCTATCTTCAACTGGCCAACAAGCTGATTCACACGATCAGACCCGATGCCATTACCATCGCGGAAGATGTGACCGGAATGCCCGGACTTACCTTTCCTGTAGAAGAAGGCGGACTTGGTTTCGATTACCGCCTGGGTATGGGAATCCCGGATTTCTGGATCAAGATCCTCAAAGACCAGAAAGATGAAGACTGGAGCATCGAGGAGATGTGGAATGTCCTGAACGACCGGCTCCCCTACGTCCGCACTGTTGCCTATGCTGAATCCCATGACCAGGCATTGGTTGGCGACAAAACCATCGCTTTCCGCCTGATGGACAAAGAGATGTATTTCCATATGCAGGCTGATGATAAAGACCTTGTGATCGAAAGAGGCATCGCTTTGCATAAGATGATCCGCCTGTTCACGATCCTGAATGGTGGCCAGGCATACCTGACTTTTATGGGCAACGAATTCGGTCATCCCGAATGGATAGACTTCCCGAGGGAAGGCAATGAATGGAGCTATAAACATGCGCGCCGACAATGGTCATTGGTAGAAAACAAAGACCTGAAGTACAAGTTTCTTGAGGCATTCGATGTGGCGATGATCCGCATGGTTAAGGACCACAACCTACTTTCAGGACTTTATGCCAGCAAACTCAACATCGACGAGGGAAACAAGACTATCGTCTTTGAAAAAGAAGGCTTGATCTTTGTTTTTAACTTCCATACCACCAATTCCATCCCCGACTACACCTTCTACATCCCTGAACCCGGGAAATTCAAGCTGATCCTGAATTCTGATGATCCGGCCTTTGGGGGACACGGAAGGATTGATCCCAAGGTGGAGTATCTGTCCGTTTTTGATAAGGAGAAAGATATCAACACTTTGACGATTTACAACATTAACAGGAGTTGTTTGGTGTTTAAGAAGCAGTGAGGCTGAGGGCTGTTAGGCTGAGGGCTGAAGGCTTGTGCCCCCGTTCCTTTGTTCATCCTTCATATATCATCCTTCATCCTTCAATTGAGTTATTGGTATATTGAAAATTGGTATATTTACCTCTCCCCACCCCCCTCATTCTCCTCATCCATCATCCCCTCACCCTCTTTGGTGCCCTTAAAGCTCCCGGGATACATGATCTTCAGGATGGCCAGCTTGTCGATGATTCCTGCCCTACGGTTCTTTAAAACGACGATGGTGGTATGATCCTTGGGTATCCTGAGTAAGAGCGACTGAAAGCCTTCCCACCAGCCTGTATGATAAAGAACCTTGGAGTTGTCGTCCATCTTCATCATTCGCCAACCAAAACCGTAGTTCTTTTTGCCTCCTGCTTTCATGCCACGAGGCTGAAAAGCGTCATCCAGGCTCGCCAGGGAAACAATCTTCCCTGAATACAGCCCCTGATCCCAGCGAAACATGTCGGACGGAGTGGCATAAATACCTTTATCACCAAAAACACCATCAAGAAAGGTAAAAGCGGCCTCGTTCCAGCCCCTGTTGTAGCCTGTGGCGCGCTGAATACTGTCGGCGGGGTGTGGATTCGCAAAGCCACTGTTTTTCATGCCTACGGGGACAAAAATCTCTTTTTTTACAAACTCTGTAAAACACATATGCGAGAGCCTTTCCACGATAGCTGCCAGCACACAATATCCTGTATTGCTGTAATTAAAGCTACGACCAGGGGGGAAATATACCGGTGGCTTCATGCTGCCCATCAGGGTTACGATAAAGCTGTTGGTCACAGGTGTCGCTTTGTCCTTAATGGCTGCATCACCGAAATAGATATAATTTGGTAATCCTGAGCGATGTTCCAACAACAGCTCAATCGTCACTCCAGGATACGGAAAGTCAGGAAAGAACTTCTGAACGGGATCAGAAAGCTTCAGTAGTTTTCTTTCTTTGAGGATAAGAATCGATACTGCCGTGAATTGCTTACTAACAGAAGCCAGCTGGAAAGCAGTAGTCCCGTTAATGGGTGTCTTTTGTCTATAGTTAGCATAGCCGTAAGATTTCTCCATATAGATACTGTCATTTCTTCCCACCAGGAAGGCTCCGTTAAAGATACCGCGGGCATTCTGACTGTCGAAGAAGTTTTCAAGCAGTATGATTGAAGCTTTAGAAATAGGTTTGGTGACGAATTTCTCAGCAGGATGTGGTGTCTTTGTGAGAATTCGCTTTATCTGTGGGCCCTGGCGCAGAAAATAAAGGAGTGCCACGACAAATGCCAATAGTAATAATAAAACCCATAAATACCGCTTCTTCCTGTTAACGATCCGCTTTCTCCGCATCCAAATTAGTTTTTTAATTTTATAGTGAAGCTTTACAGGTTTGCGTTACAAAGATGATTGGCTTCTTTATGCAGAGGAGAATCAGCGAAAATGAATCTTGCAAACTTTCTAGTCCTAGTATAAAAACAAATGATTCGCAAAATTGCGCTTTTTTAAGGTTTTTTTTCGCTTCTTTGTGATATTTTCAAAAATTGAATTAGGTTTGTATGCTAACTAGATGCATCAACCTACCCTATTCTATAACATAAGTGATGGCAAAGAAAAAAATCGTCGTAAATTATGACAATCTCCCACCGGGAGTTCTGACTCAGATTGAAAAACAATATCCTGAAGGCTGGGCGAACCATGTAATCAAGGTCCAGGGCGCAAAAGATAATTTCTTTTATGCAATCGTTGTCGATACAGAAGAGATCAGCTATCTGATCAAAGTCAAGGTAAAAAAAGACCGGAAAGGGATTGATGAGGACGATATCCTGCAAAACTTTGAAGAGATGACAGGTCCGGAACCTAATATTAATGATCAGGAAGAACCTGAAATTAGTCACGAAGACTGAGACTCACCGCGCAGGTGCCGAGGCACCTGGTTTCGCAGAGATTTTGTTTTGTTTATTTGCGTAATCTGCCTGTCTTCTGAAATCTGTGTAATCTGCGTGAAACTCAAAAAAAAAGGCTGTCCCAAACGAGACAGCCTTTTCTTATATAACAAGCTCTTTATGAACTATTTCACATCAACCAGTTCAACATCGAATACAAGCGTTGAATAGGCAGGAATCAAAGACCCGGACCCTCTTTCACCGTAACCGAGTTTCGAGGGGATGATCAGGGTAGCCTTGCCACCTTTGCTCATCTTGGCAATGCCTTCATCCCAACCCGGGATCACCATGCCTTTGCCTAACTCAAAGCTGATGGGCTGTCCACGATCCAAAGAAGAGTCGAACTTGGTTCCATTCAACAAACGACCCGTGTAATGAACGCTCACTGATTTCCCGGCTTCAGCCTTTGCACCAGTCCCTTTTACTTTCTCAACAAAAATCAGCCCTGATGCTAAAGGGGCCGTGCTAATCTTATTTGCTTTTAAGTAGATTTTCATCAGGGAATCTTCCTGTGACCTGGCTGCGTTGGCCTTCTTGGAATCAGCTTCCATCTTTGCCTGCATCTCCTTTTGAAAGGCATCACGTTTCTGGATCTTTTTCATTGTCATATAGACATTAACCATAGAACCAGGCTTAACATAAGGAGGAAGCATCTTACTGCGGAATGACTTCAGGAACAGACTGTCAGCACTAACGGTGAAGCAAATGCTATCTCCAACGCGCATCATGCGGATTCCTTCATAGATATCGCCTTTATAAACTGACTCCAAAACAGGAAAGATATAAGGTGTGGAGCTTTTGCGGCTATCAAAAAAGATAGTATCCTTATTAGTGCCATGGTAAAAAGCAACCATGGTTACCATATCAGTGAGCTCTGGCAGCGGATTGGCCGCATCTCCCTTAGTAATGAATTTATATTTCAAACCAGTGGGGGAAACCATATCCTGGGCAAAGCAAAATGTCGCTCCTGCAATAAGCAGCAGCGACATTATTCCAAATATTTTAAATAAACGATTCATGAATAGCTCTTGATTGATTATTTAACATCCAATAACTCAACTTCGAATACGAGTGGTGAGAAAGGAGGAATTGTAGCACCTGCACCACTGGAACCATAACCCAATTTTGAAGGGATAATGATTTTTGCCTTACCACCTTTTTTCATCATGGAGATACCTTCATCCCAACCAGGAATTACTTCATTGTGACCAATGGTAAACTCAAAAGGTTTGTCATGGCTCTTGGAAGCATCAAAAACGGTTCCGTTCAGCAACATGCCCTTATAGTCAACGGTAACTTTCTTCCCCTTTTCTGCCTTTGTACCACTACCCTTTTTAACTTCAACAAAATACAAACCTGATTCTGTTGGTTTTACTTTGATGTTGTTCTTGGCGATATAATCCTGGAGTTCAATCTGCTCTTTACCTTTCATTTCTTCCATGGCTTTCATTTGTTTGTCCATAGCTTCTTTTTGTTGTTTCTCATACTCAGCTTTTTTCATGATACCGAGTAATTTAACATCAAAATGCATATCAGAACCAGGCTTCACAAATGGAGGAAGTTTAGAACGGGCAGTCTTCACGAAGAAAGAGTCAGCCTTAATCACAAAGGTAGCACTATCGCCAGAGCCCATCAGCGCAAGACCTTCATAGATATCACCAGGATATTCTGGTTTTGCCAGAGGAATTTTAAAAGGACTTGGATTGTTACGGCTGTCGAAGATTGTGGAATCCTTACCGCTGGCGGTAACAATCTTATAAACCATTTGCGCGGTAATCACATCACCTTCTACAGGCTTTGCAGAATCTTTCTTGGTATAGAATTTATAACTCAAACCAGAATCTGTTTTTTTGAACCCACCACCAGAACAGGCAATGAACCCAAGGATCACTGCAACTAACAAAAGTTTAAAAATAGACTTCATTTTACTTTTTATAAATTATTGATATTATTTAGTTTATATTCGATCAATTAAATTCTTCATTTAACTTTAACAATTTTTACATCGTACAAAAGTGTGGCTTTTCTGGGCACTTTTATGTCATCTCCTGCCAGCCCAAAAGCGAGGTGCGAAGGTATGATAAATTTTGCTTCGTCACCCTGCTGCAGTAAAAAAATACCCTCCTCCAGTCCGCTGATCTCTGCAGCTTTACCTAATACAAAGCTCTTCAGGCCATCATGCGCTGAAGTATATAAAGTGTCTCCACTGACGAGACGTATCAAGTATTCAATACTGACAAGCTTTCCAGCCAATGCCTGGGGGCCGCTGCCCTTTTTTATGATCCTATAGCGCAAGCCGGTTTTGGTCTTACTCATAGACAGCTGATGCCGAACAATATAATCATCAATAGCGGCATCCTCACTCCGGGTCATGTATTGATTTGCCTTGATCAGAGACTCTTTTAAATTTCGATTGTTTGGCTTTTCGCTTTTATCAGAAGACTTTGAATCACAGGAGTATAGCATGAATGCCAATAGCAGTGAAAGTCCTATTGATGTATTCAATGACCGGATAAACCTGATATGCCGGAGAAATAACTCAATCATAGGAGGAATTAATGATGGCTTGTCCATAGGCAGGAAGTAGCGACTCGAATTTCTTAAGAGTCTCTTCAAAAGGCAAATAAGAGTTGCCACCTGCAGCATTACGATGCCCTCCTCCTTCAAAATTCTCCCTAACAAATTCGTTCACTGAGAAATTTCCTTTGGAACGCGCTGACAATCGTATAAGATTCTCTTTTTCAGTAAATAAGACAGCCATACTTACACCTTCTATTGAAAGTGCATAATTGACAACGCCTTCTGTATCCCCTACCTTATAATGAAAGCGGTTCAAGTCTTCTTTCGACAATGCAATATAAGCTGTCCCATATTCACCAATCACTTTCAGTCGCTCAGAAAGACAATAGCCTAACAGCCTCATCCTGTTCTCAGAATAAGTATCATATACCAGCCTGTGAACTTTCTCTCCGTCAACCCCAATCTTTATCAGCTCTGCCGTAATCCGGTAAACTCTTTCGTAGTTACATGCATAACTGAAAGAGCCGGTGTCGGTGATCAAACCTACATAAATACACTCAGCCATATTCTTAGTAATCAATTCTTTATACCCGATGTCTTCAAGAAACACATAAACCAATTCAGAGGTAGAAGTTACGTCTGTTTTTGAGATCATAAAATCAAACTCAGAAACTGTTGGCGCAATATGATGGTCGATCAAAACCCTCACCGCAGTTGCCGGGGCAAATATTTCCTGCATCTTTTCTGTACGAGCCAGGCAATTATAATCAACACTAAAGATTAGCTCTGCATCGAGGGCTGCCTTCCGACATTCCTCAGGCTTGTGTTTAAAAATTATTGCCTCACTGATTCCAGGTAGCCATGCAAGAAATGAGGGGTAATCATTTGGGACCAACACCTTGACGTCTTTCCCCATTTCGCGAAAGCAGAAAGCCAGGGCCAGCGAGGCACCAAGGGTATCGCCATCTGGGTTACTATGGGCAGTGATAACTACCTTTTGAACGCGTTGAAGCTCTTTCAGGATATCAGGAGTGTGGTTGTATTCTTGCATTATAAATTGGCTCAATTCGTATGTAATTGGCAAAAATAAGAAATCCTCATCAGGATTATTGCTAATTTTGCGCCCTTAATTAAAAACAGAATAAAATGACAGGGAACAAAACCTTAACAATGATCAAACCCGATGCGATGAAATTGGGTCACATGGGAAAAATTATTGACAAATTTATCGAAGGCGGCTTCAACATCAGGGCGCTGAAAATACTCCAACTTAGTCTTCACGAGGCTGAGTTATTTTACATCATCCACAAAGAGCGTCCATTTTATGCAGAACTCGTTAAGTTCATGTCGTCCGGACCTATTGTCGCTGCTGTGTTAGAAAAAGAAAACGCTGTTGAAGAATTCAGGAAATTTATCGGCGCAACCGATCCGGCCAAAGCCGATGCAGGTACAATCAGAAATTTATTCGGAACTGATATTGGAAACAATGCCGTTCATGGATCTGATAGCGACGAAAATGCAACTCAAGAAGCTAGTTTCTTCTTTAATCAACTCGAAAGAGTCTAATTACATTTGTAACAAATCTTAGATCGGGGATCTGTATACAAATGTAATTACAATTGTAAACAATTCATGTTTACTCTGGTGAATATTCTCTAAAAGAACGATCCTTATACATCACCACGATCTTTTCAATTTCTTTCGATGAAGAGGGAGGCAAAACAGCCTCCCTTTTTTCTTGGGCCTGGGGCGCTGCTGGAACGGCCTCAGCAACAGTGATTACAGGCGTTGCAGTCGCAAGCCTTTCTTGCACTGGCGTACTGGCCTGAATTTGGGCACTAAGCTGCACAATCGGGGTCTGAATGGCTTCAGGCTGAAGTTCATCCTCAGCGAAATCTTCTGTTTCTTCCAGCTCAGGGACCACTTCTTCCTTATAAATCGGTTTTAAAGGCCTGGGACGTGATTTGGACACCAATGGGCTTATCGCCCTTTCACTCCTTCCTAAAGCCCTGGAAATGGCCTCAGCCTTAACATCTATACTCTCGTCAATATCACTGAAAAGATTGGATTCCTGGTGCATCGCACCTTTACCAAACAACAGCCAATCCGGGTTGATTTCGGGATAACGCTTTAAAATCCTTTGTACAAATTCGAGACTGGGTTTGTTCCGGCCCGATAATACATGGGAAATGCTCGAGCGCTGCACCCCTATTTCGTCTGCGAATTGCGACGCGTTTATGTTCTTTGTTCTGAGTATTAAGGAGATCCTGTCTGTCATGTTACAATAGTGAATTGTGAATTTCTGTTTACAAAACTGAAAATTGATTACAAATGTCTACAATTTTCGTCATGTTACTTTTGTGAATTATTGTTAACATTTGTGATATTTTGTAATTTACAAAGGTAACAAGACGAATTCAATTCGGTAAACATTAATACAATAAAATTCAGAAAAAGTTACAGAAGGAAAAAAGATTATCCCCTATTCAATGCATCTTGTCTTAAATCAAGTGTGCGAACAGCTGGAACAAAACGGCCGATACCCGTTACAACCACTATGGTCATACACCCGCCAAAAACGACAGAAGGGATGAGCCCCATGATGCGGGCAGCCAGGCCCGATTCGAATGATCCGATTTCATTTGACGACCCGATGAAGATTGAATTCACCGAGGCTACCCTACCCCGCATCTCATCCGGAGTGAAGATTTGTAAAATAGAGCCACGGATGATGACACTGATGTTGTCAAAGACGCCACTCAGTGCCAACAATAAAAAACTCAGCCAGAAATTGGTAGAGAGTGCAAAGAAAATCATACAAAGCCCAAAACCTGCAACACCTGTCAATAATTTTTTACCGGCCATCCTTAGTGGCGGATTATATGCCAGGATAAATGACATGAGCACTGCACCCAGAGCTGGGGCCGCACGCAACAAGCCCAATCCTTCCGGACCGGTCTTTAAAACCTCCGCGGCAAAAACGGGCAGCATCGCTACAGCACCGCCAAAAAGAACCGCTAGCATGTCCAAAGCCATCGCGCCGAGAATCACTTTTTTGTTCATCACAAATTTCAAACCTGCTTTTAAGCTATCCAGGAGGGGTTCAACTTTCGACTTTTTAGGGACTGGGTATTGCTTCAGGTAGAAAAATAAGACAAGGCTAATGGCAGCAAAAACAATTACGAAGCTATAAGCAAAGTTCTGTCCCCAAAAACCATAGACCAGCCCTCCTATCGCCGGCCCGGTGACTGCAGCAATATGCCATACCGTGCTATTCCAGGTCGAAGAATTTACATACAATTCACGAGGGACTATTTGTGCCATCAAGGCAGACTGTGAGGGATAGAAAAATGCACGGGCAAGGCCACTTAGAAAAATTACACCATAAATAATTATCAGGAGATCCTTATTCTTAAAAAGTGTAAGCTCAAGGCTTAACCCAAGAAGTACAAGGGCACAGACAAAATAGAGGCAAGTCGAAACCAGGATGATCTTTTTCCGGGCGAACTTATCGGCCACATGTCCAGCATACAAAGCCATTCCGAGGAAAGGAACCGCTTCTGCCAAACCAATGAGACCTAAAGAAAAAGGATCTTTAGTTAGGGCATACACCTGCCACCCTACGATGACACTCTGCATCTGCAAGGCAAGCGTCAGGAAAAACCGGGCACTGATGAAGAGCCTGAAATCCCTGATTTTGAAAGCGGCATAAGCCTTGTCAGCAAATAGAGCACTCATTATAAGGGCTCAATCCTTTCTGTATAGACCACGCCCCTTTTCTTTAGCTCCTTCAACAGAAAATCTACACACGCAGGAACGTTGCCCAGATATTCAGGGAGAATTACGCCTTTCTCTTTATAAATGCCGCTTGCCAGCATACGAATGGCAGCGGTTGCACTATAACCTGTGGTGCGGGCCATAGAATGAACACCACTTTGCGTGTCATACGTGTCGAGAAGATCATAGGTGATTCTCATTTTAACGCCAACGGCTGGTCCTTCCACAATAATCTTCATCACCGTCAGGTCTTCCTCACCGGGCATGAGTTTCCATGCAGGAAACAACAAATGGCTGGTCACATCAATAGGCCTGATCATTTTGCCTTTTACATTGATCTCGTTATAACTAAAGAAACCTGTTTCCCGGAGGATCTCCATAATAAATATGTGACCGGGATAACGCAAGGTCTTTTCCGCCATATCATAACCTTTTATGGTGTAAGCGAGCGAACGCAAACCATCGCTGTTAAATGCTTCAAGCGTGCCAACTCCTTCAAACTCCATAAATTCAGGTTCTGAAAGTGCTGGTTTTATGACCAGCTTGCCTTCCTGGACGATCCTGGCCGGACGTGTATACTCCTCGATGACATCTATCGGCGAAAATACAGCCTTGTACTCGAAAGGCCTTGTCCTGATGCGTGGCAAACCACCGACATAGATCCGCAGAAGATCCACTTCCTCAACTTTTGAGGCACCATATGCAGAAAGGACATTACTCATCCCTGGTGCAACCCCCATATCCATAATGGCGGTAACCCCCATGTCTTTAGCAAGTTGATCCAATGCCATGGGATCTTCAGGGAAGAAAGCGATATCTACGATGTTTTTCCCCGCTTCAATAACAGCCTTATAGGTCTGGTATCCCATAAAACCGGGTACGGCATCAAGCACCAGGTCATAAGGACTGACTACTTCTTTTACTGTTTCCGGATCTGATAAATCAATACATTGTGTACTGATATTGCCGTAAGAAGCAAGTTTTCCCAGGGCAGAGGCACTAATATCGGCAACAGTGACTTCAAAATTGGGATCTGAAGCAAGGTCAAAGGCCATGGGAGAACCCACCAAACCCGCTCCTAAAACAATGATTTTCATAATAATAAGATTTATTTTTGTAAAGACAGCTCCATCGGATCTACTTCTTTTCTTCCTTGGGCAAGAACAACACCGGCAATAACCAGGGCCATTCCGACAATTTTATTTATGGTGATACTTTCAGACAAAAGGATAAAAGAGAAAACAGCCGTAAAGACAGGGATAAAATTCGAAAATATATTGGCTCGGCTAATTCCAAGGTAACGAATAGAACCTGTGAAAAATATGAATGCAATAGTAGAACCAAAAATGGCAAGGCAAAGTAAGGATGTCGTCAAGGATGTATTCCAAACCACTGCGTTCAGGTGACCGATCTCAAAATAAAGGAAAAAGGGCAAAAACAGTATGGTTCCAATCAGGTTCTGATAAGTCACTATCGTTACAGGATGGTATTTCAGTGTCAATTTTCTGACAGCAACACCATAACCCAGCGCTGAAAAGACAGCAAAGCCAAGTAGCAACACCCCTTTTATGGAAGCGTTAAAACTCAGGTCATTTTTTAGCAGCATTACGATGACCCCGCCAAAAGAAATCAACAAGCCGACGAAGTTGAGAAAACTCAGCTTTTCCTTTAAAAAAAAGTAAGCCATAAAAGGCGTAAAGACCGGGATGGTTGCGATGATCACGGCAGCAATCGTTGATGACACTTCTACAAGCCCAAAACTTTCCCCGATAAAATAACAAAAAGGTGAAAAAAAACCGGAAATCAGGATCAATGGCAAATCCTTACGTTTGATGATGTTCTTGCTGTAAAAAAGCAACCATATGACGAGCAGTAAAGCCGAAGAAATTGTCAACCTGATAAAAATGGTACTAAGTGGACCGAGATACTCGAAGGTGATCTTTGACCACACAAAGGACATACCCCACATGACCATTGCCAGTAATGCCAGGATGTAGGAACGGATGATCTTTGATTTCATTTTTTGGGATTAATCCCTGAGTCCTAATGTTGTTACGATACACTCAAGTCTTTTCCCTAAAGCAACATCAACAGCATCAAATTCAGCGCTGTTGTTTAGTTTTCCTACCACGCCAAAATAAAATTTGATTTTAGGTTCTGTTCCGCTAGGTCGCACTGTGATTTTCGAGCCATCTTCAAGGATGAACTGCAATACATTTGATTTAGGCAGGTTGATGGCTTTCGTATTGTTATTGGTCAGATCTGTTTCAATGCTGGTCTGATAATCTTTCATTTTAACCAAACGGCAACCACAGATCTCAGACTTTGGATTCGACCTGAAGTCTTTCATCATCTGTTCGATTTCCTCAGCCCCAGCCTTTCCTTTGCGGGTTACAGAAATGAGATCTTCTTTATAAAACCCAAATTCAACATAGATATCGAGTAGGAGTTCATAGAGAGATTTCCCTTTACTTTTTGCCCAGGCAGCGGCTTCTGCCATAAAGCAACAGGCAGAAACAGCATCTTTATCCCTGACAAAGTCACCGATTAAAAAGCCATAACTCTCCTCACCGCCGCCAATGAATGTCTTCAGGTTTTCATTCTCGCGAATGACTTCAGCAATAAATTTGAACCCGGTGATGACATCGTAGCTTTCTACCTCATACTTATCGGCAATCGCTTTTAAAAGCTCACTCGTAACAATGGTTTTGACAATATATTCATTCCCCTCCAATAAGTTCAATTCTTTCCATCGAGAAAGCAAGTAATAGATCAAGATGCTTGCTGTTTGGTTCCCATTAAGGAGGATATATTCGCCATTGGTATTTCTTACACCTGCTCCTACCCTGTCGGCATCCGGGTCAGTAGCCAGGATGAGGTCGGCCTGGGTATCTCTGGCAAGATCCATTACCATCGACATGGCAGCTTTCTCTTCAGGGTTTGGAGAATGAATTGTCGGAAAATTCCCGTCAGGGATATCCTGGCTGCTTACCGTGACAACATCTTCAAACCCAAATAGTTTAAGGGCTTTTGGGACCAGTTTAAAACCGGTGCCATGTAGAGAGCTAAATGCAATCTTGAGATTACGGAATGCTTTTATTGATTCATCCTGAAGTGAATAAGAAAATAATTTCTTGAAGTAAGCACTATCAATTTCAGCGCCAATCGGGATAATTTTTTCTGAGTCACCATCAAATTTTACCTCATAAACATCGCGGATGGCTAAAACTTCTTTAATCACATTGGTATCGTGCGGAGCAACCAGCTGGGCACCATCATTCCAATAAACCTTGTAACCATTATATTCCTTTGGGTTATGTGAGGCAGTGATCACGATACCGGAATGGCATTTTAGTTCCCTGACGGCGAAACTCAGTTCTGGCGTTGGTCTCAGGTCATCAAAAAGAAACACAGTAAAGCCATTGGAGGAAAGTACGTTTGCACTGACCTGGGCAAAGAATCGCGAGTTGTTCCGGCTGTCGTGCGCAATTGCGACCCTGATGGCCTCTCCCGGAAATGATTTCCTGATATAATTTGCCAGGCCCTGGGTTGCCATTCCAACTGTATAACGGTTCATCCGGTTCGTACCAACGCCCATGATGCCTCGCAGTCCACCTGTACCAAATTCCAAATCACGATAGAAACACTCAACCAATTCTTCTGGTTGTTTTTCCATCATATATCTAACCTGAGCACGAGTCTCTTCGTCATATCCGCTGGCGAGCCATGTTTTGGCCCTGTTTATAATCAAGCTATCCGGTTCCATCATTTCGAAAATTTAATTTTTATTCATTTCCTGGAGTTTGTTCAGGCAAACCTGCAAACTATCCTGCCAGTCAGGAATTTCTATATTCAATGTTGATTTTATTTTGGATTTGTCGAGCACACTAAAATGTGGCCGGGCAGCAGGCGTAGGATATTCTTTACTCAGAATTGGCCTGACTTTACAAGTCAAACCGCTGAGTTTTACAATTAAATGCGCGAAGTCATACCAGGAAGCGACCCCTTCATTCGAGAAATGGTAAAGTGTTGGTTTATTGGTTTTTAAAAAATGACTGAGATTATTTAACACCATAGCAGCCAGATCTGCAGCATAAGTTGGTGTCCCAATCTGATCAAAAACAATTCCCAGGTTTTCTCTTTCGGAGGCAAGGCGGAGTATCGTTTTCACAAAGTTGTTTCCATAACACGAATAAAGCCATGAGGTTCTGATGATGACAGCATTCTGACAGATCCTCATGATCTCTTCCTCTCCCTGTAATTTTGTAAGTCCGTAGCTTCCAGCAGGTTTTACAGGATCTGTTTCTTTATAAGGTCTATGATTTGTGCCATCGAAAACATAATCAGTAGAAATGTGTATCAATGTTATTTTCTGAGAAGCACTCGCTTTGGCAAGGTTTGCCGCTGCTAGAGCGTTCACTTTGTAGGCAATCTCTGGTTCTGTCTCGGCTTTATCCACGGCAGTATAAGCTGCACAATTAATTACGGCATTAAAATCACCCGCCTTAATATATGATGCGACATCCGTTTCGCTGGTAATATCCAGTTCCTCGATATCAGTAAAAGTCATGGTAATGCCCGGATAATGAGCACTCAAAGCCCTAAATTCACTACCAAGCTGCCCTTTGCTTCCTGTAATCAAGATGTTATTCATGTCTTGCACTTTTAATTTTTTCGTTTAAGGCAACGTCTAGGAGCTTTTGCCTGTCTGATCAATATTCAATAATGATGTATTAACTAAAGTATGCCTACAAAAATAACAATTTTGTAGTGCTGCTTTGAGTATATTATCTTATTGAGAATTAAAAAAAAACATTTAACTTTGTGAACTTAACACGAGCCTAAAATAATCACACAAATATCTATTTAATTTCAAATCCTGTTTTTATGAAATCAAAGTTTACTTTACTTTTCATTTTGCTGGCAGGTGTACTTTGGTCATTAGACCTGGTAGCACAGCCGGCAGCAACTGTAATTTACAAGGCCGATACAATTATCACCTGTCCAGGCCCAACGGTTCACATTTTCGTCCCGATCACTGTGAAAAATGCTGACAGTATTGCTGCGTTTGACCTGGTTCTGAAATGGAATAAATCTGCATTGCATTATGTCGGATCTTCTGGTGTTAATCCTGCCTTAGGAACTGGTGGTTTCTTTGTTCAAAACGGGACTGACAGTACAGGCTGGTTGGCTTCTTTTTTCTCCATGTCAACGGTGAACCTGGGAAACAGCACGATTTGCACCCTCGAATTCGTTTACAAACAAAGTTGGAGTGGATTACTCTGGGATGTTGCAAATTCCAGCTTTACTGACTTCAACCTGGTTACGATGGCTTCCCAACCTGTCAATGGTTTGGTTGCCTTATCAGGGCCGATTGTTACAACACAACCTGTTAGTGTAACAATCCCTTCGAATCAAACAGCTTCTTTCACGATAAGTGGTGCAAATATCACAGCTTACCAATGGCAATCCAGTTTAAATGACACTAACTATACAGACCTGTCTAATGGTGGAACTTTTAGCGGTGTAACAACAGGTAATTTGGCTTTGACTGCAGTACCCACCTCTTTAGATGGAATGTTCTATCGTTGCAAAACAACAGGCCCTTGCGGAATTCAATATAGTGACGGAGCGAAACTCCTTGTGGTTTCATCAACTCCTGTTGTTACGACCATTGGCAATACGAACTTCTGTAATGGAACGGTTGCTATTCCTGTTATTGCCAGTGATTTTACGAATGTGAAGACTTTCAATTTATCGATTAAATACAACAATCCAATGGTGGTTCCTCATACCATGACATTTATTAATCTGATGAATTTAAACCCACTGCTTCCTGCACCTACAAATATCCAGACCTATGGTGACACGAACCTGGTTATTTCTTTTGCCCCAAATACTGCTATCAACATAGGCAATGATACACTTTTCGAACTTCAATTCTCTACCCATCCCGGAGCCTCATCTTTTACCTGGGATCTCAGCAACTGTTATTACCTCACGCCAGCTGGCTCACCTCACTTTGCGAATTTCGTTGATGCCAACCTGACCATCATTCCAATGCCAACCATTCCTATTTCAATCAGTGGTTCTACTACAATTTGTAATGATGGCAGCAGCTACACTTATACCACGCCAGCGAATTCAAATTACACCAGTTATATCTGGGGTTTAGAACCTGCTGATGCAGGGACCATTACCTGGGTAGGTAACACGGCTACTGTAGTTTTTGACCCCACATTCACACAAACAGCAACAGTTACCGTTAAAGGTGCAAACAGCTGCGGTGAAAGCTCACCTAATGGGAAATTCGTGATCGTGCATGCGATAACTCCTGCCATCCTGAATCTCCTTCCAAACGTTTGCTTACATGCTGACCCGCTTACCCTTACTGGTGGCATCCCAACAAATGGCGTTTATTCAGGCCCTGGAGTATATACCGGTACTTTTATCGCTGACAGTGTTGGCATTGGTACTTATATTATACATTATACCTATACCAATTCTTATGGTTGTGTAAGCGCTGACACCACTACAATTAAAGTATTGTCACTACCATCTGTATCTTTCAGTGTTTCTCCAAACGCAGTTTGTTATTATAACCCGGCATTCTTCCTTTCAGGTGGGAACCCTTCAGGAGGAACCTATAGTGGACCTGGCGTAAACTCAGGCAGTGGCATTTTCACTCCTGGTGCTGGTCTTCTTGGTGATCAGAATATTAAATATACAGTCACAGGAACCAATGGTTGTACTGATTATGCCTATTCCAGCTTGCATTGCGACAATTGTATTGGATTTAATGACAATAGCCAACTGAATTTCAACATTCAGCCAAATCCAAACAATGGTTTGTTTGAAGTGAATGTCAACAATCTGAAAGACGATGCTAACTTATCAATCTATAATGACCTTGGACAGGTAGTTTATACAGAGAATTTAAACCCTAAAGCAGGGATAAGCCTCAAAGTTGACCTTAGCAATCAAACAAGGGGAATGTATTTCTTGGTTCTGAATTGCAAAGGAAACATCAAAACGGATAAAGTTATTCTGAAGTAAATCATTTGCTTGTCAAATAAAAAAGAGGGCTCTCATTGAGGGCCCTCTTTTTTATTGCTTGGTGTCAAGGCACCTTATTGCCCTACCCCTGCTCATGAAGGTGAAGGGGGGACAGATTGTTGGGATTTAATCTTTACTTTAAACGTGAAATACTTCCACTGCCGTTCACCCTTTGATCAATTTTTGGATTTCCTACATACCTTATTGATCCACTTCCATTTACATTTGCTTGTAAACTACTGTCAGCAGCAACTGTTGCATCTCCTGAACCAGAGATACTGGCATCAGAATGGAACACATGAAAGTCTTCACCTTTAAAGCTGCCTGAGCCTTCAACTTTAACATGCTGAGTTTTCCCTGTTCCAGAGATCTTTACTTCACCCGAACCTTTGATTCCGCAAAACAATAATGCAGCATCCGCTTTTACAGAAATGAATCCTGAACCATTTACAGCCAGGCCCAATTGATCGCTTGTCAGTGAATTCTTGCTGTGAATTTCTCCGCTACCTTCAACAACAAGCTTGGTGAATACAGGTAATTGAATGTAAATATTGATTCCTTTATTATCACCTATACACTCGGATGACTCAATAATTAAAGTCTCCTCCTTTAAAGTCGTGCTGATAATTTTCTGAATGTTTTCCTGGGCTTCAATACTGAAACTGGGGGTACTCCCCTGCTCAATGATCAAATTGGCAGGCACTTTCAGACGTATCCCGCTAAACGTTCCAGGCTCACGGTTTTCTTTTACCAATTCACCCCTGCCATGTTTGCAGTTGGAAATACAGGAATTGAAAACAATCGCTGTCAGTAAAAAAAGCATTATACCTTGCAAGTGGATCTTTTTCATCATAGTGAATTTTAATCCAAATATAGTATAATTTTATTTTTTTAAGAGTCGCCGCATAGAAACAGAGACACCGCGTTTCGCAAAGTATATAATCTGCGTAACGCTGTGTCTCCGATGCTAGAACTTTTCTATTATTGCTGCGAAGCAGCCCTGATCAGGTTCAGTGCACTTCCGGCCTTGAACCATTCCAGTTGTGCGTCGTTATAAGTATGGTTGGCCATGATGGTTTCCGATCTTCCGTCGAAATGATTCAGCGAAACCATCACCTGCTTGCCGGGGGCCAATTCCGAAAGACCTAGCACAGAGATCTGGTCATCTTCCTGTATTTTGTTATAGTCTTCTTTGTTGGCAAAGGTAAGGGCCAGTATGCCTTGTTTCTTCAGGTTGGTTTCGTGAATGCGGGCAA
>SESG01013939.1_pt1 | contig 18709 bp, 15 predicted proteins | sample 3171421 | NCBI WGS metagenome assembly SESG01 (sample SAMN10866946, study PRJNA518727) | freshwater metagenome | biome: subpolar coniferous forest; feature: holomictic lake; material: water; isolation source: holomictic Lake 227, 6 m and 8 m depth | place: Canada: near Kenora, Ontario | collected... | reverse complement strand
TGAACACCACAGCCACGAATCCGCTGGCGGATTCATGGCGGTTCGGCTAAAACAAAGGCATGTCGCAACCATCCAACAGCAATCCTTCCAGCCATCACTATCAGGTCTACCTGCGGCTGTTACGCTACCTGAAACCTTACTACGGGCGGCTGGCGCTGGGTATTTTCTTCGGCCTGATCTATGCCGGATCGAACGGCGCCCTGCTGTGGACGCTGAAAAAGGGCATTCAAAACGTCTTCGGATTGGCGCCGGACAGCGCCCCGAATTTTTCGCAAACCATTTTAATCGCGGCCTTGATTCTGTTCGCGAGCGCGGTGCGCGGGGTCAGCGACTACCTGAGCAAATATCTGATCCGCTGGTGCGGCAGCCGGGTGGTGGTGGATCTGCGCAACGCGCTTTTTCATAAACTCAATGAGCTGTCGCTTTCGTACTTTGTCGCCAGCCGCTCAGGGGATCTGATTGCGCGGACTACCAACGACACCAGCCTGGTGGAAAACGCCGTGTCGAACGTGGTGGAGGATGCGGCCAAGCAGCCGCCGACGTTGATTGTGTTGATCGGCGTGCTGTTCTGGCTGGATCCGATGCTCGCGCTCGGCAGTCTGCTGCTGTTTCCGGTCTGCATTCTGCCGGTTACGCTCTTCGGCCGGCGAGTGCGGCGCTTTTCGCGCGAGGGGCAGCAGCGCATCTCCGACCTGGTGTCGATCCTTCAGGAAGCCATTGTGGGCGTGCGTGTGGTCAAGGCTTTTGGCATGGAAGAGAGCGAGAATGCGCGGTTCAACGCGCAAAACCGCTCGTTTTTCAGCCGCGTGATGCGTGTGGTGCGGGCGCAATGCGCCGTGGAACCGCTGATGGTCTTCATCTCGATGGTGGGTGTCGCGGCGGTGCTGTTTTACATCCGCTGGCGCGCGATGCCTTTTGATTCATTCATCACCTTTGCCGGCGCGCTGGTGATGATGTACGGGCCGGTGAAGAGTCTGAGCCGCGTGCATCTGCAGATCCAGCTGGCGTCGGGCGGTGCGGACCGGATTTTCGAAGTGCTCGACGCGCCCGTTGAGGTGGCCAATCGCGTTAACGCCCGCCGCTTCGAGGGGCGGGTCGAAAGCGTTGAGTTCGACCATGTTTCATTCGCCTATGGCGCGCAGCCCATCTTGCGGGACATTTCGCTGACCGTGACAGCAGGCCAGCGCGTGGCGCTGGTGGGAGGTTCGGGAGCGGGCAAGACCACTTTTGTGAATCTGTTGCCGCGCTTTTACGACCCCACCTCCGGAGCGCTGCGCATCAACGGAACCGATATCCGCGATCTGACGCTCGATTCGCTGCGGCGGACGATGGGGATCGTGACGCAGGACACGGTGCTGTTTAACGACACCGTGGTTCACAATATTTGCTATGGCACGCCCGACGCCACGATGGAAGCGGTGATTGAGGCGGCACAACGGGCCCATGCCGACGAGTTTATCCGTACTTTGCCGAAGGGCTACGATACGCCCGTGGGCGACCTGGGCATGCGGCTTTCCGGCGGGCAGCGTCAGCGTATCGCGATTGCGCGCGCCTGTCTGCGGAACCCGGCGATTCTGATTTTAGACGAAGCCACCAGCGCTCTGGATACCGAATCCGAGCGTGCCGTGCAGGCGGCTCTGGAAACACTGATGGAATCCCGGACGGTCTTCGTTATCGCCCACCGCCTTTCCACGATCATTAAATGTGATCGCATCCTGGTGCTCGCGGGCGGGCAGGTGATCGAGGAAGGCACGCACGATGCATTGCTTGCCCGTGGCGGCGCTTATCGCCGTTTATATGATCTGCAGTTTACCGCAGAGTAGGGTCGGTGAAGGTGGCGGGGATGGTTGTTATAGGCGGCTACGTTTGGTTGCTCACGCTCTGCAGTTCAGTCTTTCATGGCCCAGGGCGTCTGCAGCGAGCATGGCATGGAGAACGTTTTCAGGAGTGATTATGCCGGCTTCGTGATGGATGGGCGCTCCGGGAACGCAGGCTTTTTCGGCTGCCTTCAGCAGTTTTTCGCGATCGGCGTTTCCCAGGCCGAGTCCCGCCAGCGTGGTTGGCAAGCCCATGCTCTCGCAGAATGAGAAAACAGTTGCTGACTCTTCCGCTGATGTATCTGTGAGTTGGAGCCCCGCCAAAACGCCAAAGGCGACTTTTTCGCCATGGTAGAACGAGTGGGTTTCCTCCAATACGGTAAGCCCGTTGTGAATGGAATGGGCGGCTGCCAACCCGGAACTTTCAAACCCGATTCCGCTCAACAGCACATTTGCCTCGATAATGTGCTCCAAAGCCGGGGTGACGATATGCCGCTCACTGGCGCTTTTAGCAGCCACCCCGTATTTCAGCAGCGTTTCATAACAGAGCCTGGAGATGTTGAGCCCTGCCATTGTGCTGTATCCGCCACACTCGTTTACCGATTGGGTGCGGTCACAGGATCTGGCTTCGAACCATGTGGAAAGTGCGTCGCCCATTCCGGCCACCAGAAAACGCGTCGGCGCCGCAGCGATGATCCCCACGTCTACAAGCACCACTGCCGGATTGGTCTTTTGATAGCACACGGAATCAAAAACGCCGTCCTTTGAGTACAGCACCGCGCATCCGCTGCACGGGGCATCTGACGACGCAACCGTGGGGATGATGACTACGGGTATGCCTGCCCGGTCAGCGGCGATTTTAGCCGTGTCAATGGTCTTGCCCCCACCCATGCCGACAAGTACATCCACGTGGTTTTTTGCAATGACAGATGACAGCCGTGCCAGCTCATGCTCGCAGCACTCGCCGCAAAATGATTCGACAAGAATGGCGTGCGCCTGCAAATCAATTCCGTATTCTGGAAGGATTTTATTCTTCACCGTAGGCGAAGCCAATATCAGGCCCTTTTTCCCAAGCAACCCGATCACTGCGGGCAATTCACCTAAAGCGCCGGCGCCTTGGATATATTTCCCGGGGAATACCGCTTTTCTAAACATAGTAACCTCCCCTTTTCCGTTATGATAACTTGATCGCAGGGGCAGTCAACTGTGATTATTATGGCAGGCAATGCGGAGTCGCAGAGCAGGAGAAATCCAGCCTGAACCACGAACCCTGTACTCTTGCGTGTTGCCAGATCCAGCTGGCGGTTATTGTGTCAGCTGCCTGAAAATATATGGAGGATGAGTGTGTCGGGTCTAGAGCTCAATAATCCGGAGTGTGTCTTGCTGCGGCGTCAGGTGAAGTACGCGCGGTTACGCGTGCGATCCAACGGCGTTTTGGAAGTGGTGGCCCCGCACGGCATGGGCGCGGCGCAGCTCGCGGAATTTATAGGGTCAAAGCGGGCGTGGATCGAAACCCGTCGTGCATACTTTCTAAAACAGGCAGCAGCAGCAGCCTTCGATCCCGGCTCGCTGGAATTGCATGGGCGGCGGTTACGTATTGAGTACAGTCCCGCGCGAGGACGTTATGCGGACGTGGACGAGGCGGTAGGGACCGTCAGTTCAGGACTCGATCTGGCGCATCCGGCGAAACGTGCGGTTTGGATGCAAGCCTACGCCCGCCGGTTTTTGGAATTGCGCCTGGATGCGCTGGCGCGCCTGCACGGCTTTGTCTTTGCGCGGGCCTCCATTCGCAACCAGCGCAGCCGGTGGGGAAGCTGCTCGTCGCGCGGCACAATCTCGCTGAACTGGCATCTCGTTCAGGCGCCGCATTTTGTGGTGGACTACCTGCTGCTGCATGAACTGGCGCACACGCGCTTTATGAATCACGGAGCCCGGTATTGGGAGCTGGTGCACTCGCTTTGTCCGGAACATCGCGCCGCGAAGGTGTGGTTGCGCGCGCACAGTCCGGGCTAGAGCTTAGGGCTTTGCTGCGAGGCGCAGCACTAACGCCTGACAGGGGGCGAGGGTCAGGCGTAGAAGCGGGGGAGTTAAAGTCACGGTGGTTCCGGTGAGTTCGTCGGTGGCGGTTTGGGCGGCGAGAGCCAGGGCGTGGCGCTGCGTATCCACTGTCAGAATCTGCGGATGCAGCCCATCAAAGTTGCAAAGCATGAGGTAGCGCGGTGTGCCGAGTGCATCCGTGCGTACGGCGGCGATAATGGCGTCGTGGTTGTCGTCCACAAAACGCAGCGTGGCGGGGGCGCGAAAAATTGCCTCGCGGTCCAGCAGGCGGTTGATTTTGGTAATTGGCGCGCGGAAGTCGGAGCCGCCAAAATCAGGTGGCGGGCAGCAGGGTGGCCCGATGAAGCCGGGATGCTGTGTCATGCCGGTTTCAACTCCTTGCACCAGACCGGTGCGTCCGTCGGTGAAAAGTGCGGCGAGCACGTAGCGCGGCAGCGTGGCTGAGATACCGCCGAATTCTTGCGCGATGCCGCCGCTGTCGTGTGAGAGCACGGGCGAGAGGTGGCGCAGTGCTGGACTGTGGGCGCGGAGATGTTGCAAGAAGGCGCGCAGCGGAGGGACAAAGTGATGCTCCCATGAAGTAGCCAGGAGCAGGTCTATGCCGTATTCCGGGACGCAGCGTACGATCACGTCGTGTGTAGAGAACATTTCAGCCCACAGGCCCACGCCGGGGAACTCGTGGCGCAGGTGCGCGAGCAGCCAGGCGACGAAAGCCGGATCACTACCGTGCAGGTTATCCAGGCGGATCAGTCCATTTGTCGCTGCGGCATAGCGGCTCCAGAAACGCGCATAGCTGGCCATGTGTTCCCAAAGTGTCTGGCGCAGCGCCGGGTGGGGATGGTCGTAACGAAGCAGCGCCAGATCGCGCCAAACGTGGCGCGTGCGGTTGTCGCTCCAGCCAGAGCGCATGATGCCATCGGCTTCGTTCCCGTCGGGGGTCAACCACTCGGGATGGTTAGTGGCGACGCGGCCTCCGACACCGACGTGGTTCAGCACCAAATCCACGATCAGGCGCAGTCCGAGCCGTCCGGCGGCGGCGGCCACGTCCTCCCACTGTGCGAGTGCGGGGCGCGGGTCTGCGGGGTCGCAGTAGAGAGGTTCGGCGTTCTCGTGTTCTGAAGGTGCGTATGGACTGTGCGAATAGGCGGAGGGTGTGACCGGCAGAATGTGAATGGCGTTGAATCCCATGGCGGCGGCTTTTTCGAACCAGCCTGGCCAGGCTGAATACGGCCCGGAAAAACGCGGGATCATGGTGTATACCCGCAGGTTGTCCACACTGGGCGGGTCCACCAGAACGGTGATCCAGTCGGCGCGTTCAGTCTGCCAGAGCTGTCCGTCGCGGGTATAAACCAGCCGCGCCAGCCAGGGCCCGCGTTGCGGGAAAGCGATGCGAACGCTCCAGACATTCCCGGCACGCGCGAGTGGTTCCACATGCCAGTCTTGTTCATCAGCGACTGGCGCGTACAGCAACGCGACCGCTACTGCAGCAGATGCGCTGCTGGACAGGGTGGCCTCTACAAGCAGCCGTTCGCCGGAACACAGGCGTGTGAAGCCGTCGGGCAGAGCGGGCACAATGCGCACAAGATCACCGGCGGGGCCGGGCGGTGCCTGCAGCAGATTCTGGAGATTGGGAAGCATTTGGAAGACAGAATTCAGAACGCAGAATTCAGAATGCAGAACAAATTCATTCCGAATCCTGACTTCTGAATCCGGGCTTCTTTTGGAATTCCACCGCGTTCTGAGCGCGGGAGAGGGAGATCAGGGTGCGGATAAGCTCACCGCTGCTCCAGGCTTGTGCGAAGCAACCGGCCGGGCGTTGGGGCGGGTCGCCATCAAATAGTTCCGGGAGATTGCCCAGGCCGGGCCCCGCGATGGCAAAATCCACCAGCGGCGCAATGGCTTCTTCCAGCATATGCGCGGTCTGGCGGCGGTGCGGGCTGACGCGCAGGTAAGCATCGCAAAAAGGGCCAAGCAGCCACGGCCAGACAGTGCCTTGATGGTAGGCACCATCGCGGGCCGGACCGTCGCCTTCGTAGCGTCCGCAGTAGGCGGGATCGCGGGGGCTTAGCGTCCGCAGGCCGTGGGGCGTGAAAAGTTCCCGTTGCACGCGTGCCACGACGGCCACCTGCTGCGCGTTCGTCAGGGGCGAGTGGGGCAGCGCCACGGCCAGGATCTGGTTGGGCCGCATGCTGGTATCCACTGCGTCCGGGCGCCAGACATCGGCCAGATATTCTTCGCATGGCAGCCAGAAACGCCGCCGGAAAGAATCGCGCAACCGTTCCGGAAGGTCGGACTCGAATGGCGGAGGTTCAGTGAAGGTCTCTGCCAGTTGGCGGACGAAAACCAGGGCGTTGTACCAGAGCGCATTTAACTCGACGGCGGCGCCATGGCGGGCGGTGACAGGGCGCCCGTGGACCATGGCGTCCATCCATGTAAGTTGCGTGTCGGGACTGCCGGCGAAAAGCATGCCGGTTTCGTCGGTGTGGACGGCGGCATCGGCGCCCTGACGATAAGCCTTGATGATGCGCCGCATGACGGGCCAGAGCTCGGTCCGGAGTGTGTCAATGGTTAGCCCTGCGTCAATGGCGTGCTGGATGGCTCGGAAGAACCAAAGCGATGCGTCGGCGGAGTTATAGGCGTGCTGGGCCGGGTCAGCGGCAAAAAAGTTGGGTAGCAGTCCATTGCGTTCATGGGCAGCGATGGCTTTGAGAATGTCCAGGGCATCGTCGGTCCGGCCCGAGGCCAGCATCAGGCCGGGGAGTGCGATCAGCGTGTCGCGGCTCCAGTCGTCGAACCACGGAAAGCCTGCTATCAGTGAGGCTCGGCCGTCGGGCGCGTGGAAGAAAAACCGATGGCCGGCGGTCATGAGGTTGGTCAGGCGTTCTGCGTGTGGCGACGCTACGCCAACAGCGGCCACGGCGGCGGTACGTGTGAGTGCGGCCTGTGTGTGGCGGCGCGCAAGTTCGGCATCCCAGGCAGCGACGATGGAGTCATTATCCCCATCAAGACCCGCAGCGACTATCAGCCATGCGTCTGGCGGTAGTGCGACCGTGATCGTGGCGGGCGTGAAGAGGTCTTCCTGACACTGGAAACCGCGCTCGCGTTCCCGTGCGTAGTCGAAGTGGCGGTACCAGAGTGGATCGGGGTAGATGTCTGCCGCACCGCTGGTGCGAACGTAAAGCGTGGGCATGCCGTGGAATGGTTGAATACGGAAGCCGCCGTGTGCGCGGTCCAGTCCGGCGTTCAAATAACTGGTTTCGCGCTGTAGATCGTGGATGCCGCGGTAAGCCAGCAGAGGCCGTAATCGCAGGCGTAACGGAATCGAAGCGGCGGTCAGCAGCCGGTACCCGATCAGCACGGTGTTGCGGTTATGCAACAGTAAAATGCGTTTTTCCAGCTCGATATCACCCGCACGGTAATGCCAGACGGGGGAGTCGTCTTGCGTGTAGCTATGCAGGCAGAAATCCCCGTTCGAAGGCATGCGGGAGCGGGCGTACAGGTGTAGCGAAAGAGGCAGCTCACGGTTGCCGGCGATCAGCACATCGTCGAGTTTTGAAAGCAGCACAAAACGGCCCGGGGGATCCCGCAGCGCGGCGACCAGCAGTCCGTGATACTTGCGGGTGTGTGCGTTCAGCAGCGTGCTGGCGGCGTAGCCGCCGCAGGCATTGGTTTCAACCCACTCGCTTTGCAAAGCGAGTGCTGGATCTCGACAAACTGTCGAACCGCGCACCAGTGCCATGGGCGAATCCCCCGAAGCATGCCTTAACTTTGGACGCGCTCGACGACGATGGCTTCGTCCACCTGCTCGCGCAGGACACGCTCAAGTCCTTGTTTGATCGTCATGGTAGCGTGGGGGCAACTCCCGCAGGCTCCGGTCAGGCGCAATTTGACATGCTTACCTTCGATACCTACGACTTCCAAATCGCCACCGTCGGCCTGCAGCATAGTGCGTAATTCTGTAAGTTTGGCTCTGATTTTTGTTTCCATAAATAGCTCCTAGCTGTGGAATGGTAGCAAAACCCGGATGAAGTGTCCAAGAAAACCGCAGGGCTTTTTACAGGCAAACTCCGCCTTAGAATCTGGGCGGTGGAATCGCGTGACAAGATACTGGAGTAGCCGTACACTGCCGGGCGTTTACTCCGCACTTGTCGCACCACGTCCGGATTGGCATACTGAGCGCTGTGACCGACCCGGCACGTCCGGGGTAGTCGAGAGGATACGCCGATGAAAGACGATATACGTGAGCGTGTTGATGCCCTCTCCACCAAGCTGGCGGAAATGCGAGGTTATCTTTGACGTCGCCAATCGCACGCAGATGGTGGAAAGTCTGGAGCATGAAACCAGTGCGCCGGAGTTTTGGAACGATTCCAGCAAGGCTAAAGTCACGCTGGACAAGATAGCGCAGCAGAAAGTGGTTTTGACGCCTTTTCGTGCAATCGAGAAAGCGTTGGAGGAATCGGGCGTTTTACTGGAGTTGCTGGAAGACGAACCCGACCCTAAAGCTCATCAGGCGACCATGGACGAATTGGTTCGCGATCTCGATCGCGCCGATGAAATGCGTCTGCGACTCGACCTGCAAATGTTGCTGGCTGGGCGCATGGACCGCAATGGCGCCTATTTGACGCTGCATGCCGGTGCGGGCGGCACGGAGTCGTGTGACTGGGCTGGGATGCTGCTGCGTATGTACCGGCGCTACGGCGATGCGCATGGCTTTGAAACCGAGGTTATGGACGTGCAGCCGGGCGAAGAGGCGGGGATCAAGAGTGCCACGCTGGCCATGCACGGCCCGTACGCCTACGGTTATCTGAAGGCCGAGCGTGGGGTCCACCGGCTGGTGCGTATCAGTCCGTTCGATTCCGCCAAACGCCGACACACCTCCTTTGCCTCGCTTGACGTGGTGGCGGAGCTGGAGGACGACATCAAGGTCGAGATTGATCTGGAAGATCTGCGGGTGGATACCTTTCGCGCCAGCGGGTCGGGCGGGCAACACGTCAACAAAACCGACTCGGCCATCCGCCTCACCCATCTACCGACGGGGATTGTGGTCTCCTGTCAGGCCGAACGTTCACAATATGCCAACCGCACCAAAGCCATGAAGCTGCTGGAGGCGCGGCTTTATGAATATGAAGCGGACAAGAAACGCAAGGATCTGGAACGTTTCTATGGTCAGAAAGGCGAGATTGCCTGGGGTAACCAGATTCGCTCCTACGTATTGCAGCCTTACACTATGGCCAAGGACCATCGCACGGCTGTTGAAACATCTAATGTCGAGGGTGTGCTGGACGGCGATCTCGACCGTTTTATAGTCGGCTATCTGAAGCAGTTGCAGAAAGAAACGGCGATTCAGACATCCCCGGCCGGAGGCGCGTAATCCTATGCCATTGCCCAGTCCACAGGAAGCCGCTGTTCCCTTGCGTCTGATCCGGCCGTTGTTGCTGGTGATATCGGCGCCCTCGGGGGCAGGCAAGAGCACGCTGTGTGCGCGCCTGCGGGTGGACTTTCCCGGCATGGCCTACTCGGTCTCCTGTACGACCAGGACTCCACGCGGCGAGGAGCGGGACGGGCGGGAGTACCATTTCCTCACGCCGGAGGCCTTTGAACGTAAGCTTCAGGCCGGCGAATTTTTGGAATGGGCCGCAGTTCATGACCGGCGTTACGGCACGCTGCGTGCACCGCTGGAGGCCGAGCTGCGAGCGGGAAGGGACGTGCTGATGGACATTGATGTGCAGGGCGCTGCACGCATTCGCGCGGCAGCGCGGCGTGAGGACACGGCGGGCTTGCTCCAAAGAGCCTTTTTGGATATATTTGTAACGCCGCCGTCTTTGGAGGTTTTGAGACAGCGGATGACCAGTCGGGCTGAGAATGCGGTGACGGAAATTGAGATGCGGGTGCAGAATGCGGAACACGAACTGCGCCGCTGGCGGGAATATCGCTATCTGGTGGTCAACGAAAATCTAGACCATGCCTATGCGGAACTGAAGGGTATTGTTCTAGCTGAGCATTGCCGTAATCTGGATGTAGAAACTAAGCTATGAGCGCAGCCAAGCAAATTGTTTTCGGGGTGACAGGCTCGATCGCCGCTTACAAGGCGGCCGAGCTGGTCCGTTTGATGGTGCGACGGGGATGGGAAGTTCAAGTCATCCTGACGGAGGCAGCGCAAAAATTCGTCGGGGAGTTAACCTTTCGCAGCCTAAGCCGGCATCCAGTGCTGACGGGGATGTTTGACAATTCTGACGCTTGGCAGCCTGAACATATCGCCATAGCGGAACGGGCAGATGTGCTTGTCGTGGCGCCCTGCACGGCCCGGACCATCGCCAGGCTGGCGCATGGGCTGGCCGACGACTTGCTCAGTTGCACCTATTTGTCTGTGCGTGTACCGGTGGTAGTTGCCCCCGCGATGAACGAACGTATGTGGACACATCCTGCGACGCAGGCCAATCTGGCGGTGCTGCGGGCGCGCGGCGTGCATGTGGTGGAGCCCGGCGATGGTGATTTGGCGTGCGGCAAAGCGGGGCTGGGCCGCCTGGCTGAGCCGCTGGTTATTATGGAAGCGGTGGAGCAGGCTTTAATGGTACCTGCAATTGAGGAGAGGAGTCCATCATCATGAGAAGGCAAGCCTTTTACGCGCTGATGCTGCTGGCGTTGGCGGTGTTGGTGCTGATTTTGACCAAGGATACGGTCAATATGAATGTTCTGGGTTACGAGCTACGCCGCCTTTCGGCGTCAATAGTGTTCTTTGGATGGATGGTATTGGGAGTGATCATCGGGGTGCTGTTGAAATAGCGCCGCCGATTGCGGCGCTTTTTACCTGCAGGCTAGCCGTCGGCAACCTAAACAACCTGAGTAGTTATTCGCTTTCATGGAACCAACCGTCAAACTTACCGGATTTGAGCTGATCGAAATGCTCGGGAAAGGCGGGATCGGCGCCGTTTGGAAAGCGCGCCAGCTTTCGCTCGACCGGATCGTAGCGATCAAGTTGCTGCTGCCGGAGTTCAAGCGCGACAAGGAAGAAAACCGGCGGCTCGTGGTGGAGGCGCGGACAGTAGCCAAGCTGAAACACTCCGGCATTGTTCAGGTCTACGACGCCAGCGAAGAGAACGGGGTATTCTTTTTTGTTATGGAATACGTGGCCGGATACAGCGTCGGCACATGGTTGCGACGCAAGCTTAAGCTGCCGGAAGCTGATACGATCACTGTCGGTTTGGCTGTGGCGGACGCGCTGGATTACGCCTGGCGCGCGACCAAGCTGATTCATTGCGACATCAAGCCCGACAACATCATGGTGGATACAGATGGGACCATCAAGGTGGCCGATCTCGGGCTGTCGCGTACGCTTGATACGCGGGCGGACGATCAGCTTGGAGATGTGCTGGGCACGCCCAGTTATATGTCGCCGGAACAGGTGCAAGGTCAGGCCGATTTGGACTACCGCACGGATATCTACGCGCTGGGCGCGACGATGTACCACATGGCTACCGGACGCCGTCCGTTTCAGGAAGTGCCGGACCGCGAGGCCGCCGATTGTCAAATCAGCGGTCATCTGGCCGACGCCATGGACCTGAATCCCGCGTTGACTCCGGCTTTCTGCGCTGTTTTGGAGAAGATGCTCGCCAAGAAACGTGACGATCGCTACGCCCGTTGGGACGAAGTTGGCAGCGACCTGCGTTTAGTATTGGCCCGCAAGGCGCTTTCGACGCCGTTGCTGCAGCCTGGCGCAAGCACTATGCAACGCAGCCGGAAACGCTCGTCGGATCCCGTGCGCATCGCCGTGCAGGCGGGCAAGTGGGCGTTGATCGGCGGCCTGATTATACTCGCGCTGCTGGCCATTATGGCGCTGCTAAAGCCGCTCAAGGCCTTTGTTAAAGAGTATTCGAATCAGGCGCCGGTGACGATGGCGCCGGAGGTAGCTCCGCCATCCGTTCCGGTTGAGAGTCAGAGTCAAAGTGTGGCGCCCGATCTCGCAGCCTACCTGACGTGGCAGGCCTGGTATCAATCCAATTTGAAAGACTACGATGGATCCATTGCGCGTCTGACGGAGATTGTCAGGCAGCATCCCGGTAGCGAGGGCGCCGCAAAGGCCGGACGTGTGCTGTCCACGATACGCAAGCAGCGCGAGGAAGCTGTGAGGTTGGCGTGGGAGCGTCTGGAGTCCGATGCTAACGCTTTAGCGGGCAGGCAGAAGCCTGACGAGGCCGTGCGTTTGCTGGAGCGCTACGCCGGTCCTTTCGCTGCCGCACTGCAGACCCGGCGTACGGCGCTGGCCAAAACATACCGGATTACTTCTGACACAGGACAGAACGTCCGCCGTGCACAGGCAGACCTGCTGCTGCTGGACCGGCTGGGAGCGCTCATGAGCACTGGCGCGTGCATGACAGCGAATGCGGAAATTGCGTCACGGTTGGCAGAGCTGCCGGCGCCAAGCGCTGAGTTGCGCGACAGCTTGATGCGTATTGCGTCTGTAATTAGCGCGGTTACCAATGTCGAAGCACGTGTGTTGAGCACTTTTGCCTCCCAAACCTGGCAGCTGGTCAGTGTTGAAATGGGACAAGGCAGCCAGCTCTTGAAGATTATGGGGGTTGCGGATCGCCGGGTGCGTGCTCGCACCACCGATGTGGATGCCGAGATCGGGTTCGGAGTGGCCGATCTTTCGGCAGCCGAACGGGAGCGACGTTTGTCGTTGTTGAGCGATGATGCGTCTTGGCTCCGCCGTGGCGTGATTGCAAACAGCGCAAACAATCTGGATGTTGCGCGTGCGGACTTCGAAAAAATCGCGCCACCGCTTGGGCCGCTGCTGCTTGGACAAGTTGATGCGCAGATTAAAGCCGGTGTTGAGGCAAAGGCGCAGCTGGCCTGGCGTGCGATTCTGGCAGAGGCCGGACTTAACTCAGGTGCGGCGGAGGATGGGGGTGACGCGGTAACGCCGGAAATGGCCGCCCGATTGCCGCTGAGTGCCGGGGTGGCCGAAAAGACCAGCAAGAAACTTCAGGCCTTTCGCGAACAGTTTGGAACCACGCTTGTGGCAAATCGTACCGCACCGGTGTACGACGCGCTGCTGCGTGAGTGCAAGCCCCTGCTGCAAGATGCCGGTGTCCGCAAATTTGCAGCCAGCGACGAGGCGATTACGCGCGGCGCTGATCTGAAACGTGCTCTGTTGGACGCCAATCCAGATCTGGATCCGCAGGGCGTTGAGTGTGTGGAGCAGGACGGGCAAGTGGTTGCAATTCATCTGCGTGCTGATTCACTGAGAAGCCTGACCCCCATCGAGCGTGCAGGTAATCTGCGGGAGCTGTCGCTGGAGCCCGTGGGGCAGGGGTCGCTGATGGTGGATGTCAGGACGCTGACGCGTCTGCCGAAACTGGAGCGCTTGCGTCTGACGCGTGTTCTCGTCCCCGATCCGGCTGTCTTCTCGGGCCTCAAGCTGCAGGATTTAACCGTGGAACGTGCTGGTTTGCGGGACTTGCAGTGGACCAAGGGGATGGTGCTGCGACGCCTTAATGTGAGCGATAATCTGATTAAGGATTTAGGGCCGTTGCGGAGCATGGAAGGACTGGAATCACTCTGGCTGAACGATACTGGAGTGATTAATCTGGACGGAATGCCGCTGCGCGGCCTGCGCGAACTGGGAATTTCCAGAACTTCCGTGCGCGATCTCAGTATGTTGCGTATGGCGTCACTTGATCGCCTGGAAGTTGCTGGCGTGAAGATGTCGGACTGGTCATGGCTGCGCGGCCTGACACTCAAATATCTGGATCTCTCGGACTGCAGCTTCCGTGAGTTGGCGCTGTTGAATCGCATGCCGTTGCAGGTCTTGATCATGCGCAACACCGGCATGCTTGACTTCAGCACCTTAAAGTCGTTGCCGCTGGTACAACTCGACATGTCGGGCACAGTGCTGCAGGACTTGACGCAACTGCGCGGTCTGCGGCTGGAGGATTTATCGCTGGCGCATACCCGTGTGACGGCCAGTTCGCTCAACGTCCTCGCGGGAATGCCCTTGCGCCGGTTAGATCTGTCCGCTACCGGCGTTTCGGATTTGAAGCCTCTGGCTGGTTTGCCGCTGTGCGAACTTAATCTTACTGACACCCGGGCGCGGGATTTGACGCCATTGCGCGATATGCCGCTGACTTCGTTGTTCATCGAAGGCACGCCGGTGGAGGACTTGACGCCATTAAAGGGCATGGCCATAGAGTTTCTGAAATTTACGGTGGATGGCAAGCATGATGTTTCACGCAGCTCGCGTCACGTCCTGCGCGGCCTGACGTCTTTGAAGGAAGTCAACGGCAGGCGGGTGAATGGCAAATTTTTCGACCAGCTGGACTAAGCGCGCAGGGAGCTGGTGTAGGGCGGGTGCAGAATGCCGCGTTCGCTTACGATGGCCGTGATTGCTTCCGCCGGTGTGACGTCGAAGGCCGGGGCATAGACGGCCACGCCGTCGGGCACGACCGGTCCGCCACCCGCCGGACGCGAGACTTCTTCTGCGGCGCGTTCCTCGATCGGGATTTCCTTCCCGGAAGCCAGGCTGAGGTCGAAGGTCGAGGAAGGCGCCAGCACGTAGAATGGAATACCGTGCGCCTTTGCGAGGCAGGCTACGCCATAAGTGCCGATTTTGTTGGCCGTGTCTCCGTTGGCCGCAATGCGGTCGGCCCCCACCATCACGAGATCCACACGCCCCTGTTGCATGACCCAGGCGGCGGTGTTGTCGCAGATGACGGTGACTTCAATCCCGGCCTGTTGCAGTTCCCAGGCCGTGAGCCGCGCGCCCTGAAAGAGCGGGCGGGTTTCGTCGGCATAAACCTTGACGCGTTTACCCTGTTCCAGCGCGACATAAATCGGCGCCAGCGCGGTGCCATAGGACGAGGTGGCCAACCCGCCGGCATTGCAGTGCGTCAGCACCGTCTGTCCGTCGCGCAGTAACGTTGCGCCATGCCGGCCGATGGCCCGGCACATCGCGTCATCTTCATCCCGGATCAGTTCCGCTTCACGAAGCATGCGCGCCGCAAACTCCGCCGGGTTGAGTGCCGCCGCCGCGTGTGCCGTCCGCCGCATGCGCCCGAGCGCCCAAAAAAGATTTACGGCCGTCGGACGGGAGGTCGCCAGATAGTCGGCCGCCGCTTCGACCGCCGCAAGCATGGCCGCAGTTTGCGAACCCGCCGTCGCCTGCACGGCACATACAACCCCGTACGCGGCGGCAATTCCAATCGCCGGCGCGCCGCGAATTTGCAGCGTGCGGATGGCTTTCCAGGTTGCCGCGATATCGGTCGTACGGATCTGCTCCAGATGTGCCGGCAACCGCGTTTGATCAATGAATACCAGATGGCCCGGCAGTGGATCCGGAGGATTATCGGGCTTCCATTCGAGTGTGCGTATGGGCATTTGAGGATTCCTAAAGCGCCGGGCGAATTACCCAGAGCAATGCGAGGTTGACACCGTTAAAGAGCGAGTGCATGCAGACCGCAGCCCAGAGCGAGCCAGTGTAAAGGTAAGCCAGGGAAAAGCCGACGGAGACGACGAAGAGCGGAGCCAGCGAGGGCAGGTGCATATGAATAGCTGCGAAGATCAGTGAAGTCAGAGCGATCGCCGGACCGGTTCCCATGCGACGCAACAGCACCGGCAGCACGATGCCACGGAAAAGGCATTCCTCGTACAACGGTGCCAGCACTGTTGCCAGTAACAACAGGTAGGTCAGCGTAAGCGGATCGCGCGCCTGAAGCATAATCTCGGCTACGTTCTGCAGCGATGGCACGATGCCCGCCCGCAGAAGGATGAACTGGTACACTAATGCGGTGGTGAAAAGCAGCGGGAGTACGGCCAGATAAGCAACGGCCCCGCTGCGCAGGCCCGTCAGTGCCTGAGCTTGACGGAGATTCAATGCCGCATCCGGCGCCACGCCGCGCCATCGCAGGTAGCCGTAGAGCGCCAGTAATCCGGCTCCGTCGAGAATCAGGCTCCCCAGAATCATCATGGGCAGTCCTGATGCGGCGCCGTGCGGCAGCCATCCGGAATGCATTATCAGCCACGTGCAGGCTCCGGTAACCGCTTGCAGACCCAGTAGCGATAAAAGCACAAACCCCAGGTCCTGCCAGCGCCAGGGACCACCGGCCAGCGCGGTCCGGAGACAGGCCCAGTCCGGGGGGCGATGCACAAGCCGTACTGTGACGACTAGCGCTGCGATTGTGCCAAGCATCATCAGCCCCGCATAGAGCAGCAGCGCGGTCAGTGCAATTCGTTCGTCGGCCAGTGCGGCCAGACTGGTTTCCGGATACATGCCGCGTTATCCGACGGAGGCTTCGGGCTCGACGATCTCGCGGATCGTGTAAATGGGCTTGGACTGCGACTCGTGATAGGTGCGGATTTGAATTTCCGCGAGCAGTCCCATCGAAATAAATTGCAGGCAAAAGAACATCAGCATGAAAGCCGTCATGATCCAGAATGGACGCTTGATCAAATCGGCTCCCAGCGTGGTGCCAAAGACCCAGTAGGAAAGGTGGCCCAGCACCATGGCGGCGATGATCAGCGCGCCTGCGAATCCGCAATAGAGTCCCCATTTGCCAAAGACCTGAATCGGACGCGTGCTGTAGCGCAGCTGGAAATTCACCGTGAACAGGTCGAGGATCACGCGCAGCGTGCGCGCGATGCCGTACTTAGAGCTGCCAAACTGGCGCGCATGGTGAGTGACGACAACCTCCTCGATGCGGCCTCCAACCCAGCTGGCCAGCGCCGGTATAAAGCGGTGCATTTCACCATAGAGGCGGATGTTTTCGACAATTTCGCGCCGGTAGGCCTTGAGCGTGCAGCCGTAATCGTGCAGCCGCACGCCGGTGATGCGGCTGATCAGTTCGTTGGCCAGTATGGAAGGCAGCCGGCGGTTGATGAATGTATCCTTGCGGTCGCGGCGCCAGCCGCTGACAACATCCGCCCCGGCGTCAATGCGCGCCACCAGCGCCGGAATGTCGGCGGGGTCGTTTTGCAGGTCGGCATCCAATGTGACCACGATGGCACCGTGAGACTCGCGGAAGCCTGCGCTCATGGCGGCCGTTTGTCCGTAATTGCGCCGGAATTGAATCAGATGCAGGTGCGGATAACGTCCACGCAGTTCGCGTAAAGCTTCCCATGTGCCATCCGTGCTGCCGTCGTCCACCAGCACAATTTCGAACGACCGCCGCATTGGCAGCATTGCTGCTTGCAGTGCCTCGACCAGCGGCGCTACGCTTTCTCGCTCGTTGTAAACCGGGATCACGACTGAAATTTCAACCATCTATATCCTCGCTGACTGGCGTTGTCTGCCGCCGCCCTTTATATCACGTTCCATGATGGGTGCACGCGCGAATTGACTGCTCATGGTTCAGAAAAAACCCGGACTCCTCTGAGACACCTTGAAAACTTGTCCCGGCATGCTCAAAAAAACGGAAGATTTAACTGCGGATCCGTCAGGAGCGCCGGCGCAAAATGGCTTCCGTTAAGCGGCGCCCGATTTCCCGGTAGTCTTTCTGGGTCAGTACGCGCGAGCCCACCATGGCGTAGGGGATTTCCAAGGTCAAGGCGGGGACTTTCAGTTCACCGTGCAGGTAGTCATAGAAGGTTGCCGTGCTGGAATCCGTTGGAGTGGCGATGACGCGCTTGAACTCGCTGGCCGCGAATTCCGCCTTCAACTCATTCTGGATCACATTTGCCCAGCGCGTCTCTTCGGCAGCGAGCGGGTCGGCAGCGGCATTTCCAGTGGCGCTGTAGACGCCGTCGCGTTCGCTGGCGCCGGGGGCGCGCAGGTCGAGCGCGAGGATCGGACGGCAGCGTTCCTTCCAGCGTTGGAGATCCTGACGCAGCACGCGCGTTTCGTGTCGCAGGGGCGGTTGGCCCCAGGCGCGGTTCAGATCGAAGGGCGATCGGCTGCTGCCGCCATGTCCGCCCAGCACAGCGTCAATCTCCGCTAGCGGTACGGCCCATACGATGTAGCCAGCCTTGCGGACCTGGGCAAGCTGGCGCAGTACGCCGTCCAGCACCCATGACCCGGGCGTTTCTCCGGCTTGCTGCCGGGCGATCAAGTAAATGCCAGGCTGCGTGCCGCCGGGCGTGCCGACGCCGTTGCTTAGTCGTACGATGCGGTGGGCGGACTGGCTTAAGCCGATCACATCGCGCTGCCAGTAATCCTTCGACTTGTCGATCAACGCGTCCACGTCTTCCGGACCGTAGGGAAAGCAGAAGGCGATGTCGGTGTGCGGCGCGGGGTGTGCGATGTACCACACGACCTGCCGTCGTCCGTCGGGCAGTTGCACTTCCTCGCCCTGTTTGAGGCGTGTCCATGATTGTCCGGCTGGCTGACAGACTGGCGCACAGGCCGCTGTATTGGTGCCGCCAGCAAGATTATCGAAATGTCTCCAGACCAGGCGGAGCTTGGTTGTGCGTGGCGGCTCGGGCTGCGTTTCCGTGAGGCGGAAATGAAACCAGAGCGCCTCGGCCCCCCCGTTCGGGTCGGACGCGAAGCGCACTTCCGGAATTTCGCCAGTTTCGTCAATTTCCACATCGGCGGCATTTCCGTAGGGGATCCGGCTGTTAATTTTCAGGCTCATATTCATTTACTCCGCTGTACAAGGTACAAAATATGCCGACAGGTTTGGAGAAGTCAAGCTGGCTGAGTTTCAGGCTTGAGTAAGCGCGTGTTTCTGTGCTAGGAATTACAACAATACTTTTGTTCGCACATAGAAATGCGATCTTCGATTATCGAGCCGATTCCACAAAATGAACATTTCAGCGCCAATGCGCGTCAGCGTTGTAATTCCTGCACGCAATGAAGATCTGACGATCGGTCCGGTTCTGGAGCAGCTCCGGGAAACCATCGG
>SESG01004229.1_pt1 | contig 18740 bp, 20 predicted proteins | sample 3171421 | NCBI WGS metagenome assembly SESG01 (sample SAMN10866946, study PRJNA518727) | freshwater metagenome | biome: subpolar coniferous forest; feature: holomictic lake; material: water; isolation source: holomictic Lake 227, 6 m and 8 m depth | place: Canada: near Kenora, Ontario | collected... | reverse complement strand
CGAGTTCAAGCCCCCGCAGCGGGCGAGCGTGAGCAGCGTGAGCACAAGGAGGCCGCGGAGCAGGGACATGGGGAATCGCTGGCGGTGGCCTTTATACTGGTCGATGCCATCCGCCCAGTGGCTGAACGCAGGGGCAGCAGTAATCATCGTCGTAACCGGAAGAGTTTCTGCAGCAGAATGGACAGTACGTCTTTCTTTCCATGTAGTCATTGAAGTCCCCAATAGTTATTCTACAGCAGCAGTACGATGCCTGCTGTACAGGACATCCCAGAAAGGTATTGATGAATGTTTTGTCGTCACTGTGAGCACCAAGCATCGTCTGCTGCATGGGGATTCTGATATTCTTAAGCATACACCGGTCCCAACACCCCCTATATACGGAAATGTTTCACGCCAACTGCAGTATTTAAATCATGGAATACACCCATCATGGCATTCCCATTTGAAAATGAATATGCAGAATTAAAGAAGAAGTATGGAATGCTTTATGGCAAAATAAGCATACGTGCATACTGTATGTCAACTGCGTTTGTTCATTTTTTCCTTGTAGTGTTCTTCTCTTGGAAAAGCACAGCATCCAACCCAGGAGATAAGCTGTTCAAACACCTCGTCCTGCCAGTTACAAAAAACTTAGGAGCGTGGCTCAACATTTCAGAAGCAAATGGCTTTCCCACGCCAACAACCAATTTTCTGAAGTCAGAATGCACCCTGCTCACATATCATGAATCAAGAGTTGCTGACCTGTACATCCAGCCACTGTCGCTATCAGTCACAACGTACGACACGCGGCAAGCTATCATAATTTTTCACGTCTTCTCGTTCGCATTCCAGTTCTTGAACTGCTTATCTGAAAAGAATTACTATGAGATATTTAAATACGGCCAGACCCATCTCAGCCATTTTATCGAGTACAGCTTCAGTGCATCGCTGATGATCACCACCATGTCCGTGCAACTTGGCGTGCTTGACATATACACACTGCTTGGCGTGTTCTGCAATAGTTGGGCGTGCATGATCTTTGGGCTTTTGTCAGAGGTTATGTTTGAGAACAGCATGAAGGCCATTGAAGTTCCCACAATAACCCTTAGCAAGCAAATGTCCTTTTCCAAAGCCAGAATACAACCCCATTGGATAGCACACATTGCAGGCTGGATCACACTGATCTTCTCCATCGTTGCAGTGGTATCCAATCTCAGCACATTCACCACGTGCATGGATACAGTACACATCCCACCGTTTGTATACCCGATAATAGTGCTTGAGGTGGTGTTCTTCTCGTCGTTTGGAGCGGTGCAGCTTTTAGAGTTCTGGAAGAAGCCAAAGTTCGACGCAGACAGCAACACCCAAAAGGACACAAAATACGCAGCGCGTGTCAAATGGGCGTTTATAACGGAAATCGCATACATCACCCTCAGCCTAATTGCCAAAACCTCGCTTGGCATGGCCATTTACTACGGAGGATGACGCACACTGCATTAATTTTTTTAACACGTGCACGGGAGGGCAAAAAAGAAATCCAGACCAAAAAAGATGCCACCCAGCCTGCGCGCGCGCGGAGCGCTGTCTGCGAAGAAGCAGCACAAGCGGAAGTCGCCGAAGCCCACGCCGAAGAAGCCCGTGTTGGCAAAAGACACCGACGACGACGACGACTTCGTGCAGAGCGACACGATCTCCCTGAGCTCGCTGTCCGAGAGCGAAGAGGAGCAGGAGCTCCCACGCTACAAGCGCCCCCGCACCGCGCCGGTCGCCAGCGACACCAAAGTGATCGACCGCATCATGATCGACCACCTCAACGGTACCATCGGCACCCTCAACAGGATGATCGACGCCCTCAACAACGTGATCACCCTCAAGGACCAGATCATGAAGCAGAAGGACGAGACCATCGCGGCGAAGACGAGCGAGATCGAGCGCCTCCAGCGCATGGTCCGCAGCCTCGAGCTCCAGTAAAAACACCCTCACACCCTCGCGATACGCGCGCTGGTAATAAACGCACACGATGCCGCACGTGTTCCCCAACTTCGACGAGATCCACAGCACCCTCACGTGGTTCCCCCTCAGCAACGTCGCCATCCACCTGGGCCGGCTGTACACCATGAACGACGACTACACCGAGGCCATCCTAGCGCACGCGCGACAGATCCGCTCGACCGTGCTGATGTTCACGGACACCACGGAGCCCGGCATCCCAAGCCGATTCCGCGCCGTGGCGGTGTTCCCCGACATCCCACACAGCACCGCGGCCAACCTCATCCTCATGCACCTCGCCATCACGCCAACGCGCATACAGGCGTGGATCCGCACCGCCAACGTCCGCACCCGCGTGGCCCGAGCGCTGGCGTTCGCCATGGCGGCGCATGCGAGGCTGGGGAACGGCAGTGTCGCGACAGTGCTGACAGACGACACGCTGCGCGCCATTGCGATGCTATAAAAACAACTATTAAAAAAGGAGTCGATGAAGAAGTGGCAGGCGATCGATCGGTTCCTCGGGGCTGTTGCAAGGCCAGAAGGGAACCTTCTATCCAAGATAGCCGTTGTGCAATGGTGTGAGGCGGTGCTGCTTTCACGCGAGACCAAGGCCAAGATGAGCACATCCGAGATTGCTGAGTTCAAAGCCGAAGTCATTGAACCCACAGTGAACCGGCTTTTCCAACAGGTTTCTTGCTTTTCACCAAGGATCTGGTTCTTTGTGCAGGGAGCCCACCTCAAAACTAAATTCACAAACGTAAACCTGCCAACACAGGCCACGAAGAACTTGGAGGTACAGGTGATTAACGTCCGAAGCCTGCATGCTGCAACCACTGCCCTGGGCACAACCACCGCAAACCTACCAATGACCAGCATCGCCACCTCCTACTACCAATTCTTCGATCGCCCGGTCGCAGTAGGCTGCATCAACCAAACCATGCCCACCATAGTCCTGCAGCAGGAGAACCAGCACCTCAACAACAAGTTGTGGAACCTGTCCCTGTTCCGCGACGACCCTGCCGACCCGCGCGCTGGGCGTCTGCTGCGAGCGCTGCTCGACACGTTCACGCCAGGAAGCTTCTGGACATTCCTCTACACAGTGCTCCAGAGCCTCTTTCTTTACTTCGACGACCAATACCGACACCCCCCCACACAGGCACACATGCCGCCGGAGATGATGCGAGACAGAGAGGAAACCGACGACATGCGCTGGACCAGACTCGTCACTGCCTACGATCCCAGCGCCGCGGTCGTCACACCCCTTGCCGCATGTGTCCGCGCTGTTACTATCAACTACAAACAGAATGCCCCCTTCCTAAGCTTGAAGATCGCAAACATCATCTTCTGGCAGCGTTCCAACAAAACATACTTCTGGGTTGTTCGCACGCAGCCCAACTCCACCAGTACCCCCCCACAGTCAACAGGCATGTTCTGGATCGGCGTGTCCGACCCCAACGGCGTCGTGATCACACCTCCCTACTCTGATTAAACGCCATTCTTCTTGGTGCCCCCCTTCTTCGCCCCGTTGTCGCTCGGCTCCTTAGGCTCGAGCCCCGCAGCGTTGCGCGCGAGGTCCAGGCTGTGCTGCTTCGTTTTCGCGAGCTGGATCGCCGTGGCGGCCTGGGCCATCATCTCCTTCCACTCCTTGGTCCTGGCCTCCATCTCCTGCCCTTTGCGAGTCAGCGTCCCACACACAGAGCGGCAACCACACGCACACGCACCTCGCGCAGCCTCTCGTTCTCCGCGACCAGAGCCTCGTCCGTCTGCACCCTCATCGCCGACAGCTCCGCCTCCTTGCTCCTGAGCGCCTTCTCCAGCTCCGTGCGCTTGATCCCCGCGTTCCGTTCGAAGAGGTAGTACTGCATCTGGAACTGCTTGAGCTCCTTATCCGTCTCCAACACCCTGGTCTCCATGGGAAGCATCCTGGCTTGCAGCTCGTCGTACTTCGCCTTGTAGTTGTACCACTTCTCGTTCTCCACCATCATCCCCTTGAACATAACCAGCTCGTGCTCGCTGGCCGCCGCCAACTTCTTGTACTCATCCGCGGTCGCACGGTACCCCTCCACCTGCGCGTTGAGGTTGTCAACCTTCATCTTCTGCGCCCTGCTGTCCACGTCGCTGATCGACCCGAGCGCCCACACCCCCTCGTGCTTCTTCACCAACTCGGTCTCCTTACTCTTCAGATCCTCGATCTCCTCGTTCTTCACCAGCAGGTCGCTCTCCAGCTCCATGATCTTCAGGCGCATCGATGTATTCACCTCCTCCTTCGCGAGCAGGCGCTTCGCTTGGCACTCCACCCTCTCCACCACCTGCTCGAACTGCGCCTTCCACCCCTCCGCGGCCTCCTTCCACATTGCCTGCTCATCTCTGTCAGCGCGCATGGCAAACAGCAACCTCCGGGTGGTTTTTTTTATAGTGTTCTGTTTTTTTTTGTTGCAGTGGTGTAAAAGAATTTGCCTGGGTTCACCACCACCGCGTCACACCCATGTTCCCATACAAAGCCTCACAGCTCACTGGCTCCGCAGGCCACCTCACCAACGAGGTCAAGGCCCTCCAAGAGGAACTGAACGAAGCCACTCACTCACTGAAACAGACCAACAGGGCATACCTAGAACAACGGGTGGAGCTCTCGCGCGCGAAGCAGACCATCACCGAGCTGAAGCAGACGCTGACGGAGCGCAAGTTTGCGACGGCGACACAGCAGACCTCCAAGGCGGACAACGAGATGCTGGTGGAGACCGGGGGAAGGCTCCTCCAGGCCCTTGCCGACAACGCGATGCTGCGGGCGATGCTGGACCCCTCGAAGGCGGCGAAGGCGATGACGCTGTGCGAGCAGGAGCTGAAGGAGCTGGACCGGTTCCGGGGGATCGAGCTGCACAACAAGACGAAGCGGCTGGACTACCTGCTGCGCCTCCGCGACCGGGAGATAGCGTTTATGGAGGCGCGCCCGGTGGAGGAGAGCGCATGGGACAAGGAGATGAGCGAGGAGATGCACTACTTCATGACGCGCAACCGCGGGATGCAGATGGAGGCGGAGCTGGAGAAGACCAAGGACAAGCTGCTGATGTCGGACGGGGCGAACGCCGCGCTGGTGGAGCTGCAGAAGCGCCACTATGACGACGTGAAGGAGCTCAACCGGGAGATCGCGCTGCTCAAGTGCGGCAGGCTGACGATGACGCCGAGGGAGATCAAGCACTACGCCGCGCTCAAGGCCATAGAGCCGCGCCTAAGGGAGCTGCACGCGGACGAGGAGGGGGACAGACTCCGCGCGGAGCTCGCGCAGGCGAAGCAGATGATCGAGCGGATGCAGCTGGCGGGCGACCACTACGAGATCGACGGGCAGCCCAAGTGGACCACCTGGCAGCGCAAGTACTACGAGGAGCTGGATTGCGACGCGACGGGAGAGCCGATCACGGACGCGCTGGGCAACGCGACGCTGAAGCGGGTGGCAGTGGAGCGGAAGCTGGAGGAGACGCACGCGGAGCTGACGCAGTACAAGTTCCGGTTCGGGGAGCTCAACACGCTCGCGCCCATGAACACGGAGTAGTGGGTTCTCCTTTCTTTACTCCCAACACAGTCACTTCTTCTTGTGCTCCTTGCGCTTGCCAGCCGCGGTGTAAAACTCCATATCCGCGACGTCGCCGACCTGGCGGATGGCGGTGAGGACGCCGTCGGTGGCGCGGCGGAGGCGGACGACCTCCTTGGCCTGCTCCTCGTTCTCACCTCGGAGGCGGCGGTTCTCGTTGATCTGGGCGACGAGGCGCGCGACGAGCTTCTTGTTGTCATCCTGGACCTTCACAATGGCGGTGGAGCCGTCGTCCTTCGCCACGGAGAGAAGCTGGGCGTTCTCCTGCTTGACGATGGCCAGCTCCGCCACAACGCGAGAGAACTCGCTGTTGAGCACGCTCTGCGTGTTCTCGGCCATGGCGCGTTGAAGCTTCTTCTGCACATCGCCCGCGACTGCGTTTGCCTTGGCGAGCTCCGAGCGCAGTTTCGCGTTCTCGGCCTCGGCTGCCTTGGCGCTCGCGACGGCCGCGGCGGTCTTGCGGTCGTTGTTGCTCATGCGCGTCTGCCCAAACTCGCCGACCGTCTTGATGGCAAAGTCCATGCGAGAGAGCGCGCGGTCAACAACCTTGTCGTGCACGTGCTGCTCCTTCCGCACAGTGGTCACCACGTCCTCGACGACACTGATCGCCTCAGCGCGCAGGGCGTCGCAGGTCTCCTTGTATTCGCGAAGCTCCTCGCGAAGCTCCATCACGACACTGGCCATCGAATCACTCGCATGCCGGGTCTTATCGAAGATGATGCGCATGAACCTCTTCTGCCAATCGCGCAGCCGTTCGAAGCTGTCCTGCGCGCCCATGAACCCGTTGCGGTATTTGTCGCACTCGGTCTTCGTCTCCTCGAGCTCCTTGGAGAGCGTGTTCGCCGTAGTCTCGTGCGTGGCCTTGGTCTCCTCGAGCTCCTTCGAGAGGGTGCTCACCGTGGTCTCGTGCGTGGCCTTGGTCTCCTCGAGCCTTTTGGAGAGCGAGTTCACCGTGGCTTCGTGCATTCCACGGAGCCGTGCGATCTCGGCGTTGGCCGCGCTCAGCTCCTCGTTCAGAGCGGAAGGCGCGCGCTTCAAGGCTTCCACCTCAATGCGGAGCCTCGAGTTCTCATCCTTGACCACCAGCAACCTGCCCTCGTTGAATTGCAGGTCCAGCTGAATGGCGGACAGCTGCCGACACATGTCACAGTTCTCCGTTTCAAGCGCCCTCACCTCCTCGTCAAACGCTTTCTGAAACTCTTTCTTCAGCTGCGCCTCGCGCTGTGCCCAGGTGGGGCACTCAGGGGTTGGAAGAATCGACTGCATCAATGTGGTTTGTTTTCTGTGGAAAGGAACGCGTCCGTTTTTATAGTGGAGGCGAGCGTTTTGTCTTTAAATTTAAACACGAGACCACCAATTTTTTTTTAGCAAAAAAACCCGAAACCAAATTAAATGGGAACCCCACTCATCCGCGCGATGAACACCATCGATCTGCTGCACACCGAGCTCAACCGAGAGCGCGAGAAGCGTCAGGTGGTTTCTTTCTCAATATTTGCATTCGTTGCTTTTCTCACTGGTCATTTCCCGCAGGCAATGGAAATGTGCTTCGCCAAAATCAACAAGGCCCTCGACCGCTTCCAGGGCCACCTCATCAACCGCATCCGATTCCACATGAAGCTCCACCACGACGTGTACGCGCGACGGATTCGCGTGATGAAAAAGCAGGAGGAGAAGGCCAAGGCCACCAGCACCGCCAACCGCCGCTCCATGCGCGTGGGTATCGCCGACGATCTGTCCAAGGAGGTCGAGCGCCTCAAAGCGGTGGTGGACAGCCGCAACACCGAGATCGAATCGCTGTGCAAGCGCATCGACAGCAGCGATACAGCGGTGGAGCGCGTGGTCGGCAGGAAGATGCGCCCGGCGGTCGAGGACCTCACCGACTGCGAGTCGGATTAATAAAAATATCAACATCACTTGGCGAGGAGGGGTGATCCTGGTTGTATATAAACGGCCAATGCATGTGGTACACGATGAATTCTGATGATCTGGACGACGGACCAGTTATGCCCAGGCCACAGCCAGCACCACCCGCGCCAATATCCAACACGTTCACTCAGTTCACTGACAAATATGGTGTTTTCCCGTATTTCAAAGTAAATCACGACACACCCGAACGCGCACGCGACGCACAGAATGCAATGCTGCAAGAGCTGCTCACCAACCTGAACGTATCCCACACCCGCAACCTGCCGTTCCTCCGCATGCCAGCCACAGCCAACCTGCTCACTGCATTTCACAAGCTGTTTATCGCACGCTGCGAACTCATACGATTCACGGATGTTGAATTCCAAAGCATCACACCAGAGCGTCCAGGAATCTACCATCTCGGCCATTCGATGTACTTCGTGTCATCCAAGGACCCTGCGCGGTACCAGGTCAACAGAATTGACACGTATACCACCAACACAAATAGAGTTGTTGATGTCTTGCGAAGAATAGACTGGCTCAAAGCGTTGATGGCAGTACACTACTCACAACGCGACACGCTCCAAGACATTTGCAGCCTAATATGCGAAAACCCCCGCCCGCTGCGCAACTCCGAGATGACAGTGCTTCTCAGAGGGCGACACACTTTCTTTGGTACCATACCCCTCTTAACCGCCAGCGTAGCCCTTCAGCTCGACTGCCCGGAAGAAGACATACTGTGGCTCCCAGTTTCTAATTTTCGATACCTGCACATCCTCCTCCTGCAAAAACCCCACCCACAGATTCTGGTCTTCCGCTATCCACCAGTGCAAGCCCCGTTCACCTACAACGCGGACGTGTACCACCTTGGAGCATCCGCAAACGCCAACAGCATCCCGCACTTCATTCGAAGCACAGCCCAATACCACAGAAACCTCGAGAACGCCGACCCAGAGCAAGCCGACGCCAGCATTTTTTGGAGGTTTGTCATGTCCGTTATCGCCGAGAAGCGCAGGCTGTCGACTAACAACAACGGCATACGCCACATCTCGTTCACGGCGTTCATCGACAAAGACAACGCGCTCAGGATGGGTCCGCGAGCAGTTCCAAACCCACTTGCAGCACACAGCATCACCAGCTTCCTCCGAACTGTTACGAAGTTCCTGCTCGACGACAACACTGCGGAAGCCATCCCACACGCGCCCATGCAGTTCGCCACCGCGCACGGTCTTGTCGAGTACTTTCTCTGGGACCACTACCGGTTCAACGGCACGATCACATCAGGCGACATCGCGATCCAGCAGGCCCAACAGGCCGTAGACGATCTCGATCGAGCACCTACCCCTCCACATTAACTATAAAAGCACATCCACCGGCCCGCGCGAGATGCGCCCGCTCCTCTTCCTCCTATTCCTCGCCGCGGCCGTCGCGCAGCAGCAGATCAACTTCCAGGTGGAGATCGACAACGCGGACCCGATCGCCCCCAACGCCCTCAGCGCCGAGCTCACCGAGGCCAACCTCCAGCAGGCCACCATCACGCAGACCGTGGACCAGGTCATCTTGATCGACATCTGCCAGGCCGGCACCTTCTCCGTCGTCGGCGCCACGTCGTGCACCAACTGCCCCGCGGGGACCGCGTCCAACACGCTCGGCGCCGACACCGCCATGGCCTGCCACGCGTGCAATGCGGGCACCTGGGCCAACTCCGGGTTCGCCAACTGCTCCAAGTGCGTCACCAACCACTTCTCACCAACCTACAAGGCCGAGAACGTCACCCGCTGCCTCACCTGCCCGCCCCACTCCACCTCCCCCATCGCCTCCCCGCAGGTCCAGAGCTGCGTCTGCGACGACGGCTACTTCCAGTCCAACAACCTCCTCCCGGTCTTCGACGGCATCCTCGTCAGCTTGGGCTTCGAGTCGGCGGCCGCGATTAATGTGCCGCATGTGTCGTGTTGATTGAAGTTATAACAGCGAGACCATGCGATCTAGAATGGTGAGGAGTTCTGCACCGGTTGGAGCAGCACCTTCACGTGCAAATGTTACAACAACGCCACCAGCACGGAGAACTTTAGTGGCGTCTTTCGTGTCAATATAACCATAGGATGTGTCTTCTCCAGACAAAAATTTACGAAGTGTTTTGTCATCAACAAATCCTCCAACCTTTGCCACTACCCAGCTGCTACCTGGCAATTTTAGTCTCTTAAAATGCACAGTATGTATCTTACTACCGTTGTCTGGTTTCTGTTCATATTCAATTGTAACATCCGTGCTGACCTTATCGACCTTTACACTTAATGTTTTAGAACGTGCTACTGCTTTTGGCATATCCATTCCCATGACCCTGTTTTTATACCCCCACACCGCGACCCAGCGCCCAACTACATAAACAGCGCCACACCCCGCTGCATGCAGGAGATGACCGAGTACGTCTTCGACGAGAAGAAGGGCACCACGTGCCTGGTCGAGCCCAAGACCCCCGCGCGGACGCTCTGGCAGGTGCTGGAGTCCGCCATCACGAGAACCCTTCGGTACTGGGCTGGGTATCAAAAGCTATCGCAGGACTGACCAGCGCGGCCTCGAGCCACGCCATCCGCGCGTACGCGGCCTGCAGGAGGGCTGAGGTGTGGGCGAGCTCCTGCGCGAGGTGGACTGCCGCTGGGTCTTCCTGCATGTGTGCCGTATGATACGACCAGACCAGTAAGGGCACAGTTTAATACAATCCCAAACGCACGCCATGACACTCAAACACACACCGCGTCGGCTTTATTATCACGCGGCAGCCTGGAAGCGGCGCATGATCTCATTGTAGGTGTCGGTGTGGATCGCCCGGTTGAGGATGGCCACGCGCCGCACGTCCTCCACGAACTTGGCCACCAGCTCGGCGCACGCGACCGGGGCGGTGTTGACGATGCTCCTGCGAAGCAGGGCGCAGAAGTTCTTCCGGACCGCCTTGCTCACACCGCTCGTCGGCACCACCACCGTCGCGACGTGCGCTGCAACCCCCGCGGGCAGCCCGAGGATCCCGACGTCCAACGGCGCGCCCGGCTCCATGGTCCGGATCGTCGCGGCGACCCTGTCGATGAGCGGCTGGTCCTTGGTGCTGGCGACGACGAGAAACGCGGCCTGGATGCTGAGCAGCGACTCGAACTGCTGCTGCATCGACACCAACCGATGCACATCAAACAACAGCGTCTCCGGGGCGGTCTCGGCCGTCACAGGCGCGGCGTTGCTCCCCACCAGCGACACGATCGCGAGGGCGTGCATCTCCAGCGCGGCGGATGGGAGGCCATCGGCGAATCTCTCCGTAATATCCGCGGGCGCGCTGGCCATGGCCCGGTGCAGCCAGGCGATGGTCCGGTCCGTGGTGAGCGTCCCGTCGCGGATCTTGTCGGCGAACTTGCCGCGCGCGTAGTCCAATCCGTGCTCGCGGATCACCGGCGCGATCAGCCGGAGCCGGGAATTCGCCGCGTCGATGCGCATCGCGTTCACCCGCTCGAGGAGGAACTCCAGGCCGTCGCACGTCACCCGCGCCGCCGAGTCGAGGGTCACCGCGGCGATCTTGTTCTCGAGCGCGGACCACTCCCCCCTGGTCTCGGCGTCCCGCGTCGGCGCCTGCACGCGCAGGATGATGCGAACCACATCCCCGAACAGCCGCGCCGCGTCGCTGAATCCGTAGTTGCCGGCCTCCGCCCGCGTCCGGATGAAGTCGACGTCCACGACCTCATCGATCGACTCGCCCTCCCCCGCCAGATCGACGATCCCGTCGCGAATCTCGCCGAGCACCCGGATCACCCGCACGTAGCACGGCGTCTCGAGCCGGAGGTCGTCGACGAGCGAGTCCCAGAACGCCTGATGGAACGACTCCCGCATCCGGCGGAAGACCGCGTCGCCGATGTTGCAGCCGCCGGTGTCATCGAGCTGGAAGGTCGGGTCGAGGAGGAGCTCGTGCGTCAGCTGCTCGTTGGTCATCCGCCCGGGAAGCGCCGCGTACGCTCCGCCGGAGGAAGTGGTGGTGGTGTCCGGGGCTCCGACCAACCGATCCGCGTCGAGCTTGTCGAGCGCCGCCTGACCCGCGATCTGCAGGAGCTTTCCGCGGAGGCGGTCGATCTGGGTCCGGAACTCGACCTTGAGCTTGCTGTCCTCGGGTTCGTCGGGTGGAAGGTGCCCCTCCGCTTGGTACAGCGCGATGAGGGCGTGCTTGATGCGGCAGGTGAGCTTCGCCTCGTCGGGCACCTTCCACGCCTTGAACCGCTTCAGGTACTCAAACAGCGCCGTCGGGAACTCCTCGGTCAGCGCCGAAGGAACCGCCTGGAAGCACCTCCCCGGCGTGGCGACAAGCGCGTCGCAGATCGCGTGGAACTGGTTGATCATCGGCACAGCGCTCTCGAGCAACGCCTGCTCCAGCATCCCCATGCTCTCGAACACGTGGGTCGACCGGTAGGCGATCATGTACGCCGCGAGGAAAACCCGCACGTCCACGTTCTCCGGCGAGAGCGATTTGCTGGGCGAGCCGTGGCGGTGCGTTGCGAGGGAGTGGATCCGCTGGAGCGCCGCCTTCATCGCTGCAACCACCGGCTTCTCGCGGAGGAGGAGCACCAGGTCATCGAACGAAATCGACCTCATATGCTCCCGCGACACCCCGATCTCGGTGAACGCGTGGTGGAGAATCTTGGCAGTAGTGTTCTTGGAGAAACGCTGCCTCCAGTACCTCTGGATCGTTTGCGCCGCGGTGGAGGTGGGGCTTGGGGGCGGCCGGCGTTGAACGGGGACTTCAAGGGGATCGCCCTTTCTGGAAATCAAAAGCAACATCAGCATCGTGATAAACTCAAAATGAATAAACAAAGGAAGCATCAATCAGCATCCCACGACGACGACACATTACCGCTTCATGGCAGCAGACATGCGGACTTTCTGATCGCGAGGCTGCTGTGTGTTATATTTTCTTGTCTGTAGCGAAAACCACAACGCTTCCAACGGTAAACCAGCCAATTTGTACACACGTAGTTGTTGTTTTTTTACCACCCGCGGCCCGTTTTAAAACCCCCATCCACTTTCCGCGTCGCGCCATAGTTTTTGGAAATTGGCAAATTAAAACGTTCTTGCATTATAATCCATCCAATGCAGTTCGACCCGCTCGCCAACGCCAACTTCCCCAACATGACAATGGAGCGCTTCTCCCATCGCGGTTTTTCCTCACCCCCCGACCATATTTTCCTCCGATTGTGCAACATAACGCGCAGGGTAATCGACAGCAACTTCGGCGCCGACATCGGCTTAGACGCCCAGACGACCCGCTTTCACGTGTGCGCCGTGGAGATGAAGTCGCCGCAGAACCCTGGGGCCCTGAACTTCGCCCTCAACTCTCTGGTGGAAGGACTCAGAGGCGCCACGCTCGAATGCGTTTCCAAATTCACCCAGCGCGACGGGGCCGCGTTTGTGGAATTCAAGCTCCCCAACGGCGTCCGGCAGTTCATCTTCCACCCCCTCCCGTTCAAGGTCCCTGTGCGCATTATTCGCCACCCACAGAAGAACACAGTGCACATCGAATTCATACTCACCGGCATACCGCCCAACACCAAGTTCTACCTGTGCTTCGGGGAGCTGGAAACCTTCCGCTGCGTGCAGTGCTCCGTATGCACCAAGACCATGCGCAAGTGCTCGCAGTGCAAGAACCAAGACACGGCGGTTCGCTACTGCAGCAAGGAGTGCCAAATCGCGCACTGGCCTGTGCACAAGGCGTTCTGCTCCGCCGCAACCCCGAAGTAAAGCACACACGAGTTTATTCCGCCGCAAGGGCATCCTCGGCATCCTTCGCCGCCTGCCACACCCGCCTGCGCAGATCCCAGACGTTGGTGAGCTTGATGTCCCGCTTCTGCGCGCGAATGAGCTCGCTGTGCGCGAACAGAACCGCCCCGCGGTGTTTGCGAGAGATAAACCCCAGCGTCCGCCACGACTCCGTCGCACACTTGGCCACAGGGGACGTGGTGTCCAGCCCCGTGGTCTCACGCACGACCCCCTCGGCATTGAACCGCGGCGGGTCCACGACCACGAAGCGCTCGATCCCCATGAAGGTCCCCTTCCAGTCCGCGGAGCGCCGGGTGACGATGGTGCCCTTGAGCTCGTGCGTGAGCAGGTCGAACGTCATGGCGGTGCTCTTGGCCCGCATCTTGAGCCCGGCGGTAAACGCATTCACCACATTCGGCGAGAAGTGGGGGCACACCAGACACAGCGTCGGCGTCGGACACAGCGGGCAGATCTTCGCGCCGACGAACGTGAGATAGGCGTGCTTAACATCCGTCGCCCGAGAGCACCACAGCGAAAGGTACCTGCGCGAGTGACTGCATCCCGCGTCGATCTGCTCTTTCGTCTTCGGGGGCGCCGGGTAAACTTGCGCGGTCGACGGCGCGAGGAGGGAAGAGATGTCCATTGGTTGCAAGGTCTACAGAAACAGCGGAAGGTATATATATACGACCCGGCCCGCCATCCAAGCTGTAGAATGCCAAGACCCCCTGTAGGACCCGCAAGCGCTGACGTTTTCTACCGGGAGGTGGAGAAAAAGGCCGGCCCCACCCCCGGAGACGAAGAGTACGATGCCATGCTCGGGCCGATCGTCGACCTGTTCAAAAGGAACGGCCTCCATGTGCTCAAGCAGACGCGTGGCCCGGGGCACTTCGTCACATCAGCCATCTCTGGCATGCAATTCTCGTTCTTCCTCTTCACGACGAGCCCACAGAGCGTGACCATCTTCAGTGGCGGGGATTACCGCGAGTTCGCACGAAAGCACTTCATGCTGGCCACGGCGCTGTTGCTCCACCATAACTACGAGCTCGAGAACACCTCCGAGCCGCAGGTGGCGGTCTACGCAGAGGTGCACGAAACCTGTGCGCGATTGGGTGTGGGCATGGTGACGCAACGAGGGGGACACAACAAACAAAGCATCGACTTCTACCTTCACGCCGCCACCGCCGCCGACGTCGACCCGTGGGCACAGCCCAACTTTCGCATCATCCGCGACGGTGCGATTGTGAACAGGACCAGAGGCGAGTACACGTTTATTCGCGAACACGTCATGACGATGGCGGAGCTCGTGAGCGTCATCGAGAGGCAGCCACGCGGGGCCCCCGGCGACGACAACACGGCACCGCCCCCCACCGGGTGTGTGCGCGAATGAAATCCCCCATTACGGCGGCCCCTCCGGCATCTCGTTCCCCGCGATCGCCAGCTGCTTCTTGAGCTTCTTGTTCTGCTCATAAAACCCCTCGTTCGCGCGCTTGATCTCCCGCAGCTCCGCCTTGAGCTTCTTGTTCACCGCGACCAACTCGGCGTTATCGCTCTCGAGCGCGGAGTTGTCGGCCGCGAGCTGCGCGAGCTTGGGCGCGTCGTCGCCGCCGCCCTCCGTCACCTGGCAGATGCTCCCCCCCTCCGTCATCCGGCGGATGCTCTCGCGCTGGTTGCTGATCACCACGTCCTGCTTCTCGATAATCCCGATGATCTCGCCCAGGGTCATATCCTTGAAGTCCCGCACACCCTTCGCCTTCTGCGCCGGCGATTCCTTGCTCCCCTCCGCGCGCGTCTTCTTCCCGGTCGGCGTCGGCCGCTCATCGCCGCTGCTCTCCTCCTCCGCCACCTGCTTCTTCTCGGCCGCCACCTGCTTCCTCTCGGCCGCCTGCCGCTCCATCGTTCTCTGCAACGCCTTGCAGCACCAGTGGAAGTCAACACGACCACCGAGAGCGACCTTACCCTTCGTCATGGGGTACTCCGCTTGGTTCTTGGGAGGCTGGATGCTTGAGGGGTCAACTCGAATCCCAAGCGCGCTCATCTGCTCGAGAAACCAATCGACTCTGATCGTAAGCCCCCGCTTAAACTGGACGTATACCATGATGGCACCGTCGGAGTTGCGTCTGTCGTAAATAAACTCATGCAGGTTCGGGATCTTCTCCATCGTCTCCGGTGAGATGTTTGCAGTCGAGATCAGCTTTGCGTAAAATACCCATCTCCCGCCTCCTCCAAACCGCCTCACCGCCGCAGGTTCCCCCGCTCCACCAGTTTTTGACTCCATCGCTCCACCAGTTTTTGACTCCATCTTCTCATCCACGGGGTCACTTGCCTTCTTGTCTTCAACAGGACCCAACACAGGAGCTTCATCCTCGTCCAAATTGATTGGGCGACGCTTACTGCCAAACTTTGAATACTTCACAGCCATATCAGAGCTGACACCAGCATTTAATGATGGTTGATTATTCTCCATCTTCACCACAGGCGCAGCGCCCGTCTCGCTCTCCTCCGATGGTTCGATTTTGTTGCAGCCACCTTGCATGTGCTCAATGGACTTCTGTCTGCCAAAAACGTTTTAAACAACACCGTTTAAAACCAGTAAGCAAGCAACTGGTCACGCCGGAGACTTCACCCCCATTAATTATTAACCCCAACGCCTCAGCGAATCGACGTCAGCCCACGCCCTCAGCCCAAAAGGCCCAAGATCACGCCTATTTTTTCGTCCACCATCTGCGCCGTCACCACGACCGCCCCCTTCCGGCCCAGCACCGCAGCGCACTCCGAGTCCGCCGCACACTCCGTCGTGTGATACCCGGCGGCCAGCAGCTCTGCGCGGTACTTGGGTCCAACCAGCACACCCCACGAGCGCGGTCGGGTGCGGTTCGCTGGGTGGAGCTCGTCGCAGCACTCATGGAACATGGACCGCGGGCCACTGAACCCGGACGGAAACTCGCGGCGGCTGGCCTGCACGCACCAGCCCTTTCGGCAGTAGAGCTCCTCCTCATACCCCGGGGGGAGGGCCGCGAGCGCGGGTGCGACGCACAAAAAAAAACACCATGTGAGGCGCATCACCTGCTGAGATTCAAGTGGTTAAATACACATACCATCTCACCAAACCCGCATAAAAACGAACCCTCCGCCCCAGCCCATGATCACCGTATTCCACGCGTGCGCCATCACGGTCTGCGCCGCCAACGTGGCATGGATCGCAGCGTACTACTGGCTGCGCGGACTCACTGACCACGTCTACGTCTCGGACCTCCTCTTCAGCACAACCCCGTACCGCGTGCTCCTCAGCCTCGGCGCCGGCCTCCAGATCGTCTTCTGCCTCGTCGCCGCATGCTCCGCCCCGCACGACCGGCGCTTCCTCTACTTTGAGCTCACCGGCCTCGCGCTCCAAGCCGCCGGCTGGGTCACCCTCATCACGCGGTACCGCGCCACCGACAACAGCGTGGGCTCGGGCCACATCGCGGGCACGGCGATTTACATCACGGGCATCTGCGTCAACTCCGTCTTCATCCTCGTCACCCTCGCCGCCACGCGCTGGGTCTACCCGATGTGGGCAATCACCATCACGGGCGCGGGCGTGGGCATCGGCTTCATCGTCGGCTTCTACCAGCAGACCGACCTCGGCTGGAACTGCGAGCACTGGGCCCTCATGATGGTCGCGCTCCAGCACCTGCTCTACTTCGTCGCCCTCCAGCGGATACACGCCAGCCAGGAGAAGAGGAAAAAAACACCGGACGTCCCACAGTGCGTGAATGTACCCATTAGTAAACCCAACTAAACCCTGTACTTCTGCGCCTGCCGCTCCTCCGTGGCCTCGGCCTCCGCGACGACGTACTTCATCTGCGCCTCCCGCGCCACGAGCCCGGCATCCCGCGCCACCGAGTCCAGCCGCTCCGCCTCCTGCTTCAACATCCCGCGGTACTCGTCGGTGTTGGCCCACTCCTGGTACGCCCAGAACACCGCGGCCATCCCCACGTCCCGGAACAGCACACTCGCGACGTGCGGCGTGCGCTCGTAGATCGGCAGCAGCGGCAGGCCCAGCACCTCCAGCGTCGACAGCCGCGCGCGGAACGCGAAGTCAGCCGGGAACTCCGCCACGCACGTCTTGCACGCGTCGAACATGCACCGGCCGCACGACACGGACACGTCCTCGTCCCGCACCTCCCTCCCGCACACGTCGCACCGCAGTCGGCGCACCACGGCGTTCGAGGGGCCGGGGCAGAGGAAGTGGCGCTGGGGGCAGCGTTTGGGCATTATTTTTTTTTATTCGGTAAATTCACAATTTGAACCAGCCCCTCTTCCCCATGGCCTGCGACCACGACCGCGCCCGCCTCGTCCTACTGGCGCGTCTCCTCTGCCTCGACCATCTGCCCACCCACCGCCATCTCCATGCCGTGCAGCAGGTCCGTTACCGTCTTCCATCACAGCGTCCTGCCCACGCGGTTGATTCGAGCACAACCGGGGATCCTGCGACGGATCATCTCCAGTGATCTCCAGTCGCAAAGCTGTAACGTGAGCCTCCTTGTCGGCTTGAAGAAGCGCAGGGTTAAACTTATGCAGATAATTCATAAGAATCAACCTCTCTGAGGCACAGTCGCAGCACCTACAGCCGTCTGGCACATTTGCATACATCATAACACGAGTGACTGTATTATAGTGAAACATCTCCTGTTCGTACACTTCAGCATCATAGTCAGCATATACCAGCTCACGATCGGGATATGCCCTATCTGCCGTAAACATCAATCGACACTCTGTCGTGCGCACCCCTCCCCACACAGGCAAGCGAATCTCCCCAGGCAGGAACCGCACAGCCGTTGGCATCCACGGCAGCCTAAACTTAAGCATGCCTGCTCGCGGACGCATGGCATTAACCCAGTCCAACTGACGCTGCATGTCTCTTTCCACATCCTCTGGCGTTGGCTTTCCGTCTGGTTCCTCGGATGTGTTGGTGCGAATGTCACTCACGAACAAGACCCTATCCCTTAGTGGAAACCAATGCATTGCCTCGTTCTCATTCGTAGAACCCGCTCCACCCAACTCAAAATAATTAGCAACACACCTACAATTATCACCCCTTGGCCGATCACCATCCGGAATATCGCCAAAGGCTGGATCAACGAGCACAAATTGAAGATTCAATGAAGCAAACATTGCCATCAGCCGGGTTACATGACTTCCAGGCGCCCCTCCAGCATACACGACCGTGTCCCCGTCCCGCGCGTGCATGGTAAGAAACTCTATCTCAGACATGAGAAGCTTTCGCTGACCATAATGGCGTGTTGTCTTCCATTGCGCGTTGAAACTACGAACGTATACCTTCCTGCGCACAGTCCCATGCTGCAACACCCTTTCAGGAGCGGCATTCACACGAGTGGAAGGATACACCCCCTTAAACCACATCCTGTCACCATCCATCACCACGGTGCACATGTGTCGGCTCTCACGTGCTGGTCGATCTGCATTCCAATACAATCCACGTGGGTAACTGGTGCGA
>SESG01001423.1_pt1 | contig 18743 bp, 13 predicted proteins | sample 3171421 | NCBI WGS metagenome assembly SESG01 (sample SAMN10866946, study PRJNA518727) | freshwater metagenome | biome: subpolar coniferous forest; feature: holomictic lake; material: water; isolation source: holomictic Lake 227, 6 m and 8 m depth | place: Canada: near Kenora, Ontario | collected... | reverse complement strand
CCAAACTCTACAGTCACCGGCTACTGATTACCGACTACTGCCCACTGGTCACGGATCACTTGCTCAGTCTCCCCGCTCTTATCTCCCCCCACAGACCGTCAAGGATCGTGTGAACGCGCTGGGCGAAATTGGCGTAGGAGAAGTAGGCCAGGCCCGGCGGGGGGACGCGCAATGGTGAAGCGGCGCTATTGGCGAGCGCCCGAAGGGTGGCAGCTTTTATCTCTTCGGGATTCCGGGGGTCAACCAACTCCCCCAGTTCGCCGTTCCGGACGGCTTCGCGGCTGCCGTCGGCTCGACTGGCGACGACAGGAACCCCGCAGGCCATGGCTTCCAGGTAAACGATCCCAAATCCCTCACCCTGGCCGGGCATGACGTAGGCGTCGGCCAGGCGATAATGATCCGCCTTCTCATCCTCCGCAATCCGTCCGGCGAAAACCACAATAGGAGATGGAAGATCGGAGAGGGGAGATGGGGCGGCGGCAGAGAGCGGAGTCTGTATGGCAGAGGGGCCTGAGCCAAACTCAGAGACGGAAAGGCCAAGGGAACGGGCCTTTTGAACGAGGCGCGGCTGGTCCGGTCCAGCACCGGCGATGAGGTAGGCGAGGTTGGGGATTTGCCGCGCCAGGTCAGGCAGAACCTCGATCATCTCGTCGAATCCTTTGTAGCGTTCCTCGGAAGCCAGGCGGCCGAGGGTCATGATCACAGTTTTGCCGTTGAGACCGTAGCGCTGCAACAAGGCCGGTTTTTTTGGGCCGGACCCGAACAACGACACATCGACGCAGTTGGGAAGGACCGAGCCGAGTTCGGGTGGGAGGCCGGTCCACCCCAGAAACCGCGCCTTGGTCAGCTCACTCACCGCCACAAAGCCATCGACCCGGCGAGCCAGGAATTTCACAAAAGGCCTGTGGGGGGCAGACCACGCTTCGATTCCGTGAATGACCAACACGACGGGGGTTTTGGACCACAGTCGATGCAGGAACGCAAAGGGCAGCAGGTTGATGTGACCGCAGATTAGCAAGTCAAACCCGCTTCGGACCCGCGCAGTAGATTGAAGGTCGAGAGTTGAGGGATTGCTAGCCGCGCTTTTCAGAACCGCTCCCAGGTACCGCAGCTTGCCGCCAAGGCCATTGGTGATCCAGGCTAGCTTCCGCGGTATGGACCCGAGCGGTTCCGGCATCAGGCGCGGAAGTGCCACGACTCCGCCGCAGGCCGGATATGAACAAAGAGCATTCAGCAGATCCCGGTTGAATTTGGCCATCCCACCGTGGCTGCCAAAGGCATCGCTCACTAGCACCAGGAACCTCTTGCTGCGGGCGCCAGCCGGCTTTGGCGCCGCGTTGGACGGCGGCGTTTGTCCGCGGGCACCAGGAAAAGGCCGGCTCCGCTTGCTTCGCCCAGTCCTTGCCCCGGCACAGTGGTGATAAACGAGTTTGCTCCATCCACGCAAGCCGCGCTCAGGAGGTTGAGAGTTGAAAGTTGAGAGTTGAGAGTCAAGGAGCCACTGCCGGACCGGGATGCCAAAGCCGGTCTTGGGACGATCCAGGACGGCAGATGGAAGCTGGGAGACCGGAGTTAGGGCCATGTCGCGCTTGGTGGGCGGAGTGTCACCAGCCAGGAGGGGAGCCAGGTTCCTCAATAGCTCCACATCCACCAGGGGAGGGCGCACTTCGACGGAGTGGTCCATACTGGCCCAGTCGCTATCGCGCAGGAGCTGGTTGCGCATATACCAGCACATTTCCAAGGCGCTGACTTTGAGGAAAGGCGACTTCAAGCCGCCGGCAGTTTGTTCCATGCTCGCGAGGGGCTGGAGCTCTTGCCAGCCCTCGCGGACCAGATCGGGATCCAGCAGGTCGGGCAGTTCCCAGGGCATGAACATGCCCCGCCGCAGCAGGTACGCACCGCCATAAGTGCCACCGTACTCAAATAGGCTCGCGTATTTGGGGGAGGTAAACCGCCGGAGCACCGGCGCGGAGAGGAGGCGGAAACCACGACTAAAACCCTGCAGCGCTGAGCTGCTGAAAGGGTTCAGGAGACGGACACTGCGAGGGATTTCCTGAAAAGCCGGGTAGCCGCCAAGAAGCTCATCGCCGCCAAGGCCAGAGAGGGCCACCTTGAGCCCGGCGCGGGCGGCGGCAAAGCTCACAAAGAAGCTGTTGATGCCGTCGCAGCTCGGCTGGTCCATCGCCTGCATGACGCGGCTGAAGTTATCCTTAAATTCGTCCTTGCTGACCCATACAGTCTGGTGCCGGGCACCGCAGCGGGCGGCAACTTCCGCGGCGAGCGGGCTTTCGTCCTCGGGCTTGTCTCGGAACTCCTCGAAGGCGAGCGTGACCGTACGCAAGTTCGTGCCGGACTCGGATGCCAGGGCGGTGATCGTCGTGCTATCCAGGCCAGATGAAAGGAACACACCGACGGGGACATCGGCAATCAAGTGATGGCGGATGCTGTCCACGAGCGCCGAGCGCAGGCGCTCGGTGGGTTGCGAGTTAGGAGTTGATGGTTGAGAGCCGGGGTGGTGTTGTAATCCCTGCTCGGCGGCGGCAAGGATACCGGGGATGCTGCAAAACTGGTTCTGGCGGCGGTTGCCGGACTGGTCGATCCACAGGGTGGTGCCAGCCGGCAGGCCCCGTATTCCACGATAAAGCGTGTAAGGCGATGGGACGTAACCCCAGAGGAAGAAGCCAACATGGCCGGCGGGCTCAACGGCGATGTCCACGTGGCCACCGGCGAGGAGGGCCTTGACCTGGGAGGCCACGCGGAGGGTTTTGCCGTCATCGGCAAGGTAAAGGGGCTTGATACCGAACGGATCGCGGGCGATGAATAGACCCTGTTTCCGGCCGTCCCAGATCGCAAAGGCATACATTCCGCGCAGCTTGCTGACCATGGACTCCCCCTCCGTCTCATAGAGGTGGAGCAGCACTTCGGTGTCGCTGGTGGATTGGAAGCGATGGCCCTTCTTCTCCAGTTCGGAGCGGAGCTGGCGATAGTTGTAGATTTCGCCATTGAAGGTGACAACGAGCTTGCCATCGGCGCTCTTCATCGGCTGCGCGCCCGTAGGCGAAAGGTCAATGATCGAAAGGCGACGGTGCCCCAGGCCAAGCCGGCAGTCGGGAGAAATCCACTCGCCGCAGCCGTCTGGTCCGCGGGCGGTCATGGCGTCCCGAATGCGCATCAACTCGGCGCGATCGATGGGCTCGCCGGTGCGGTAGTTAAAGATGGCAGCAATGCCGCACATGCTTGAGTCCAAAGTCCTAAGTCCAAAGTCCAAAGCCCAATGTCTGAAGTCTGAAGTCGAAACAGACGCTGGCCAGTGAAATAGTCGGCCCAAGGTGACGGAGTGCAATTATCTGCCGGGTGATAGCACAATCGGTCATACTGCCAAGACTGCGGGATAGACGACACTGAGCGACCCCTCTCCCCAGCCCTCTCCCCTTCTGAAGGGGCGAGGGAGAAGCCTCCGCAGCTTTGGGTGTAGCGTATGCTGCGGACTCCTCAGTAACTCATCCTCTTTGTGCTCTTTCGCGGCTATTCATCCAGGTTTGCAGAGTGCGGAAAACGGGCAGCGCATTCGTTGCGGTTTGATCAGGGTGAAGCTCTCTTTGAGACGATCTCCAACGGGTAACACTCCGCCCGGTCAGTTCGCACAAGAGCTTGCGCCGCGCGAACTTACGCACCACCTGGCCTTTGGCCGGGACATCACTTTTCGGTTCTCTATCGCACCTTCCGCCTCGCCGCCGCGTTATTGCGTCCGGCCAGGATGAAGGTGATCGGAGCTGGATCGGATCGTAATCTCTTCAGGGCTCGAGGACTTTCATCAGGAACGGCATCATCCGCTCGGTCCGAGCAGCCCAGGTTCGCAGGGTATTGATCCTGGTGGAAACGTGGGCCCGTTCGGTGGGCGGCAGTTCTTTGATCATCCCGGAAATGGCGTCGAGCCGCTCGCGGCTGCTGTCGAAGTGGGGCAATACCTGCTTTTGCAGGAAGCGCGTCACCAACAAACGGAGCTGGGCGATAGCTTCGTAATGGATGCTCCGGTTGCCTGGGACATAGACGATCTTGATGGCGCCGAGGTCGCGGAGGAATTTGAGGCCCATGCTGGCGGAGCCGCGGCTAATGCCGAGCCGGGCGATGACGTCGTCCATCGTGAGCGGGTGCGGGGAGATGAAAATGCAGCCATAAATCTCGGCATAAGAGCGAGGCTGGCCAAGGGCACGCGCAAACTGCACGAACATGCAAATGACCTCCGCCTCCAGTTTCGTGAGACCTCCCGGGCTCGACAATTCCGCTGTCGCGCCATCTTTGGCCGCACTGGTCTCTGGTTTTTCCAATTGTATGAGTGCGTTTATACCGGGGTACCTATAGGCGATTCAAGAGGATTTGAACTAAACCCACTCCTGAAGGCCCCCGACTCCCGCGTCTCCCATGAACCAGGGCAGACAACAGCCTGCCTGTGAAACGAGGGTGAGGGTGACTACGGTGCCGCTGGCTTGGATTGATGGGACGGTGCAGGCCAATTCTGAGTCAGGGCGGCAAAGCGCAGGCCACGGGTGCTGACGCGCAGTTCGCGGAAGCCGAAGACCTCCATGACCGACTGGTAAATGGCCACACCCATGAGGATGATGTCGGCGCGGTTTTTCGGCATGCCGACGAGGTTCTTGCGCTGTTCCAGCGGCAAACTCCAGAGCTGCTCCAGATGCCAGAACACACGGGCTGCGCTCAACCGCGTCCCCTCGATACCCGCGCGGTCGAACGTGTCGAGCCCGGCCTCCAGGCGTGCGAGAATGCTCGCCGTGCCGCCCACCCCCACCAATTGGACTTCTCCTCCTGATCCCGTGGCAGTCGAGGTGAGGAGGCCCTGATTCTGCCCCGCTTTTGCTACCCCGTCCCCAATCTCCGGCAGCAGCTTCGGTTGCACCTCCTTTTGGAGGAACTCCCGTAGCCACTGGCGACAAGCGGCCAGTTCGGCCGGCTTGGGCGGATCGCTGCAGGGGGAGGCTTCCATCAGCCGCACGGTGCCGAGCGGGAAGCTCTGGCGGAAGCGCGTGCGCCCTCCCTGCCCGACGACAAATTGGGCACTGCCGCCGCCGACGTCCAGAAGTAGCAGAGGCATTTGCGCGAGTTGCGGGTCGGTGGTTACTCCCTGAAACCCCCAATCCGCCTCTTGGTCGCCAGAAATGACTTCGATCTTCAAACCGGAGGCCTGCTCGATCGCCGCAGTCAGTTCCTGGCGATTCACGGCCTCGCGCGCGGCACTGGTGGCGATGACGCGAACCGATACAGCCTGAGCCTCCCGGGCCTCGGCCGCAAAGCCCGCAATGGCTTTGGCGGTGGCGGCGATCGCGTCGGCCTGCAGGCGATGCGTCTCGTAGAAACCGTGCCCGAGGCGGGTTTGTTTGCTCTGCTCGCAAACCGGCGTGATGTCATGGCCGGCCACATCGGCTACCAACAGCTTTACGGAGTTGGTGCCAACATCAATGACAGCGCGGCGGATGGGTTGCATGGGGAAGGAAGGTAAAGGAGGGCACCGGCAAAGACAACGCTGGTCAGGTGGCTGCAGAAGTGCCGGTCGAGGATGCGACGCCAGCTAATCTATGCGCCCGCTTCGTTTATCACGCTGCTGCAGCCTGAAGGCTGCGCTCCGGGGCTATGGCGGCAGTGCGGAGAGGCACCCAGAAGCGCCCCGCCGGTCAGATTGTGCTTGATGCAACGGGCTGGGCGGGGGGATTCTCGCGGGATGAAACGCACACCGCTTTACGCAGCCCACCAGAAGCTGGGGGGCAAGCTCATTGAATTCGGCGGCTGGGAAATGCCGGTGCAGTACACCAGCATCACCGACGAACACCTCGCCGTGCGGAAAGCGGCGGGCCTGTTTGATATCTCCCACATGGGCGAGGTGCTGATCAGTGGCACCGGCGCGGAGGCTTTTCTCAATGGGACGCTTACGAATGACGTGCGGAAGCTAGTGGCCGGGCAGGGACAATATACGCTGATGTGCAACGAGCGCGGCGGCGTCATGGACGACCTTTATGTCTATAGGCTCGCAGCCCTGGAATACCTGCTCATCATCAATGCCTCGCGCATCGAGGCCGATGTGGCCTGGCTGGAGAGGCAGCTGGCCGCGTTCCCCCGGCGCAGCGAGCCGAAACTCGAAAACACGTCGGACGCGACTGGCGCCCTGGCCGTGCAAGGTCCGCGCGTGGTGGAATTCATCGGCGGCTGTTTTCCCGGGCCGTCAACGGGTGGTACCAGCGTGGCACGGGTGACCGATCTGAAGAAGAACGAGGTTGCCAGTTTCAGCTATGCGGGCGACCGGATTTGGATTGGGCGCACCGGCTATACGGGCGAGGATGGCTTTGAGGTCGTGGCGCCGGGTCACCTCATCGAGGCGATTTGGAACCAACTGCTTTCGGCCGGCCAACCGCACGGTTTGAAACCGGCCGGGCTGGGGGCACGGGACACGCTGCGCACGGAAGTGTGTTACCCCCTTTACGGCCATGAACTGGACGAGAACACGACACCCATCGAAGCGGGCGTGGGCTTCTTCGTCGCCCTGGACAAGGGCGAGTTCATCGGCCGCTCCGTGCTCGCCGAACAGAAGGCCAAAGGCCCGGGCAAGAAGCTCGTGGCGTTCAAGATGACGGACCGCTCGGCCCCGCCGCGCCCACATTACGCCATCTGGAGCACGGGGCCTGGCGCCAGGCAAATCGGAGAAGTCGTGAGCGGCACGCAGAGCCCGTCATTGGGGATTGGCATCGGGATGGGGTACTTGCCGCCAGAATTCGCCAAAGCCAATACGCCGGTGGAGATCGAAATCCGCGGCAAGCGAGCCGCAGCCGTTCTGGTCCCGAAGCCGATCTATCGAAAACCGGATTGACCGGCGGCCCACTACCTGACTCAATGGGTTTATGGCAAATGTTCCTACGGATTTGAAATACGCGAAGACGCACGAATGGGTGCGCGTGACTGGCGATGTGGCGACGGTGGGCATCACCGACCACGCGCAGCATGAGTTGACCGATGTGGTATTCGTCGAACTGCCCGAGGTTGGCCGGCAGGTCAAAGCGGGAGATGCGTGCGCCGTGGTCGAGTCGGTCAAGACGGCGAACGACATTTACTCGCCGGTCAGCGGCGTGATTGCCGAGGCAAATCCGTCGGTGGTGGCGGACCCGGCGTTGGTGAACAGCGAGCCTTACGAGGGCGGGTGGTTTTACAAGATCAAGCTGTCCAACCCGGCTGAGTTAACCGCCCTGCTGGGAACGGATCAATACCTGGCGCAGATCGGCGGATCGTGACTCCACGATTGAGCAGCGGCGCGATGCCAATCCCAACTCCCGATGGGGAGTTCATGGCGTATTATTCCGCGCAAGGTTTGTGCCGTTTGGAGTTTCCGGCAGACGCGAAGCCGGGACAGCGTAAATCGGGCCTGACTCGACCGTCGGCCCCCGTCCGGGCGTGGCACGCGGCCACCAGCAAAGCCCTCAGGCTGGCACTCGCCGGCCGGCCGTCAAAGAAGCTGCCGCCGCTTGATCTATCCGGCGGCACGGATTTTCAACGGCGCGTGTGGGAAACGCTGTGCAAGATTGCATGCGGCCAGACCTGGAGCTACGGGCGGGTAGCGGAGGCGATTGAGAACCCGAAGGCGGTTCGTGCGGTGGGGAGCGCGTGCGGGGCGAATCCAATTCCCGTGCTGGTGCCTTGCCATCGAGTCTTGGCGGCCAACAACTGCTTGGGAGGTTTCTCGGGGGGCCTGGATTGGAAGCGCCGGCTGCTGGCGCGTGAGGGGATCAAGCTGCCGGGTTGAACCTGAAGCCACCGCCTCCACGACACGGCGGCCCGGCAGCTATTCTGGAATCAACTCAATCTTCGATTTCTTTTCCACTTCGTCGATGTACTTGCGGGTGGCGGCCGGCAATTCGTGCCAGATCTTCAACGCGATCCACCCGCCGATGATCGCGAACGGCATCAGGAAAATCGGCCACCAATACCAGCTATGGCTGGTCAGGTAGCCGAGGCAGACCGACTGCACACCGGTGCCTAAATAGACGAAGCCATCCACAATTCCGGAGCACGTAGCGGTGGCTTTTCGGCCACCAAAATCGGCTGCCGCCGTGCCGGACATCAGGGAGTGAACCCCAATGACTGCCGTGGTGATCAGAAGCGCAGCAATGCCGACCATCAGCGGAGAAGAAAACAAATAGACGGTCATCAAGAGCGCCATCAGAAACATGAAGGCAGAAAGCATAACCACCGGCGGTCCCCGGCGGGATTGACAGAACTTGTCGGAAATGATTCCACCGGAGAATCCGCCCACGATGCCGAAGAAGCATAGCAGCAAGCCCCAGTGCTCAAGGATGAACTCCGCCCCGGTCTGTTTCACTTCTTTGGCGAAGATGAAGTACCAGGTCATGACGCCATTGCGCAATGCTCCGGAAGTGAGTTCGATGGCTGCAATCATGAGCATCAACGGGCTGGTAAAGACCTTCTTGAGCAGGTCCATGGCGGTGAGTTCCACATGCATTTGGCCCGAAGACGCATCATGGGTGTCAAAAGGCGGGAAGTTGGCTTCTTCCGGTGTGTCCTTAATAAGCCACCAATCCAGCAGCATCCAAAAGACCAGAATGGCCGCCGGGATGAAGAACACGGCCCAGGTGGCATTGACCGCTCCGGATTCGGGCACAAACAGGCGCTGGATCAGAGCGTGCAGCCAGCCGATCTGACCCTTAGGATTTGCCGCAGCCATATCCACGATGGCTTTCCCCCAGTCAAAGGCGAAGTAAACACCAAAGGAGATGAGGGTCCCGAAAATAGCGCCGAAAACGCCGCGTTCCCGCACGTGAAACCAGTACGCTTTGACCTTGATGATGGAGACGGCTCCGTAGCTTTGGAAGTACATGTTCAGGGCGTAGATCGCCGAGAACGCCACCACCAGCTTGATCCTGAGCCGCCCGGTGACGACCAGGTAAGTGAGGACGCCAAGGATGATGTTGGCCACCGAGGCGCCGGCCGCCGCGATGATGATACCCCGCTTGCCCCCGATCTTATCCACCAGAGGGCCATTGACCAGAAACGACACGCCATAAACCAGCGTGCCGATGCCGAAGATCCAGCCGAAATCCTGGTTGGACATCAATGATCCCAGCGCGGTCTTGGAGACGGTCAGGTTATAGCGTGCCATGTACAGGAACGCGTAGGTCATTCCGAGCGGGAACCAGTTGATGAAGCGCCGCGTCATGAACCAGGAACCATGCCGGAGCGGGTTGTTGTAGAAGTATAACCCAATAACCGCTGCCAGACATAGAACAACCAGGGCTAAGGACATACAGGTTTCCTGAGCTTAATAAGGAAGAGGCGTCAACGCAGGGGTGCTCATGGCCTGGAGGCAAGCAAAATTAGCAAATCGCTGCATGAACTCATGGGACCTTCGTATTCTGCGACAATCAAGAAAGCCGAACCAAGCACCAGTTGACCAGACTGTGGCACGAAGGTCAAAAATATTCCGTTGGCGCGGCACCGATTTAGCAGAGCATCGCCGCCAAGGGATTTGGCTGGTTGCTCAAGAGCACGCTGACCGCCGGCAGCGGCGACCATGTTGCCAAGTCGGCGCCGCCTTCGCATCCGACTAAGTTGACTAAAGGGGACTTTTCACGGAAGTTACCACTGACATGCAGGATAACCTATGAGCGATTTACCGGAATACGTGGGCAGCTTGCCGAATATCTGCGGCGACGAGGCTCGAATTGAAACCACCGTGAGCGCCCGTCGGGGGCAGCCAATCTACCTGCGGGAGAGCGGGATAGACTTTGGCGGCATCCGGAGCGCGTTTGCTGTGGCGCTGCACATGCATCAACCGATGATACCTGCCGGGGGCGGCAATCTGGCGACGGCGGAGATCATCAGCAACCTGAAGCACATGATGGATAACCCGGGCATTGGCGACAACCACAACGCCTCGGTTTTCCACTGGTGCTACAAGCGCATAGGGGAATTCATTCCCCAACTGGTAGATGAAGGAAAGCAGCCGCGGGTGATGCTGGAGTACTCCGGAACTCTCCTGCACGGCCTTCGCCAGATGGGCCTGAATGATGTGTTCGATAATCTCAAACGGATAACGTGCGATCCCCGATACCGCAGGGCGGTGGAATGGCTGGGTTGTCCGTGGGGCCATGCGGTGGCGCCGTCCACACCGGCGCAGGATTTCCGCCTGCACGTCCTCGCCTGGCAACATCACTTCGCGGCGATCTTCGGCCTGGAGGCGCTCAGCCGCGTGCGCGGATTCTCGCCGGCGGAAATGGCGCTGCCTAACCATCCGGACACGGCTTACGAATTCGTCAAGACCCTGAAGGACTGCGGCTACCAATGGGTGCTCGTTCAGGAGCACACCGTTGAGCGTCCCGAGAACGGCCAGGGACCGGAACGTAAGCACCTGCCGCACCGCCTTGTCTGCCGCAATTCCCGGGGCGAGGAGGCCGCCATCATCGCTATTATCAAGACGCAGGGCAGTGACACGAAGCTCGTAGCTCAGATGCAGCCTTATTACGAGGCCAAGGGGCTCTCGCGTTGGGAACTCGCGGGCAAGCAAGTCCCGCCGCTGGTGACGCAAATCGCGGACGGCGAGAATGGCGGCGTGATGATGAACGAATTCCCGCCGAAGTATCTGGAGGCCATGCGCGAATGTTCTGGTTCTGGCACCCCCGCCATGAACGGCACCGAATACCTGGAGCACCTCTTTGCCTTGGGCGTGCGTGAGCAGGACCTACCGACTGTGCAGCCCATCTGCCAGAAGCCGATCTGGGACCGGTTCAAGGCGGGAGAGGGTGCTGATCGGCTGGCGCAAGTGATCGAACAACTCAAGAAGGAGGACCACCGCTTTCACATGGAGGGCGGCAGTTGGACGAACAGTATTTCCTGGGTGCGAGGCTACGAATCACTCCTTGGCCCGATGGAGAAAGGCAGCTCGCTTTTCTACGAGAAAGTTCTCAAGCGCGGCTTGGCCACGAGCGATGGCCGTTTTCGCAACGCGCTATTCCACCTGCTGTGCTCGCAGACCAGTTGCTACCGCTATTGGGGCCAAGGCATCTGGACCGATTACGGCCGTGAAATCTGCCGCCGGCTGGAGGCGATCCTGACGCACGACCTTTAGCTTCTCAGTTCCGCCTGCGAAAGAGTTGCCCGGCACCAGGCCGAGCACGATCTCCGGCACAACCCGGGAATCGAGGCAGGTGCGGGCGGGACAGGCGAGCACGAAGGCGGGGAGGTAACGCCGAAGCGTGAAATCCGTCCAATACCCGTAACGTTGCCTACCCTTCCGTAGTCTATAACTTAGACTGGGGCGCGTCGCCATTCGGCGGTTAAACCGCACCCCTGTCCCGCCCGGAAATCGGGCGACAGAGGGAGGAGGAAAGCTTCAAATAAGCCTACCACAGGCTTGCAACTTGCTTGCAACCCCGGAGGCACTCTGGTGCGGCCCTGGTTTTACTCTGGTGTTACGCCCTCTTTGCTCCTTTAGCTGGCCAACGCTCCTCGAGCTGAGGTGGCGCGACGGACTTCCGACCGGCAGTCTCACACTTCCTGCCCCGCCCGCTCAGATTGAGGCAGGCCGAGGGCGGGCGGTCTGAAATAGAGGGAGTTCGCGGTGGAAGCGCCGCTTCGCGGGCCTTTGATAAAATTGATGTTAGGGGCAGTTTTATCAATTGGCGCTGAGCCGTAATAGTGCGCTAACCTGCCGTCGGAATATGGACAGAATAAACGCGATGACTTAATCCAACTATGGACCAAACCAAGCCTCAACCCCAAGCGAACAAACCAGCCCAGACCGGACTCCGTGGGTTCTGGAGCTTGTTCGTCACCCAATTCCAGGGCGCGTTCAGCGACAACGTGCTGAAGAACCTCGTCATCTTCATGATGATCGGCATGAACCTGTCGCTGGCGGAGAAACACAAGATCGGGGAATCGGTCGGCGCGCTCTTCGCGTTGCCGTTCATTCTATTCTCGATGGCCGGCGGCTTTCTGGCGGACCGCTACAGCAAGCGCACCATTACGATCGGGGTGAAGGTCTTCGAGATCGGGGTCATGTCCCTGGTGCTCGTGGGCCTGGTCTGGAAGCAATTGCCTTTGCTGTTGGTCACGGTCTTCCTGATGGGGACCCATAGCGCGTTTTTTGGTCCCTCCAAGTACGGACTGCTGCCCGAGTTGCTGCCGGAGAAGCGGCTTTCCTGGGGCAACGGCCTGCTCGAGCTGGGCACATTCATGGCCATCATTCTCGGCACGGTGGCCGCCGCGCTGATGGCGGAATATCTCCGCGGGCACCAGAGCTGGTCGGGGATGCTGCTGGTGGGGTTGGCCTTGGTGGGGCTGGTTACCAGCTTGGGCATCACCCGCGTGCCGGCCGCTAATCCGGCCAAGAAATTCCAGCCGAATTTCCTTGGCGATCTGATGGGCCGACTGCGCGGTTTGCGCGGAGACCGGCCGCTGGCGCTCGCTTTTGCCGGCAACACCTATTTCAACTTTATCGGCGCGCTGCTGCTGTTGAACCTGTTCTTTTTCGGGGCCGACGTGCTGCACGTCAGCGAGACCAAGATCGGGCTGCTCAACGTGGCACTGGCGTTGGGAATTGGCCTGGGCAGCGTGGCCGCCGGCTACCTTTCCGGGGGGAAGATCGAATACGGCTTGGTGCCGCTGGGCGCCATTGGGCTGTCCGTCTTTTCCGCGTTGCTGGGCCTGGCAGGGCTCTCCATCTCCGCGGCGGTGGTCCTGCTGGCGCTGCTGGGCTTTGCGGGCGGCTTCTTCATTGTCCCGGTGGCCGCACTGCTCCAGCATCGGCCAGACAAGGAAAAGAAGGGCGAAGTGTTGGCGGCGGCCAATCTGCTGTCGTTCGTCGGTGTGTTTCTCGCTTCCGGAGCGCACTACCTGATGGCCCAGGTGGGTCACTTTTCGCCGAGCCACATCTTCTTATTTAGCGGCGTGCTCACGCTCCTGGGCGCAGTCTATGCCCTCATAATCCTGCCTGACGCGCTATTCCGATTCGTCCTGTGGGTGGTGACGCGGACGGTTTACCGAATTCGGGTGGATGGCCGGGACAACATCCCCGCCAAAGGCGGCGCGCTCTTCGTCTGCAACCACCTTTCCCTGGTGGACGGGCTGTTGCTGCTGGCGTCCACCGACCGGCCGGTGCGCTTCATCATGTTCAAAAACATCTACGAGCAGCGCTGGGTGAAACCATTTGCGCGCATCCTGCAAGCCATTCCGATTTCCTCCGAGCTGCGCCCGCGCGAAATGCTCCAGTCCCTCCGCACCGCGAGCGAGGCCATCCAGAATGGCGAAGTGGTCTGCATTTTTGCCGAAGGCCAAATCACACGCATCGGGCACCTGCTGCCCTTCCGGCGAGGCTTTGAGCGCATTATGAAAGACGTGGAAGCGCCCATTATCCCGGTCGCGCTGGATGGCGTGTGGGGCAGTATTTTCAGTTTTCAGAAAGGGCGCTTCGTCTGGAAGTGGCCGCGCCAGATTCCTTATCACGTCCGGGTGAACTTCGGGAAACCGCTGCCGCATACGGCGACCCCGTTTGAAGTGCGCCAGTGCGTGCAGGAACTTATGGCGGAAGCGTGGCCACATCGGAAAGCGCACATGAAGCCCTTGCAGCGCGCGTTTGTGCGGAGCGCCCGCCGCCACCCGTTCCGGTTTGCGATGGCCGATGCGCAATCGCCCAAAGTGAGCTTTGCCTCCGCGCTCATGCGGACGGTGTTCCTGGCGCGACGGTTGAGGAAGGTTTGGGCAGGGCAGCAGATGGTAGGTCTGTTGTTGCCCCCGTCTGTGCCAGGCGCGCTGGTGAACTTTGCGGCGCTGCTGATGGGCAAAGTGCCGGTGAACCTGAACTACACCGTGTCCGAGGAAACGCTGGCCTCGTGCATCCGCCAGTGCGGCATCACGACCGTCCTCACCTCCCGCACCTTCCTCGACAAGGTGAAGCTCAAGGTGCCGGGTGAGACTCTGTTTTTGGAGGAGGTGGCGGCTAAACCAGGCTCCGGCGAGAAGCTTTGCGCGCTACTGAGCGCTTGGTTGCTGCCGGTTGGCTCACTGGAGCGTTCGCTGGGACGCGAGAAGCGTGCCTCGCTGGACGACCTGGCCACGGTCATTTTCTCGAGCGGCAGCACGGGCGAACCGAAGGGCGTGATGCTCAGCCACTATAACGTCGGCTCGAACATCGAGCAGCTCGAGCAGATATTCAGTTTGCATCGCGCCGACGGCTTTGTCGGGATCCTGCCCTTCTTCCATTCCTTTGGTTTCACGGGCACGCTTTGCCTGCCAGCGGTGCTGGGTGTGCGGGTGGTGTATCATCCCAACCCGCTAGAGGCCAAAGCCATCGGGCCGCTCGTCCACCAGTACGCCCTGACGTTCCTGCTGGCGACGCCAACGTTCCTCCAGCTCTACATGCGCGGATGCTCGCCCGAGGATCTCGGCAGTCTGCGGGTGGTGATGACGGCCGCCGAGAAGCTGCCCGAGCGATTGGCGGCGGCGTTCGAGGAGCAATTCGGCATCCGACCGCTCGAAGGCTACGGCTGTACGGAATGCTCCCCGGCGGTGGCCGTGAACACGCATGACTTCCGGGCCGCCGGTTTTCGGCAAATCGGCGGCAAGCGCGGCAAGATCGGCCATCCGCTTCCCGGCATGAGCGTGCGCATCGTGGACCCGCAAACCGCCGCGCCGCTGACCGTAGGCCAGCCCGGCCTGCTGCTGGTGCGCGGTCCCAACATCATGCAGGGCTACCTCGGCCGCCCGGAGAAAACCGCCGAAGTCTTGCGCGACGGCTGGTACGTCACCGGCGACATTGCCGCCATCGACGAGGACGGCTTCCTGCAAATCACAGATCGGCTGAGTCGTTTCAGCAAGATCGGCGGCGAGATGGTGCCCCACATCAAGATCGAGGAGAAGCTGCACGAATTCGCCGGCACGACGGAGCAGACCTTCCTCGTGGCCGGTGTTCCGGACGAGAAGAAAGGCGAGCGGTTGGTTGTGTTGCACAAGCTGTCACCGGAGCGGCTGCAGCCGTGCCTCGAAAAACTGGCCCAGTGCGACCTGCCGAACCTCTGGAAGCCCCGCGCGGACCAGTTTTTCCATATTGATGCCCTGCCCTACCTGGGCACCGGCAAACTCGACCTGCGCAAGGCGCGCGAGATTGCCTCAGCCCGGAGCGCAGCGCAGGGCTGAGACACGCGGCGCATAGCATGGCCACAGTATCACCAGGAATTGCGAGATTAGCCCGCGCGGGCTGCAACTCTACAGAGTCTGAGAGAGGATGTATTCGAGGCGCTGGATCAAGTCTGGGAGGTCGCGGTGGATAACCTGCCAAAGTTCGTCGTCATCAATCTGGTCGTAACCGTGGGTGATGATGCTGCGCATGCCGATGATCTCACGCCAGGGAACTTCGGGGCGGGCAGCCCGGAGTTCCGGGGAGAGCCGCCGGGCCGCCTCCCCCAGCACGACGATTTCATAGAGCACCGCATCCAGCCGCATGGGGACGGAAGGCAAGTTTTCGCGGGTGGTGTCTTTGGCATACCCGATGATCTTGCGGGCGGCGACCAGCATATCCTCCAGGGATTGGCGGTCACGATTCGGCATAGAGCGGTTGGGCCTGGGCCAGAATGGCGGCAGCCCGCGGGCGGTTGGCGGCCTTTTCCAGCGCACGGCGGTTGAGCAGGTCCACTTGACAGTTCAGCAGGGATTCCAATTCGAGCTTCATCCGCACGCGATCCAACAGACTCCAGTGCGCTTCCAGCGCATACGTGGCCAAGAGGTCCACGTCGCTGTCCGGGCCAAAGTCCGCACGGAGCACCGAACCGAAGACCTCCAGGCGGGCGATCCTCCAGCGGCGGCAAAAGGCCGCAATCGGCTCCGTCGGCAGGCACATTCTCAGGTTAGGCAGACTGGCAATCATGTTAATAGCCCACTGAAAGACACTTGGTCACGTAGCCGCCGTCGTTTTCCGGCGTCACGGAGCAGGCGATTTCCATAACGCGACTATCGTCGAAAAGCCGGGGAAAAACAAGCCCTGAATTTGACGCCCGGTCGCGAAGCCGTGAACATTATGAACCCGCTTCAGCACCGAAGCTGCTCGACCACCTCAGCTCACCGACCGCCTCTGCCGCTGCAGCAAGATTGGCGGCGAGACGGTCACGCACATCGTATTCAACGCCCGAAATCACGGCGGCAACCTGAGCCAATCAAGCGCAACTGGCAGGCTCGCGCAAGCCCACTTGCTACCTGCCTGCCCTTCTGGCAGGATCGAGTCAAGATGACCGCAATTGGAAGCAAGTCCTTCTTCACCCGCGCAGCGCCAATGAAGGAGTGCTGCGGGATAAAGCGAGTTCCCAAGTGCATCGCACCATGAAAAAGACCCTGCAAATTGTCAGCCTGAGTTATCTGCTCACAGTCAGCGGCACCGCCTCTCAACCGGCGTTGACCATTTACAATCAGGCTTTCGCCGTTGTGCGAGACACCGTGCCGTTGAATCTCAAGGCGGGAGTTAACGAAGTCAGCTTCACGGGCGCGACTGCTTACCTTGAGCCGAGTTCCGTCGTCTTGCGGAACCCGACTGGGAAGGCGCAGCTCCAGATTTTGGAGCAGAACTACCGCGCGGACACGGTCTCACAGGAGATGCTGCTCGCCTTGAACGAAGGGAAGACAATCCAATTCGAGGTCGTCAACCAGGTGGGCGGCCAGACCAAAAGGGAATTGGTGTCGGGAAAGATTATTCGAAGCGGCTCCGGCGTGCCCCAAGGGACGATGTATGGGAACGGCCCGGCGATGGTCTATGGAGGCACGCAACCCGTCATTGAAATAGAAGGCAAGCTGCGATTCAGCCTCCCAGGTCAGCCGCTCTTTCCGGCGCTGACGGATGACACCATTCTGAAACCTACTTTGTTCTGGGTGGTGCAAGCGGAGCAGCCGGTCCAACTCGACGCCGAGTTGAGCTACCTTACGGGCGGATTAAGTTGGGAAGCCGATTACAATCTCGTCATGCCAGAGAAGGGCGACACCATGGACATGGTCGGCTGGGTCACGATTGACAACCAAAGTGGCCACTCTTTCAAGCAAGCCCATATTAAACTCATGGCCGGAGATGTGAACAAGATGCAAAACGTCGGCGGTTTTCGCCGACAGGGCGGGACTGGTGGAGGCTTCGGAGGTGGCGGAGGACCTCCGCCGGTGACTGAGAAGATGTTTGCTGATTACCACCTCTACCGGCTTGAGCGATCCACCACCTTGCTCGACCATGAGAAAAAGCAGGTCGAGTTCGTCCAGGCATCTGGCATAAGATCCGAGGCGCTTTATATCTACGACGGCGCAGCGACCGACCCCGACCAAATTTGGGTGTGGCAGAGTGCTCACTGCGAACCTGAATACGGAACGCAGAGCAGCAAAAAGGTATGGGTAATGCGCGAATTCATCAATGCGGCGACCAACCACCTCGGGTTGCCGCTACCCAAAGGCCTCGTCCGGCTCTACCGCCGCGACACCGATGGGCAGATGGAGTTCACGGGCGAAAACATAATCAAGCACACGCCACGAGATGAAGTCATCCGCCTTTATACGGGGAATGCCTTCGACCTCGTGGGTGAACGCAAGCAGACCGACTTTAAGGTTCATAACCCTGTTCCCGAATTCGGGCCTGATGGCCAGCCCCTGCCACTCCCTCCGGGAACAAAAGCAGACCGAGAGCATTGGATCGACGAAGCCTATGAAATCAAGCTGCGCAACCATAAGCCGAACCCAGTGGAAATCCGCGTGGCAGAACATCTGTGTCGCTGGAGCAACTGGGCAATAACTGAGAAGTCTGCGGAGTTCAAGCAGACGGATGCGACCACGATTGAGTTTCGTGTCACACTCAAACCCGATCAAGCGCAGACCGTGACCTACACCGCGCGCTATTCCTTTTAGCCTTTGCAGGCTGGCCGCTGTCTATAATCGAGGTCAAATGGTCATCCCCGCCCAAGCCGGAAAGCAGTCCCGGATTGGCACAGGGGACGTATTGAACATCCAGGTGGAACTGATAGGCATTTGGTCTATTGACGCACCCGCTTGTACTTGGCGCTACGTGGGTGAGGGAGAGAGACTACCGGTCCACTTCGCGGTGGTAGGGGAACACAATGCGGCGACCGCCAGGGTGTTCGAGTTTTAGATTCGCTTCGCCAAGCCGGCGGGCAGAAGCTTGCGGAGCTTGGGATGTGCTTCGACCAATCGCATGATGTCCAACAAGTCTTTCTGGCGCTTGCTGGCGCGGCGTTCCGGGTCCTGCCAGGCGAGAATCTTTCCCTGCAACGTGTCCGGCAAACTCGCCACGCGCATGAGAATGCCGTGGATGTCCGCCGGCACGGAGCGCCCGGGGAAATCGCGATAGGCTTCTTCCGTGCTGATTTGCACGGACACTGCCGATCGGCCTTTGAGATTGACGGACCATTGAAAGGTTCTGGCGACAAAGCCTGCGGCGCGCAACGCCTGCACCGCTTCGGGAATTCGCGCGGCGGCAATGACCACGTCCACGTCCGCCGTCGCCAGCGGTTCCTTTGCCCAATGGTTGACCGCCAAGCCGCCGATCATGCACCATGGGATTTCACGACGTTCCAGCGTTTCGACGAGCAGCGAGACATCGCCGCCACCGCCCGCTGTCTGCCAGTCGTAAAACTGCCTTATGGTCATGCTTGGATTTTAGGCGCGGGGATACTTACGGCAAGCTGCAACTTGCCCGC
>SESG01028680.1_pt1 | contig 18767 bp, 18 predicted proteins | sample 3171421 | NCBI WGS metagenome assembly SESG01 (sample SAMN10866946, study PRJNA518727) | freshwater metagenome | biome: subpolar coniferous forest; feature: holomictic lake; material: water; isolation source: holomictic Lake 227, 6 m and 8 m depth | place: Canada: near Kenora, Ontario | collected... | reverse complement strand
GAGGGCGAGGTAATCCATGCCAACTGGCGCGAGACGCGACTGCGTACGATCGCGGGTCAGATCCTGATCGTTCCGAACAGCACCGTCTCCTCAGCGACCATTCACAACATGTCGCGACCAACGCCTCTGCGACGCCACAAGATTCCCGTTGGCGCGAGCTATTCTGATACACCGGGCGCGGTGATCGCCGCTCTGATCGCGTCCGCCAAAGCCGTGCCGGAGGTTTTGCGAGACCCCGAGCCGACAGCATACATTGTGGAATACAAGGACTTCGCCATTAATTACACGCTGCGGTTCTGGACCGAACGCTACTTCGACCGCACCGCCGTTGAGGGCGACGTAATGCGCATGATCTGGTACCAGTTCAAGCGTCACGGCATCGAAATCCCATTTCCTATGAGCGACAAAATTCTCAACGATGTTGTTGAGGTAATTGATCGCCGCCGCCACCAACTGCCGGACGATACGGAAACTAAGCAGACTGTCAACGACCTGATGCACAGCGATTTTTTCTCCAGGCTGCTGGTTGATGAAAAACACATGCCGCTGCTGCGTCCTGAACAGTTGGCTCAAATCGCGTCCTCGATCAGGCGCGTCCGTTTCACAAAAGGCGAGGCGGTGTTCTGTCAGGGCGAATCCGGCGACAATTGTTATGTCGTGGTCCATGGCAAGGCGCGCGGTCGCGTGGAATACAAGGACGCATCGCAGGCCGACGAGTTCGATCTCGGCCCGGGTTCACTCTTCGGCGAGATGAGCCTGGTAACCGGCATGCCGCGGACGGCGACAGTCCTCGTCAACGAGGAAGTCGAACTGTTGGAGATTTCGCAGGCAACATTTACGACATTGCTCGGCATGCGAAATGATATTCCGCAGATACTATCCAGGCTCGTCGCTGAACGGGCCGAACACAACAAAGGTGTCTTTGAAAAGTTGCGGTCCATGGGGTCGGGAAATGTCAACGAACGCATTAAGTCCACAAGCATTCTTAAGTTTTTCCATTGGATGTTGGGGCGAGAATAATCGTTCATTGCGTCCCGCAGGGCCGCCGGGGCAGTAGTGTAGCCGACCAGGGGGCCTGCTTTTCCTAACCAACTCCTAACTTTGCGCTCACACTGTCCTAATGGCCCTTTGTTTGAATGATGAAGTTTCTTACGTGCATCAGAACAAGCAAAACCAAAGGAGCAGTGCAGATGAAGCAAGCTAAGGCGATAGTGGCAGGTGCAGTGATGGCGGCAGGTATTGCGGGAATGGGCATGGCGCAGACCAGTGCGCCGCTGATTTCGACGCCAGCCGTGGTTAAGTCATGGGCGGACGCGATTACCATGAAGGGCGATTTGCGTTACCGGTTTGAGACCATCACGGATGATTCGAAACTCAATGCGGATAAAGAGGCTTATACGCGCTACCGGAACAGGATCCGCGCCCGCCTTGGTGCGGAAGCCAAGTGCAACGACAACCTGAAGGCGGCCATCGGCCTGACGACTGATGAAGGCGCGGCGGCCGGCGATCCCATCTCGGGCAATCAGACGCTGACCGGCGGAGAGAGCAAGAAGCTGATTTATCTGGACTACGCCTACCTGGATTACAACTTTTTCGGCGATGATCCCAATGAGGTCCACGCCATTGGCGGTAAGATGAAAAATCCGTTCATCACCATGCCTGACGATCTGGTCTGGGATCCGGATCTGACCCCCGAAGGGCTGGCAATCAAAAGTCAGCTTGGCGGCGATTTCGCCACGCTCTTTGCAAACGGTGGATATATCTGGGTGCAGGAACGGGCCGACAAGCCGGACTCCATGTTGTATGCCGGTCAGGCGGCTGTGAAACTGCAGCTCGCTGAGGACATCGCGCTGACAGTTGGCGGCAGTTACTATGGCTTCCAGGAATTCCAGGGCAACGATGTTTTTGACTATCAAAGCCCCCCCAGCTCATACGGCAACAGCACGATAAATGGCAGCGTGAGCGCTGGCGTAACAAACAAGGCCTGGGCAACGGAATTGACACCGATGGTCTATTTCGCACAATTGGAGATGTGGGTCGCCGGTTTGCCTCTGTCCATATTTGCGCAGGAACTCAACAACGGCGGGGCGCAGGCATTCAATCAGGGGCATCTTTATGGTGTCGCGCTCGGCAAAGCCAAAAATCCGAAGACCTGGGAGATTGGCTACAGCTACGCTGAACTGCAAAAAGATGCCACGCTCGGTATGTTCACCGATTCCGACCGCTGGGGCGGTGGCACGGACGGACAGGGCAGCAAGATTTACGGAAAATATCAAATCATGAAGAATCTACAGGCTGGCGTGACGTACTTCATGGATGAGAAGGCAATTGCGGACCCGGCGAAAACCAAGGACTACAACCGCCTGCAGTTAGACCTGGTGGCGATGTTCTAAAGACGGAATATCTAACGGAGGTTCAAGATGTCCACGCTCAGTGTGCTGACGGAAGACGCCCAACGCTTGACGCTGCGAATTCGTAGTTTGCTTGGACGACGGCACGCGATGCACATCGGCGAATTGCGTATGCGCCTGGGCGTGGACAGAATCTCCGTGCAGACAGGATTGGAGGCCATGCTGGCGCGCGGGGAAGTCGAGCGCCTGCGGCCAGTTGGCTGTACACAAGAAGAGCATGACTTCTTCCGGGTGAATGGAGCTGTCGGGACGGTGGAGAAATTTGAAAGCAAGTGGTTTTCAGAGACCATTGTGGACAGTCAGTACAACCTGCAGCTGGCTGGTAAAGCTATGGCCTGTTTGGCAGACTGATTGAAATCGCTGGTCATATAGCTGTGTATCAGGAAAATAATTGGATCATCGTTAAATGTTAAAAAAGGAAAACAAAATGAAAGCAACGGAAAAAATACTAACCGGTCTGGCGACAATCGTAATGGTTGCCGGCATTGCGGTGGCGGGTGACGCGAATAAGATCGTGGTGGATGGTTCTACCACGGTCGGGCCGATTGCAAAGGCCTTCGCTGAGTATTACATGGGCAAGCATCCGGAGGTCAATATCACGGTCAGCGAGTCCGGCAGCGGAAACGGGGCGAAGAGCATGATCAATGCCGCGTGTGATGTGGCGACCATGTCCCGGCCCATGAAAAACTCGGAAAAGAAGGCGGCGCAGGACGCCGGCGTTCAGGTCATCGAACAGATTGTAGCGATGGACGGACTCGCCCTTGCGGTGCATCCCAGCAATCCGATCGCAAACCTTACGATCGAGCAGGTCCGCGATATCTATACCGGCAAGATTAAAAACTGGAAGGAGCTGGGTGGACCGGACCGTCCGATTGTGGTGATCAGCCGGGATACAAACAGCGGAACTTACGAGAGTTTCGAAACGCTTGTGATGAACAAGCAAAAGATCGGCGAACGGGTTGAGTACGTCGGTAGCAACGGCGCGATCCGTCAACGGTTGCTGGGCACGCCGGCGGCGATCGGCTACGTGGGGCTGGCATTTACCGAAGGCGTGAAAGCGCTGACGATCAACGGGGTTCAGGCGACGCCGGAAACCGTGACCAGCAAGAAGTATCCGATCTCCCGCCCGCTCTACATGTACACTAATGGCCGGCCAACGAAGGGGTCTGCGCTTTTTAACTTCATCAACTTGTCAGAAACGCCGGAAGGTAAGAAGATCGTTGAAGACGTGGGCTTTGTGCCTGTGAAGTAATGCCGTAAGTTCAAAGGTTACGCAAGGCGGTCGGCAGGACGAAAAGCCCCGCCCGCCTTGCTTCTAAATGTGGAAGGAAAACGATGACCGATAGCGCAACGAACGGGATGCGGCCGGACATGCCGTCGCTGCTATTGAGCAATCGCGCCCGCCTGCGGCTGCGGATTGCCGAGACCTTTGGCAATGGATTTCTGCTGACGGTGACTTCGCTTTCCACGCTGGCGGTGCTTTTCATTTTCTACTTCATTGCGCGGGACGCTCTGCCGTTCTTCCGTCTCGAAGGCTTCCGCGAGTTCTTTACAAGTGTGCGGTGGTATCCATCTGCGGGAGATGCGGAATTCGGCGCGCTGGCGATTTTGTTCGGTAGCGCACTGGTCACGCTGGGTGCGATTCTGGTGGCCGTGCCGCTTGGAATTGCGGCAGCGATCTGTCTCAGCGACGTGCTGCCTTTCGCGGTACGGCAAATTGTAAAGCCGATCATAGAAATTCTGGCGGCAATTCCCTCTGTCGCCTACGGATTCTTTGCTTTGGTCGTGCTGGCTCCGCTGCTGCAACAGAACGGCGGTCCCATCCTGGGCGTGGCAGTCTGGATCATCGGGCTACCGGTGGCGGCGCTCGCAATTGCCGTTCTGGCTGACATGATGACTGATAGATTGCCGGATCGAACGCGGTCGCGCGTGCGGTGGTTGATCGTGTGCTTGTCGGGCGCGGGAGCCATTGCGGCGCTGACGTTTGCCGGTAAAACGCTGGCAGGGCTGCACATTTCCAGTGGAACCAATGCCCTGAACGTCTCGATTATCCTCGGGATTATGGCGCTTCCAACAGTTGTGAGTGTTTCGGAGGATGCCCTGCAGGCGGTTGGCCGGGAATTACGGGAAGGCAGTTACGCGCTTGGCGCAACAAGGGCAGAAACACTCCTGCGCGTTGTGCTGCCGGCGGCCGGAAGCGGTATTCTGGCCGCTGTGATTCTGGGTGTCATGCGAGCGATTGGCGAAACCATGGTCGTGTGGATGGCCTCCGGCAACGCTACTCAGATTCCACACCCCTGGTACAACCTGCTGGAGCCGGTGCGGACGCTCACGGCGACGATTGCCGGCGATATGGGTGAAGCCGATCAGACGACAGGCTCAACCCGCTACCATGTACTTTTTGCGATGGCGCTCTGCCTGCTGGTTTTCTCCTTCCTGTGTAACCTGAGCAGCGAGTGGATCATTCGCCGCGCGCGGAAAAAGGCTGGAGCATAAATCCATGCGGCTGCAGACGCGGAAACTTGTGGATCGGGCTTTTTCGGGGTCGGGTGTGTTTGCGATAGCTCTGATGGCCGCCGCGCTCCTGATCCTGCTGACGCCGATTTTTATTCGCGGCTGCGGGGCGATATTCTTCACCGCGACAGTTGAGCACCGGCGAATCATGCTGGAGAAGTTTGAGCGCGGCAATCGAGAAACAGTCGAGGCTGAAATCGCAGCGGCGCAGGCGGCCCGCGAACCGGTTTACCGGATGATTGCAGAATTTGAGCGCCGGCTTGCGGATGAGTCCGGCGCCGGGCGTGTCAAGCACCGGAAGGCGCTGAAGGAACTCAAGAAGGCCTTGCAAGTGCTCCTGGGGCCTGCGCCCGGAGATATCCGCCCTATGATGATGCGGGATCAGTATGGTCAGGCGCGCTGGGAGCGGGCTAAGGTAAAGCTTGAGCGCGTCCTGTACCGCGAAGAATGGGATTATTCGGATCCGACAAAAAGCGGCATCCTGATCCTTAAGCCACGCGCCGAAGACTTTGCCGGAACAGCGGCTGAGGGAGTTTTCCCCTATCTGAAGCAGAATGCGGATAAAATGCTAATGCCGCGACGGACCGTGTACTGGCAGTTTCTTACCGACGAATCGTTTGACTCCCACATGTTCGGCGGCATCTGGCCGGAGATACTGGGAACGCTCTATCTGACTCTGGGCGCCATGCTGCTGGCCATCCCGATGGGCGTGATCGCTGCCATATATTTAACCGAGTATGCCCGTGAAACTCCGTTCGTCACTTTTTTGCAGACTTGCATTAGTACGCTGGCGGGAGTTCCCAGCATTGTCTTTGGAATGTTCGGGTTAGCCTTTTTCATCAACACATTGAAAATTTCCGATTCAAAAAGTGTTCTGGCAGGATCCATGACGCTGGCGTTGATGATTCTGCCGACCGTGATTCGCGCTTCGGAAGAGGCGATCCGTTCTGTGCCTAAAACTTACAAGGAGGCGGCGCTGAGTCTTGGCGCCGGACGCTGGCACGCGGTCCGGAGTATCATTCTGCCGGCGGCCTTGCCGGGCATTCTGACCGGGATCGTGATCAGCATGGGCCGGGCGGCTGGCGAGACCGCGCCCATTATATTTACGGCTGCAGTCAGTGTGGGAAAACCGCTGGCGATCTGGCAAACGCTGACGCAGCCGACGCCCGCGCTTTCCTGGAACATTTATAACTTAGCGACCGAGCACGAGGCCGTGGATGAAGTGCGCCATGTGCAGTATGGGCTGGTGCTCGTTCTGGTGAGTATGGTTTTGTTGCTGAATCTAGTGGCGATTATCGCGAGAGCGCGAATTTCCAAACGACTGCGCGTGTAAGCGAGGAACAAGACATGCAAACTCCGGGAATCATTCAAGAATCAGATCCGACGACAAGTAATCTCGAGGCCCGTGATTTTTCGGTGTTCTACCGTAGCAATCAGGCAGTCAAAAACGTTACGCTCAAGCTGCCGGCCGGGCGTGTGACCGCCATCATAGGGCCCAGCGGGTGCGGGAAGAGCACGTTTTTACGCGCCATCAACCGCATGAACGATCTCGTCCCCGGCTGTCGCGCCGGAGGTGAGCTGCTTTTCGCGGGGCAAAACCTGTACAGTCCGGATGTGGATGTGGTCTCGCTCCGCCGTCGCATAGGAATGGTGTTTCAGAAACCGAACCCCTTCCCCAAGTCCGTTTTTGACAATGTCGCCTATGGACCGCGTTTGCATGGCGGACCGGGCCATGGCAAGCTTGAGCAAACCGTTGAACGCAGTCTGGTGGATGCGGCGCTGTGGAGTGAAGTCAAAGATCGCCTGGATGAAAATGCGCTGGGGCTTTCCGGCGGGCAACAGCAGCGGCTGTGCATCGCGCGGGCGCTGGCTGTCAATCCGGAGATTCTTCTGATGGATGAACCGACGTCGGCGCTGGATCCCAAGGCCACCCTGCGCATCGAAGATCTGATTGACGCATTACGTGGCAAGTACACCATCATTATTGTGACCCACAACATGCAGCAAGCGGCCCGCGTTTCTGACTTTACGGCGTTTATGTATGAGGGGGTCCTGATAGAATTCGGGATGACCAAGGAGCTGTTCACGAAGCCGAAGGAAAAACAAACTGAGGACTACATCACCGGCCGGTTTGGTTAATCTCAGTGTCAATATAATTGTCCGGAACACGAAGGAGAATCAGCGCATGAGTGTGCATTTGCAAAGAGACGTTGAAAAACTAAAGCAGCAAATTCTGACGATGAGCGCCGAAGTTGAGAGCGAAGTCCGGATGGCTGTCCGTGCCATCGAACAGCGGGACGCGGATCTGGCCCGCCAGGTCATTGAGCGCGAGGAACAGACCAATATTACGGAAGTGGACGTGGAAGATAACTGCCTGAAAATTCTGGCGCTGCATCAACCCGTGGCTGCGGACCTGCGTTACATCATTGCCGTGCTGAAGATCAATCAGACGCTGGAGCGAATCGGCGACCTGTCCGTGCACGTTGCCAAGCGCGGGCTGTTCCTCTGTGGACAACCTCCGCTCAACATGCCCTTCCGGCTTGGCGAAATGGCGGACAAATCACAAGGCATGTTAAAGAAGGTGCTGGACGCGTTTGTGAACCTGAACGCTGCGGCCGCACGCGAGGTCTGCTCCGCTGACAATGAGGTAGATGCTATCAATCACGACATTCTTAAACAGGTGAAAGTGGCGGTGATGCAAAATCCCGCCTTGCTGGAGCCGCTCTTGCAGATCATGCATATTGCCCGGCATCTTGAGCGGATTGCGGACCACGCGACCAATATTGCCGAGGACTTGATCTTCCTGATTGAAGGACGGATTGTGCGGCACACGCAAGAGGTCTCGGACAAAGTCCCGAAAAAGTGAGGCCGGCTTCAGTAGTGACGCGGGCGGCTTTAGCGCAAGCGGCATGTCTGAGGCATGTTTTTTCTGAGAAGTGCGGAAGAGAATCCCCGGAATGATGCTTCCCGCAGGACGCGACAACCACGAAGAATTGCCGCGCTTCCCGGACTTGATCGCAGAAATGCCCGCAAACTATCACTGACTCAAGCGCAATTCCGGGCGCAGAGCGCAGGTTGGCGGAGAGGGAGGGATTTGAACCCCCGGTACCCTTTTGGAGTACACAGCATTTCCAGTGCTGCACCATCGGCCACTCGGTCACCTCTCCATATTCACGGCGCTGTCTTGCATACCAGATCACGGAGCGTAACACCAGAGTATTCTTGACAGAGGCCTGTCAGGGAGGTGATAATAACTCCTAGGTACTATCTTATATATGGCGTGGAGGTAATTTCGATGTTGCCGGTGTTTAATCATTTAATTCAGCTTCAAGAGCTCTTGCTCATACGCACGGAACAGAAAACGCACCGCAAGGGCGAACGGACAGAGGAACTTAATGCGGCAGTGCAGGAGCTGACGCGCATGTTGCCGCCGGAGGTGCAGCTTCTCATCGCGCGTATGCAAGCGCGGGATCCGCTGCTGATCGTCCCCGTTTCGAATAATATCTGTGTGGGCTGCGGAATGAAACTCCCGACGAGTGTTGTGCAAACTGTCCGCCAGGCCAAGCAGCTCCAGTCGTGTCCTGTGTGCAGCCGCATTTTGTACATTGCCGAAGGCGCGCCGAAGCGCATTATAAAACCGATGAAGCCAGGCGAAATGCCGAAATTCGGTATTGCGCGGTTTTCTAACCCGAAGCTGGTGATTCCGAGGCTTAAAGCGCTGGACCGCGACGGCGCAATTGCTGAACTGGCCCGGCAAATGCAGTCCGAGGGATTTGTGGACGATGCTGACAAGCTGATCGAATCGGCGCTCAAGCGTGAGGCGATTGTTGGTACGGCTGTAGATCACGGAATAGCCTTTCCACACGTGCGGGGCGTCGAAGGCGGCGGATTGGTGCTCGCGCTGGGAATCACGCCCAAGGGCGTGCGTTTCGATCAAACCGGCAATAACCCTACAAAAATCATTTTTTTCGCAGCCATTCCGACTGCGGCCAGCGCCTTTTATCTGAAGCTGCTAGCCGGGTTGGCGGAGACTTTCCATGACGTCGAGGCACGCAATTTGCTGATGGCGGATGAGTCGCAGGATAAAGTCTGGAAAGTTTTGCTCAAGTTGACAAAAAAGCGCATTGTCTAGCCATGACTTTTGAAGAAATTCTGCGATCTACGACGGTGGTCATTCCTGCATTCAATGAAGAGCGCGCGTTAATCGTTTTGCTGGCTGAGCTGCGCGAACAGTTTCCCGGTCTGCCGGTTACGGTAGTTGATGACGGATCCGGAGACGGAACGGCGGCTGTGGCTCAGGCTGCAGGGGCGCGCGTCCTGTCGCTGCCTTGCAATCTAGGCGTCGGCGGTGCCGTGCAGACAGGCTTTCGCGACGCCTTGCAGCGCGGCTTCAGCTATGTCGTCCGTCTGGATGGTGACGGACAGCACCCGCCTGCGGCGATCGCCGATCTGGCGGCGAGTATGGCTGATGGCGGTGTGGATCTGGTTGTTGGCTCGCGCTTCGGCGGCGGTGGCACTTATGTGCCGCGCTGGTATCGTTCGGCCGGGATCGAGCTGCTTGCGCGATTTCTATCCATGATTTGCCGGCAGCGGATAACCGATCCAACCTCTGGCTTCTGGATGCTTAACCGTCCCTTGCTGCACTGCTTTGCGAGCAGCTATCCCGTGGACTATCCGGAACCCGAAGCGCTGGCGATGCTGCGGCGGCAAGGTTACACTTTCCGGGAAGTGCCGGTGGCCTTCCGTCCACGTCAGGCCGGGCGTTCGACAATCCAGGGCTGGGACACGGTTTACTTCGCGCTAAAAGTCGGCCTGGCTCTGCTGGTGGACCGGATACGCCCTGTGGATCAGCACCTGACGCGCGAGCATACCGGGAGGCGATTATGAACGCATGGCTGGCGGATATGGGCTGGCGGTGGATTGCAGGCGTGGGCGGCCTGACGATCGGCATCTGGGGATTGGCGCGTCTGGTGCGACGCGGCCAGCTGTGGGACCGCGCGACGATCGCACTCATCATGGGCGTGGGAGGACTGTCGCTGGCAATCTGGCCCTGCGTCCTGCTGTGGGTTGACGCGATGCCGTTTCTGGAACGGATCCGCCTGCTGATGGCAGGCGTGAGCCTGATGGTATTGCTCGTGACCGTGGAATCTATTCGCCGTTACCGGTTGCGAGAACGTTATGCGATCATCTGGGTGCTCACGGGGGCGGTGATTATGCTGTGCGCGTTTTTCCCGGAGCTATTGCGCATCTTCAGCCTCTGGTTCGGCATGCAGTATGTCACCACGGTTGTAGCGATCGTGTTTACCTTCCTGATTCTGGTGGCGTTTCACTTTTCGACGGCTTTGTCGATGGCGCGCGACAATCTTGCCAGGCTGGCTCAGCAATCGGCCATTCTCGAAACCCGCCTGAACAATCTGGAACAGCGTCTCGACAAGGCTGCTGCTTCGAAACCATCGCAGCTGACCGATTCCTCCGCATGAAATTCTCGATTGTCACGCCCAACTTCAACGGCGCGCGCTTTCTTGAAAACACATTAAAAAGCGTGCTGGACCAGCAGTGTGGTGAGGTGGAGCTGGAGTACATCGTGGTGGATGGCGGGAGCACCGACGAATCGCCGGCGATTCTGGAGCGCTATCGAGCTGTTCTGTCGCACCTGATTGTGGAGCGCGACCAGGGACCTGTGGATGCGATCAACAAGGGGTTACGGCGTGCGACTGGCGATGTGCTTGCCTGGCTTAATGCCGACGATTGTTACCAGCCCGGCGCTTTGGCGCGTGTGGCGGCCGCGCTGTCGGCCGCGCCGCAGCGGGCCCTGGCCTTTGGCCGTTGCCGCATTGTGGACGAATCCGGCGCTGAAATCCGCGCCGGCATCACGCGTTTCAAGGAGTCCTTTTTTCCTGTGTCATGCCGCCCCGTAATTCAGTGCATCAACTACGTCTCGCAGCCGGCGATGTGGTTCCGGCGCACGGCCTGGCAGCGCGTTGGCGGGTTGCGCGCCGATTTGCATGCGGCCTGGGACTATGAATTTCTTCTGCGGCTCTGGCGACAGGGCGGTGCGGTGCGAGTGCCTGGCTTGCCGTTATCCGATTTCCGCTGGCACCCCGGATCAATCAGCGGGCAAGGTTTTGAACGGCAGTTTCGCGAGGAGTGGGAGGCTGCGCGGGACGATGCGGGCTGCTGTGCGCCGCAAACCATGCTGCATGCCATTGTGCGCTGGGGCATCGTGCGGGCCTACCGCGCCATGGCGCGCCGCCGCATCGCGGCCGGGAGATAGAGCCATGCGCCTCGGACTCAACACGCTTTTTCTGATCCCGGGCGAAGTGGGTGGATCGGAAACCTATTTTACGGAAACTCTGCGCGCGCTGCTGTTCGCGCACCCCGCTGTGACACCCGTGTTTTTCACAAACATTGAGAACGACGCATTTATGCGGGCAAGCTTTGGCGCCGCCTCTGGAGCAGAGTTTCACCTCCTGAACGTACGGGCAGTGCAGCGCGCCGCGCGCATTCTTTATGAGCAACTGAGGCTGCCTGCGCGTGTGCGGCGGGCGGGCGTGGATGTGCTCTGGTCGCCAGGCTACACCGCACCGCTGGCCGTAACCGCCCCGCAGGTCGTCAGCCTGCTGGATATGCAATACCGGCGTTTTCCGGAAGATCTTTCTCAGCTGGCGCGCTGGACGACCGGCGCATTGGTGCAAGCTGCTGCGCGCCGTGCCGACTGCATTCTGACGATCTCGGAGTTTTCCCGCACGGAGCTGTTGCGCTTCACTCCAGCGCGTGCCGGTCGTATAGTTGTAACGCCGCTCGGAGTGGACCCCGTTTTCGCGACTCCCATTCCGGCGGATGTGCGCGCACAGCGGCTGGCGGGGTTGGTGACAGGCGCCACGCCCTACCTGCTTTGCGTGGCCAACAGTTATCCGCACAAAAATCTGCCGCTGCTGGTGGAAGCCTTTGCCAGTGCAGCACGGACGATACCGCATCAGCTTGTGCTGGTAGGGCGGCCGCGGCGCGGTGAGCCGGCCCTGGAGCAGGCGCTGGCCGCGAGCGGACTTGCTCCGCGCATCGTCCGGCTGGCCGGGATGAGCCGCGCCGGGCTGGCAGCCCTTTATCAAGGGGCTGAGGCTTTTGTTTTCCCGTCGCTTTACGAAGGCTTCGGGCTGCCCGTGCTCGAAGCGATGGCCGCCGGTGCACCGGTGATCACCACTCGCGAGGGTGCGCTGCCGGAGGTCGGTGGCGAGGCGGTGACCTGCATCTCGGGCCGCGATCCTGCGGCCCTTTCTGGGGCCATCTGCTCAGTTGTCGCCTGGTCCCCTGAATTTCGCGCCCGGCATGTGGCCGTGGCCCGCGCACGCGCCCTCACATTCACCTGGGCGGCAACCGCCGGGCGCACCTTTGCCGCATTGCACAGTACGGCGTATGACGGCGCAATAAATTGAACCCAAGGGTTTATTATCGTATAATGCCAACTTTGGATAACGCATGATTACACCACGCATTTTGCAGCGAAAAGACCATCTTATCTCGCGCCGTGACATTCAAGGCGAGGCGCTGACAGTTCTGTACGGCCTGCATGAGCACGGCTATCAGGCTTATCTGGCCGGCGGCGGCGTGCGGGATCTGATGCTCGGTCGAACGCCCAAGGATTTCGATGTAGTCACCAACGCCACTCCGAACGAAGTCAAGCGGGTGTTCAGAAACTCCCGCCTGATTGGTCGCCGTTTTCGTCTGGCGCACGTTTATTTCGGTCTCACGAATATCGAAGTGGCCACTTTCAGAGCGTTACAAAATCCCGATAACCCTGACGATACACAGCAGCCCCATTTCAAAACACACGACGGGCTGGTCGTGCGCGACAACGTCTGGGGCACTCCGGAAGAAGATGCGCTGCGGCGTGATTTCACCATCAATGCGGTGTTTTATAATATCGCCGATTTCACCCTGATTGATTTTGTGGGCGGGTTGGACGACCTCAAAGCGAACAACATCCGGTTTATCGGCGACCCGGTCACGCGGTGTGCTGAAGATCCCGTGCGGATGATCCGCGCGGTACGGTTTGCGGCGATGCTGGGCATGACCATCGAGCACGCCACCTCGGAAGGTATCAGGGGGTCGGCCGAACGCCTGGCGCTGGCCGATCGCTCGCGGCTGTACGAGGAGATCCAGAAGTTGTTCTTCTGCGGCTCTGCGCAGGCGGCATACGGATTGATGCGCTACTACGGTTTGCTTGAAGTGTTACTCCCTGATCTGGGGAGCTGGCTGGGCCGCAAGCCATGCACGGCACGCTGCCGCCGGGTTTCTGACGCGCTTAAGTTTCTCGACCTCTGCAAACGCGACGGGAGGATTGTATCCCCGGCGCTGCTTTTCGCGCTGCTTCTGGGAGGTGCGGTGGAGGCGGAGGCGGCCGCTGATATCCATCGCGGCATACACTCCGGACTGGCCGTTTACAATGCCGCCATGGCGCACTGCAAACGTCTGTCCGAGCGTGTTCAGGTGCCTAATCTGGTGAGACAGCGGACGGCGGAGATTCTAGGCTGCCAGCTCAGGCTTGTGGCGGATGGCGGACGGCGTGCTGAAGCGTTGGCGGAACAGCCCTTTTTTGCCGAAGCTTTGGCCTATGCGGAATTCAGCCTGCACGGCAAGCACGGCGCGGAAGCGATCATGGTTCAATTGCGGAAGCTGGCTGCTGCGCATCTCCCGACAGCTGGAGACGGCCGCCCGGCGCGGGCCCGGCGGCCCCGTCGCGTGAGCTCCTCCAGGCGGCGCGGGCCGCGTGCGGAGAGCGCGCATGGTGCGTTGGAAGACGGCGTGCATGAAATCCAGAAGTCCGCCGTCGATGAAGATCAACAGCAACTCCCGTTCTGAACCGCTGGTCTGCGAAGCGGCCACACCACGGTTACGCGAGCCCTGTCCGCTATGTGACGGGATGGCCGGTTTTCTGGTTGCAGCAGCGGGGCGCTGGTTATATGCCTGTCCGCAGTGTGACCTCTGGTTTGTCCCGGCGGCGCAGCACTGGAGCGTGGCCGATGAGCAGGCCCGCTATCGCCTGCATTGCAACCGTCTGGACGACACCGGCTATACAAGCTTTTTACAACCGGTCATAAACTGCGTCGCCGCGTTAGATTTTAAGGACAGCACGCGTCATCCGGAAGTGCTCGATTACGGCTGTGGCCCGACGCCGGTGCTCGTGGAAATGCTCCAGCGTGCGGGGTTTCCGGCCGTGGGCTATGATCCGGCATTCGCTCCTGCGCTTGATCCCCGGCGCCGTTTTGACGTGGTTGTCAGTACAGAAACTATTGAACACTTCCGATGCCCCCGGGACGACTGGACGGCACTGGCGGCGCATGTGCGCCCTGGCGGAACGGTGGTGACAATGACGGAGCTGCATGACGATGTGCAGGACCCGTCGCGTTGGGCTTATGCAAATGACGGCACCCACGTGGCCTTTTACAGCACGCGCACGATGGCGTGTCTGGCGGAACGGCTGGGCTGGAAGCTGGCGGTGTGCGACCGGCGCCGCCTGAGTGTTTTCAATGCGATGCCGTCACGTGTGCATAGCGTGGTTGCTCGCCCAACCGCGCAGCCAGCTCGTTAACCTCACGCTTGAGTTCGTTGATCCTGCCCTCGCGGCCAAGCGTCACAGTTTGCCATCGCCGCAGTTCATCTAATTGCCGGTATTTCTCATCCTCTTCCAGCTTGTGACTGGTAATGTCTTGAAGCGCAACGCGGCATATATGCTCGTCATTCGCGGCCTGCGAGATGGTGCCACTTAAACTTACCCAGAATGGCGCTCCGTCTTTTTTCGACATCCGCAATTCGATCGGCGGCAAGGCGTTGTTTGTAAAAGCCTGCTTGATGTGGCGGTAATAGATGTCATGGTGTTCCTTGAGAATATACTGTGAAAGTGAACGATTGATGAGTGCGCTGCGTTCCACGCCCAGCATAGCGGCGATCGTGAGGTTGGCAATCGAAATCAGCCCGTCTTCTTTGATTGTGCAATAACCCACCGGGGCTAGATCGTAGAGCTCGAAATAGAGCTCCCGCTCAGCGGTTAGTTGCAACTGCGAGCGGCGCAGCTCCTCGTTTTGCAGCTCCAGTTCTACCTGGGTCACTTTCAGTTCGTGGTGCGCCCGTGCTGCTTCGGTCAAACGCGGCGCCTGATTTGACGGCGTCTGTGAGAGCTTTGTCTCAGCCTGAATGCGCAGCTTTTCGTTGTCAGTCATACAGCCCTCCCCGGTTAAAAAAGGTAGGCGGTTGAAACGAAGAAGTACAGGTAACTCTCGGAGGCGTTCACAATCGTGCTTTCGCTGTCCAGAAATGGTTGGCCCACGGCGTGGCCGCTACCCCAGATATAGTTGATGCCCACGTTGATTTCGACAGGTCCTTCTTCGCGGCCGGCGCTCATGGTAATCCCGTAAAGGTTCACCTGGTCGGGTTGATTCTCATCTAAGGCCTGTACCTCCGGTTGTGTTGAGCGGCTCGTAAAGCAGCCCAGCCGCAGGGGCCAGGTCCGGGCCACGTAGTACTCGCCGCCGAGCGCGAAATCAACCACGCTCTCGCGGGTGCGGTCGTTTTCAAAAGGAATGCCGGAATCCGTTTCCCCTGTAAGCTCAGCGTATTGATCAGAGGCGTGCCAGGTGACATCAAATTCAATGCCGTACTGTTTAGCCAGGCCCCATGCCAGACCACCGCGGGCACTGAGCGGAGTTCGCATGTTGACCTCCACGTCATCACTATAGTAGTCCCACACCTGATTGTCCGAGTTATGACCGCTGGACTGCAAGTTTCCGCCATTCAGCGCGTCATTCCCGGATAAAATCCACGACGGCGACTGCAAGGTCAACCCCGCCCGCCACATCCCGGTAATCTGGTATTGGGCGCCCAACAAGCCTTGCACGCCCCAATTCCAGACATCAATGTTTTCTGAGCCGATCATGACTGGATTGCGGAAAACCACATTTTCAAAAATGGCATGTTCATCGTAGATGGCAAAGATTGAAGCGCCCAGCGTCAGGCGATCACTTACCTTCCATCCGATCGAGGGTCCCAGATAGAGCGTCTGATCGCTTATCGAGAGGCTGTAGGCGTTCTGAGCCGTGGGCGAATTGATCTGCGACACTGAAAGTTGGCTAGGTACAAAAACAGAAAAGGCTCCGGCAATATCGGGGGCGAGTTTGTACACCATGCTGAGCTGACTCGGAATTGTCACAAATGTGGACGCGTCCATATCCACCCCCGGCGCCACGCGGTCTTCCATATTCATGGACTGATAGCCGTACAGCGCCGCCGAGACTGAAATACTGTTGCGGGTCACCAGGCCCAGCCCTGCGGGGTTATGGTATGCCGCATCCGAATCGGTGGCCGTTGCGCTTACCGCGCCGCCCATGCCCGCCGCCCGGCCGCCCACGATAAATGGCGTGTAATTTGCAATCAACGCCAGGGCCGGGTGTAAAGGCAGACAGACCGCCACTGTCCACACGATCAATTTCAATAATTTCATAACAAGGTGCTCCTGAATGATTGGTCTCTAACTCTGAGTCTAGAGTACGCCGCTTTTTGATTGTGCGCCAGCGGTTTTTCCTGTTCCCCGCCTGACAGTGAATATAGATTTTGCTGTCCATCCAGTTTCGGGAAGCTTAGCCGGCGTGCCGGATTAGCTGGTGATTCAGGGGTTTTCGTCTGGTGTTGACCCCGCTCACAGGCTATCTTCTTGCGCATGCACCTGCTGGCTATCGAAAATTCCACCACTTACGGAAGCCTTGCAATACTCGACGGAGCACGGGTTATTGCGGAACAAAATTGGATCGAACTCCGTCCGCACCGGGCGGCGCTTTTTGACGGGCTGCAGAAACTGCTCGTCGATACGGGGCTGCCTGCCGAAGCCTTCGGCAGCTTTGCTGTAGGGTTGGGTCCGGGCGGTTTTGCCGGACTGCGTATGGCGGTTTCCCTGGCGCAAGGACTGGCGCTGCCCGGCGGCGCACTGCTGCATGCCGTCAGCAGCGCTGCCGTAATCGCCGCCGGAGTGCTGCGCGAAACTTCCACGGATCGTGTTGCAGTGATTGGCGACGCCCGCCGCGGCCGCGTATGGATGGGTGTTTTCGACCGCTGTGACGGCGGACCTGGCCGCGCGGGTGAATGGGAGCTGCTCCCCGACGCCGCCACCTTGGCCGCCCGCCTGGACGCACAGCAGGTGCAGGCGGTGGCCTCGCCAGATGCCGAAGCAATCAGCTTGGCCATGCAGGTTTCCACGGCTGGCCGGCTATGCCTGCCCGCCGTCCGCCGCCCTACCGCCGCCGGTCTTGGACAGCTGGTCCATACGCGCCGCGCGCATGCCATCGTTTCTGAACCACTGACGCCAATTTACATTCACCCCGCCGTCAGTGTGCCGCCGCGCTTTTTTTACACAACGCCTTGAGCGAGCATCGCGTTCGCCACCTTTACGAAACTGGCGATATTGGCCCCCATGACGTAATTGCCCGGATCGCCGTAGGCTTGCGCCGTGTCGTAACAGTTCTTGTGAATGGATATCATGATTGCATGCAGCCGCTGTTCAACGTCTTCCCGTGTCCATGACAAACGCGTCGAGTTCTGGCTCATTTCCAGTCCCGATGTAGCCACGCCACCGGCATTCGATGCCTTGCCGGGAGCGTACAGAATGCGCTTGCTGACGAATAGTTCCGCAGCTTCCGGGGTGCTTGGCATGTTGGACCCTTCCGTCACGAGCTGACAGCCGTTTTTCAGCAAGGCCTGGGCGTCCTTCACGCTGATTTCGTTTTGTGTGGCGCTGGGGAACGCGCACTGACAAGGCAGGTTCCAGGGCCGCTGCCCTTCCAGATACTGTGCGCCGAACTTATCGGCATATTTCTGGATGCGTCCGCGTTGCACATTCTTCAGGTCTATGACCCAGGCTAGTTTTTCCGCTGTAATACCATCCGGATCGTAAATCGTACCCGAAGAATCGGACAACGAAACCGGCTTAGCTCCTAGTTGCAGCAATTTCTCAACTGTGTACTGAGCCACATTGCCCGATCCCGAGACCGTTGCGACCTTGCCTTGCAGCGTCTGATTGCGCGTCTTAAGCATCTCCTGCGCAAAAAATACCGCGCCGTAACCTGTGGCCTCAGGACGGATCAGGCTGCCTCCCCAATCCAATCCCTTGCCTGTCAGCATGCCCGTAAACTCGTTGCGCAGCCGCTTGTACTGCCCGAAGAGGAAGCCGATTTCACGTCCGCCCACCCCTATATCGCCGGCTGGCACGTCTGTGTCAGCTCCAATATGGCGCTGCAGTTCCGTCATGAAGCTCTGGCAGAAACGCATGACTTCGTGGTCGCTTTTGCCCTTCGGGTCGAAATCCGCGCCGCCTTTGCCGCCGCCCATCGGCAGCGTTGTCAGCGCGTTCTTAAAAGTCTGCTCAAAGCCCAGAAATTTCAGAATGCTCAGGTTGACGCTCGGATGCAGGCGCAGCCCGCCTTTGTAAGGGCCAATCGCACTGTTGAATTGAACGCGGAAGCCGCGGTTCACCTGCACGTGATTCCGGTCGTCCAGCCATGGCACCCGGAATATGATGATGCGCTCGGGTTCGACAATGCGCTCCAGAATATTGGCCGCCTCGTACTGAGGGTTACGATCGATCACCGGGCCAAGCGAAACAAACACTTCCGAAACCGCCTGCAAAAACTCCGGCTCGGTGGCGTCGCGTTGCTGAACTTTGTCGAGAACACGTTTAATATACGCATGCATTGTACTTTCTCCTTGCGCGCCTGCCGCAGTTCACGGGGCGCCAGCCCCGTCCTGCCTACAACCAGTGCGGCTGTATTTGCATTTTATAACGGCAATCAATTGCCGTTA
>SESG01038611.1_pt1 | contig 18797 bp, 18 predicted proteins | sample 3171421 | NCBI WGS metagenome assembly SESG01 (sample SAMN10866946, study PRJNA518727) | freshwater metagenome | biome: subpolar coniferous forest; feature: holomictic lake; material: water; isolation source: holomictic Lake 227, 6 m and 8 m depth | place: Canada: near Kenora, Ontario | collected... | reverse complement strand
ACTTCTCTGCAATTGAATTATATTGATAATTCCCCGCCCATTTGATGATACGGCCTAATTACCCACCCAGCGGTCGCCGCTAGGGTTATATAAGCACCCATTTGCTAGAATGTTTAAGTTGGGATAGAGAGATTCGTAAATATTTAAATTGTTTTTTTGAGAGGTGACATATGGGAGTTAAAATAGGCGCGGTGTACGCGGGAGACCAGCAGGTGGATCTTACTCATGGGCCTAGCGGGAATAGGTTCGTCACCGATTTGCCGGTCGATAACGGGGGGAAGGGCCGGACCTTTTCGCCGACGGACCTTTTCGCTTGTTCGCTGGCGTCGTGCATCCTTACCATTATGGCCAAGGTCGCGGAGCGCGACGGGGTTGATTTTAAGGGTGCTTCGATTGAGGTAGAGAAACGGATGCATGAAAATCCCAGGCGCGTGGCCGCGTTCATCGGCGTCATCACCTTTCCGGCCGGTCTTCCGGAACCCGAAAGGAAGAAGTTGATGGAGTGTATAAAAGCCTGCCCGGTGCACAGAAGCCTCCACCCGGACATAAAAGTGGAATTTGAACTGCGATGATAATGAATCTGTAATTCCGGGGACATGATATATATTACACGGAATTGAGTATTGCGTTTTCGAATTGCTAAGAGTTGTTGCCCTCAAGAATGAATTGCTAGAAATAAGAATCTGACCTTAATACTAGCGCGGAAAAATCATGGATAAAATTGAAGAAAGTCTTAATAAATGCCCTTTGTGCGGCGCGGGGTTGGAACCGGTGATCGACAGGGACAAAGGAACCGTGGATTGTCCGAAATGCCGAAGCTCGCTTTGGTTTAGGGCTAAGGACCGGACCGGTACTTATTTCCGGGTGATGGAGAAGCCCGGGAAGAATGCAAGGTGCTCCTGCGGCAGCGGGCACGCTTATGAGCGGTGCTGCGGCCGCCGCGTAAAATAGTAGGGAAAAGGGGAAAGGCAACAGGAGACTTTTTGGGATAGATACTAATAAAGGAATTTTTAATATGGAAGATAAAACCGGTTCTGTTGTTATTCGATCTGAGGCGCATGGGGATTTAAAGGCGGTTCGCAAACTGAATAAAAGGGTTTTTAAGGGAAATAGCGAGTCGATGTTGGTGGACGCTCTTCGCTACTCATCCGATTTTATACCCGCCCTTTCATTGGTGGCGGAAAAAGAGGGGAAGGTCATCGGGCATATTCTTTTTTCCCGGATCAAAATTAAAGGGCAGAACAATGTTACATCGGCCCTGGCGCTAGCGCCAATGTCCGTTCTGCCTGAATATCAAAACCAGGGGATAGGTACCGGGCTGGTGAAACACGGATTGGAGGAGTGCAGGAAATTAGGACATAAAATAGTTGTAGTTGTGGGTCATCAGGAGTATTACCCGCGCTTCGGTTTTGTTAAAGCCGGAGAAAAAGGCTTTAAGTTGCCGTTCGAAGCCCCGGACGAGGTTTTTATGGTGCTTGAACTGGTTCCCGGGGCCTTGAGCGGAGTCCATGGCGAAATTGAGTATCCGCCGGAGTTTCACGGGGTAGTGTGATATGCGGGCAATAGGGTGGGAAATATGCCGGGTGTCTTTTAGCGTTCATATAGCTCTTGCTGGTATGGTTTCATGGTTAAAAAAACTGATTTTTCAAAAGATGCGCGAAACGAGAACCGCGAGGAGTGCTATGCCTGCTATAGGGCAAAAAAGAATTGTTTGTGTGATAGCATAAAACCTTTCTCTACAAGGATGCGTTTTGTGATCCTTATGCACGACAAAGAGGCCCGGAGACAAAAAACAGGGACAGCCCGGCTTGCAAAATTATGTTTAAAGAACGCGGAACTATTAATAGGGACTGATTTTACGCGTAATGAAAGGGTGAATTCTCTGATACAGGATCCCTCCTATAACCCTTTTGTCTTGTACCCCGGGCCTAAAGCCGTAAATTTTAAAACCCTGGGGAATAATATCCTCAAATCTGAAGAAAAAACGCTTCTGATTTTTGTTATTGACGGGACATGGGCTTGCGCCAAGAGACTTTTAGGCAAAAGCCAAAACATTCGCGCCTTACCCCGAATCTCTTTTTCCCGCAGTTATATCTCCCAATTTACAATTAAAAAACAGCCCAGGGAACACTGTGTTTCTACCATAGAGGCCATCCGCTATTTATGCGAAGAGGCCCAAGAAGCCGGCTATGAAAACCTTAACGCGCAAAGCGAAACCCTGATGGTCGTTTTTAAAAAACTGGTTGATACGCAGATTAATTATCAGAAAGGGAAAGTCAGAAGAGGCGGTTAGGTGAGGTTGGCAGAATTTGCGGTCAAATAAGCGATTCTTCCCGCTCTATGTTGCCAGACCATAAAGAATTAACATCCGTCTGCCCTCAACATGCAAAACTAAAGGTGGATATGGGGAACAGCGTGGAGACTTTGAGGCTCACAACGGAAGTTTGGTAGAATTAAAAGAGCGATAATGTTCGGAGGATTAATGAAAAAGAACATACTTATAGCTTTTATGGTTTTAACTGGCGCGGTCCTGAGCGTTCACGCCGCGAGAATGCGGGTTAACGGTCCGGCTGCCCAGAAAATGTGGGAGGCACTGAATCTTATGGCCAAACTTGAGGATCTGCCTCTTCACATCATTGATGGAAGCTCCGACACGCTGGCGGTGCGCAGTCTTACCTGCGCTTCTGAAATGTACGACGCCTGTTCGTTTTTTGTTAATGTGAACGGCGCTGAGAAGTTGATAGTTCATACCGACGCCGCGGCAAAGATAATAGACGCCCTTTACGCTAACGGTATTTACCCGGTTGAGGACGATCCCAGCCTGTCACAGTCCGCGGGCAATGTTTCCTGCTCTAAGACCAAGGACTATTACGAGTGCGCTATAGCGGAGTGACCCGGTCCGGCCGGAATTGCGAAAACGGCGGTCCTCCCCGCCGTTTTTTTGTCGGCAAAAAAGGCAGCAGGAGCCTTTTTGAAAAGAAAATATGAAACCTCTGATTTAAAGGGTAAGGCGTCTGATAATATGGCTGCATCTTCGGATATGATCGAATTTTTTAAAGACGCTCTGCGCCTTGTTCCTGAGGTGACATTCCGGCCTATGATGGGGGGATATTGCGTCTATAGTTCAGGGAGGATCTTCGGACTCGTATGCGGCGATACTTTGTTCCTGAAGACGACCGACCGGACAATACGCTTATTCAATGATCAAAAAACGCGCGCCTATCCCGGCAGCAAAAACACGTGTCAGGTAAACGCCGAATGGCTGGAAGACAAAGAGAAAATGGCGGAGGTCGTAGGCTATACGCTTAAAAACCTGCCTCCTCGCGAAGAGGAGCGTAAAAACAAGAAATAGAGGCAATTTTTTATCGGACATACAAAAGCTGGCGGTTAAAACTTATCTCAGGAGTCAGGCGCAGCATGAATGAAACGAATAAATTTTCACAGATGGAAGACCCGGAGCGCCGCTTTGACCGGATGACGCGGCTGGTGGGGCCGGAGGCGATGGAAAAGCTGAAGAAGGCCCATGTAATGGTGATAGGCTGCGGCGGAGTTGGTTCCTGGGCGGCGGAAACCGTGGCGCGCGCCGCGGTCGGGCGTATAACGGTGGTGGATTTCGACACCGTTTGCATCCGGAATTTTAACCGTCAGCTTCAGGCGCTGAGCGGAACTATCGGCAAGCATAAAGCGGTGCTTCTGGCCGAACGCCTGCGCCTTGTTAACCCCGAGGCGCGCGTGGACGGCGTAGCTAGCTTCTTTAACGATACGACTTCGGAATCAATGATGGCCGAACGCCCGGATTTTGTGATAGACGCCATCGATCATATTACTTCAAAATGTTTTCTTATCAACTATTGCCGCGAAAAGAAAATTCCGCTGGTGGTTTCCACCGGCTCTGGCGGCCGCCTGGATCCCACACAGGTGCGCGTTATGGACCTTGGAAGGACCGAGATGGACCCGCTGGCGCGGGCGGTGCGCGGCATACTGCGCGAAAAATACAATTTCCCCAAAAAAGGGGATTTCGGCGTCCAGGCCGTCTGCACTTTAGAACAGTTTAGAAAACCCCATGAATCTACGGAACTGACCGACTGCAAGGCGGGGTGCTTATGTCCCCAGGGCGAAAACGACTTTCAGAGCTGCACAAAGAAGAGCGTCGTATTGGGAACGGCAGGTTTTGTGACCGGCGCTTTTGGGATGGCTTGCGCCTCGATTGCGGTCCGGCATCTCATCGGATCACCGGAATGATAAGAAAAGGCATACGCCTTTTTGCGCGCAGATTACGGCTGGATTATTGCCCGGGGAATGGGGACAACCTTAAATTGAAAATGGGATGATAAAACTGGTAAGGTTAACCGGACGCGGCAGTGAAAACGGCTATCAGCTTTGCGCGGAAGTCCCCAAAAAAGTCAAAATATTCATATGATGAAAAGAAAACTCCTGCTTGGTTTAATCCTGTCAATATCACTGCTTAGCGGCGTGAGCGCCGGAGAGGGGCAGACAAAACTTATAAGCCATGCCGGACACTATCTTGACCCCGGCACGCAGTCAATTTCCCAGATCGCTCCGGCCCCTGCCGATGGATCAGATTTAGACAAAATAGACATGGTGACGCTTCATGAGTGGCAGAATAAGCGGACTCAGGCGGAATGTGAGCGCGCTAAATCTGAAACGAGCGCGTCCTACGAAGAAGTGTTCGGCGCTGTCTCCCCGTTCCCGAAGCCGCTTCCCAAAAAAGCCGCCGCCATCCTTGCTAAAATAAAAGCCGACACCGATGAGACTGTTGTAGTGATAAAGAGTCACTATAACAGGCAGCGACCTTTTAAAAGAGATTCCACGCTTAAGCCCTGCATCGACCCCTCTCGCGGTAAGATCGGCCCTCTCGCCTACCCAAGCGGCCACGCGACGATATCAAGAGTGTTCGCGCTGATCCTCTCCGGCCTTGTCCCGGCTAAAAAAGATGTTTTTATGGCCAAGGCTGACGCGGCCGCGTTAAACAGGGTGATCTCCGGCGTTCATCACCCGTCAGATATCGAGGCCGGGAAGCGCCTGGCAGACAGCCTTTACTCGCAGTTCGTTAAAGTTCCGGCTTTTACAAAAGATTTAAATAAGCTGCGCTCCTTGCTTTTAAAACAGTAAAGATGCGGCAGGAAATTTGTCGAGTTATGATGAAGAAAAAAGTCGTAGTGGCTATGTCTGGCGGGGTGGATTCTTCCGCCGCCGCTGCGCTTTTGCAGAAAGAAGGATATGAGGTTATCGGCGTTACGCTGAATCTGTTCTCGCCTGAGAACGCTAAGGTGGCCTGCTGCGGCGCGGCGGAATCGGGGGCTAAGGCGCGGGCGGTATGCGATACTCTAGGCGTCAGGCATTATGTCAAGAACGCCGGCGATATCTTCAAAAAACACGTCATAGATGAATTCGTGAAAAGTTATCTTGCCGGGTCCACTCCCAATCCCTGCGTGGACTGCAATCGTTTTTTAAAATTCGATTATCTTTTTGAGCTGGCCAAGGCTTTTGGCGCTGAATATCTGGCCACGGGTCACTACGCGCGAATAGAGAAAGGTCAGGACGGATGGCGTCTTATGCGCGGCTTCGACCCTCTGAAGGACCAAAGCTATTTTCTTTACTGTCTCAAAAAGGAACAATTGCCTAATATCCTTTTTCCCTTAGGCGGGATGGCCAAGAAAGAGGTCCGGCGTATCGCCGGTGAGCTGGATCTGCCTGCCGCCAAAGAAAAAGAGAGTAATGATATCTGTTTCGTGGGGAAGGGGGGTTACGATAAATATCTTAAGCATACCGGCGGAGTTAAGCCCCGTCCGGGGAGAATTGTGGACGCGAACGGAAAAAAGCTGGGCCGGCATGACGGATTTTTTAATTATACTATCGGCCAGCGGCGCGGCCTTGGCGTATATGGGGGGGAACGTCTCTACGTTGTGGCGCTGAGGCCGGAAACCAACGAGGTGGTGCTGGGTAAACTTTCAGATGCCTGTTTTAACAAGGTGGAGATTTCAGGGATTAACTGGCTGGCTAAAAAGCCGGCGGCCGGCGCATGTGTTGACGCGCAGGTGCGCTACCATCATAAACCGGCTCCCTGTCTTGTCGTCTCTTGCGAAGGCGATGGCTTTTCCGGAGTTTTTACCGAGCCGCAGTTCGCGCCGGCGAAGGGGCAGTCGCTGGTGTTTTATGAGGGCGACAGGGTGCTGGGCGGAGGGGTGATCAGCGCGGTCGGCAGATAGAGGACTAAGGACATAAGGAGTTTATTATGAATAAGAAAATTGGAGTTATCTTCGGCGGCAAGTCCGCGGAACATGAGGTCTCTGTCGAATCGGCCAAGAGCATGATGCAGAATCTTTGCCTGGCGGGTTACAAAGTAATACCAATTTATATCCCGCAGCGTGGCGCGTGGCGTAAGGCCGCTCCGGAAACTGTTTCAGGAGGCAGAGTTACGGGCGGTAAGATAGAGCCTTCCCTTGAGAAAGGGGACTTTATGCTGGACGGCAGGCCTATGAAACTGGATGCTGTATTCCCGCTGATTCACGGCTCCACCGGAGAGGACGGCGTATTGCAGGGCTTTCTGGAGCTGTTGGGGCTGCCTTATGTCGGGTCGGGGGTTCTTGCTTCCGCCGCGGGCATGGATAAGGTGCTTTCAAAAGATATCGCGCTTAAGCGCGGGCTTCCCGTCCTGCCACATGTGGAAATATCCAGCCGGGAGAAGCGAAGTGTAGACGCCGGAATAAAATCGGCGCGGCGCCTGGGTCTACCTCTCTTCGTCAAGCCGGTTCAGCTGGGTTCTTCCGTAGGTGTTACCAAGGTTAAAGCGTTTAAAGATCTGGCAGGCGCCGTGGCTTTCGCATTCCGTTTTGATTCCAGAGTTATGATAGAAAAGGGGGTGGATCGCGCCAGAGAAATAGTCTGCGGAGTGCTGGGGTCTGCCCTGGCCGCCGGTTCAAGCGTGCCCGGAGAAGTCAGACCGAAAGGCAAACATGAGTTTTTTGATTATGAGGCCAAATACCTGGACAATAACGGCATGGACTTTCTGGTGCCTGCGCCGATATCCGCCAAAACGGCTTTAAAAATGCGGGAGTTTTCAGTGGAAATATTTAAGGCCCTCGGCTGCCACGGCATGGCCAGGGTGGACTTTCTTGTGAATCCCAAAAAGGAAAATGAGTTTTATTTCTGCGAGATAAACACTATTCCCGGCTTCACTTCGCACAGCCTTTATCCCGTGCTGTGGAAAAACACAGGTCTCGATCCCGTGAAGCTTTCCGACCGGCTGGTAAAGTTGGCTTTTGAAAGGCAGCGTGCCAGGGGCGGTCTGAAAACTATCAGAAAATAATAGTGATAAAGAGCTGATCTCCGGTCACTGGTTTTACTCTTCAGTGGCCCCGGTTTCATCCTCATACACATATTCATATTCTTCGTCTGCCGCGTCCGCCGGTTTTTCAGTCACACTTTTGGGTGCCGGCTTCGCGGCCGGCTTTGCGGCGGGCTTGGGCTGACGGCCTTTTACAGCGGCCGCGCCAGTCCCCTGACGGCCTTTTTTTATCTGTGGTTTGTTCTGTTTAGGATCCTGGGCGACATTCCATGTGGCGTTCAGCGGCTTTGCGCTCGCGGCGTCCAGCGATTGTACGGTTTTTTTCGCATAATCAACTTCATAGCTGTAAACCAGCTGACCTGTCCGGTCTGCTAAAGGGATGATTGCGTTCAGTTCGAACAGGCCGTTAGGAAGTTCTTTGGCCTGCCAGGTCGCGATGTTGAAATTGCCGTTTCTGGTTTGCGCGTCTTCATAGATCCTGGTCTCAAGGGTGACCCCGGCGGTTTTCGTCTCAAATGTCCTGCCGATAAAGATGATTTCGGGCGTAAGGTCTCTCTTGGCTGGCTCGGCTTGGGGAGCAGGTGTCTGCTGAGCGGGCGTCTGGGCGACAGCCTGGAATGGCTGAGGGGCCGCCGGCGTCTCTGCGGACCGTGACGCGCTTAAGAAGGGGACAGGGAAGGGTATAAACTTGGTGACATCAAAAACACCAAAATTCTTTAAAGCGAAAGCGGCTCCACCCACCACCGCGGCCAGCAGTATTAAGGTTATAAATAATTTAAATATTTTCTTTATTATCCACGCGATGGTCGATTTTTTTCCGCTGGAGCCCTGGTCAATGATCTCCTGCTTAGCGCTTTCCGGCGGCGCCTTCTGTTCCGCGGGGGCCAGAACTCTTTCGCTTGCCATCTTGGGGCTCGCGGCAGCCGGGGCTTGGGCCAAAGAAGCTTTTATCTCTGAAACGGCGTTTTCAAGGTACTGGATTTTATCCATCACTTCGCGCTGAAACTGACTGGCCTTTATTGAAGACAGGACTTCTCCCATCTGGCCGAGTTTATCTTTGAGGGGTTCGATATCCTGTCTCGTAAGTGAATTTCTGGTCAGCGCTTCAAGCCGGGAGCTTATTCCGTTCATCATTTCCTTGTCTGCCGGTGAGGCTTGTTTTTCAGAGTCCTGAGCAGAGACCGCTTCGGTTGACATCTGGGTTTCTTGTCGGTGCGTGTCAAACCCCTCCGCGCGATTATCTATCTGCGAAATGCTCATGGGATCGAAATTGGAGCTGGTGAAACTTGGCGCAGGCTGTTGCCCCCCGGTTTCCTGCTGGTTTTTTTCTCCGCTAAGGTGATTGACCTGGAAATCCGCTCCGTCTATGTGAGGCGCCGCTTCCGGAGGAGTTTGATCTATCGAATGAAGCGATAGCGGCTTCAGCCTGCTTTCCGGCATTTCAGCATTAAATACGGGCTGCGAATGCTCGCTTTTTACCTCAGACCCGGGGATGCCGGTATCGGGTTTGAATTGTTCCGCCGCGGGGGTTACCGCGGTGCCGAGCATGGCGGCTATCTCCGGATAGACGGATGCTTCTTTCCAGTCCTCAGTAGTAGTTCCGACCGGCGTTTGCGGGCAGATCAGAGTTGTCGCTCGAAACACAGGGAGCTCTAAGAGCTTCTCTTTTTCGTAAGGGCCGAGGATCTCATTGTTTATGTATGCCCAATATTTCATATTAAAACTCCATGGAGTCGCTGATTTTTGGCCTGGCTGAGTGTTCTTGCTGATATAAGGTTTCTCATGATAAAAATTTGTTCATAACTCATTATGATAATTCTAGTTTTTAAGTGTTACAGAAATAATAAATAATAGTTAAATTATTGTACAATGCCTGTGCAGGTGTAGCAATAAGGGCTATATGGCGCAAGCGGTAAATTTGTAAAATTATCGCGGTATCTCATGATGAATACAAAGACTATTAAACTCCTGATCGCTATCTTTCTGGGAATCCTTTGCGTTTTCCTGGGGCTGATGGTTTTGGAGCGGTGCGGCACCGGGAAACCCGTTGAGCAGTTCAGCGCTCTCGCACAGGCCGAGCGGATAATGGCAGAAGCGCGCGCCAGCGCCGGCACTAAGGAAACTGCTCCTGTATCCTACCGAATCGGCCTTACTACGGAAAGTGTCCAATCCGAAGGGGCGATGATGATGGTCAAAGGCGGGGAATTCGAAGGCTTGGCTGAAGAACCCCAAAACATGGCGGACATGCTGGCTGATATGTCCGGTTCCGGTAAAAATAAAACCACGCCCGTTTACCTGACCGATAAAGATCTTGATAAAAAGATAGTTGTTGAAAGCCCGGGTACGCCCGGGGCTCCTTTGAGTTATGCCGCTGTGCCTAAACTGGGGAAAAACGCTTCCGTGACGGCGGATAAGTCCATGATCTCGGCGCCTGTGGATTACAAGATTTTCAGCGACTCTGAAACATGGCGGGCTTTCGCCTCCACGCATAAAGGTATCTTTCCGCAGATAGAATTTTCAAGGGAAGAGATGCTCATTCTGGTTTCGGTTTCGGATTTGCCCAGCGGTATATTCAAGATAGACGGCCTGAAGAGATCGGCGAAAGAAACCGTGGTGCTCTATCGGGTGGACCCGTTGGCTATGGCGGCTGACAACGGGACAAAAGAGCAAAATTTTTACTCCGCTATAGCTGTCCCTAAAAAAGTTGATGTCAAGCTGGAACAAATCCCATAACAACAGTTATTAATGGCGAGTGGTGAGTGAGGCGCTGCCTTGCCGCGCTGCCTTGCTGCCGCTCTGCCGCGCTAGTTTGATCGCTTCTTTCATGCTGGCGGCGCTTGCGATGCCTTTTCCGGCTATATCAAAGGCTGTACCGTGTGCGGGAGAAGTCCGGATGAAAGGCAGGCCTGCGGTCCAGTGCGCCGCGCGTGCTGCGCCGGGGATTATTTTTAGAGGCACCAGCGCCTGGTCGTGATAAAGGCATAGCAGGCCGTCCGAGAGGCCGCTTAGATGTTCCCTCCAGGCCGCGTCTGCCGGTACCGGGCCGGTTATATCCAAGCCGCCGGCGCGCAGCCGCGAAATGGCCGGCTTAAGTGTGGTGATTTCCTCTATCCCCAAAAGGCCTCCGTCGCCGCAATGAGGGTTTAGCGCCGCCAGTGTTATACGGGGTTTCCGCACTCCAGCCTCCTTCAGCACCTCGGCAAAAAGAAGCGCTTTTTGCATTATCAGTTCTACGGTTATAGCCGAGGACACGCGCTTTATTGCGAGGTGTTCGGTTACCAGCGCAGCCCTGACTTTGCCCGCGGTAAACCCCATAAGCAGTTCCCTGCCGGTGAGGGCCCGGAAAAGGTCTGTATGGCCGGTATGGGGTATGTCTGCCAGTTTCCAGGCTTCTTTTGAGATCGGGGCCGTGACCAAAGCGTTGAAACTGCCTGCCTCGATAAATTTTAGCGCGAGGCGCACTGCTTTAAAGGATGCCAGTCCAGCCGCGGCGTCGGGGCCGCGCTTCCTAAAGTTCAGACCTTTGGCGTCAATCGGGATAAAAGCCGCGTGTCCTGCCTTGAAGCCGGCGGCCTTAAGCGCGGCCGTGTCGCCCAGGATGGTGAGGTCAAGTCCTGCGGCTGCTGAAGATTTCAGGGCTTTCACCGTTATTTCCGGGCCTATTCCCAGCGGGTCCCCCGCTGTTATCAGTATTTTAAATTTTGCATTATCCATATTGTTTCCGCGTTCCGCAAATAAAACGGGACAGGCTTTTGGCCTGTCCCGCTGGTGTAGTGTAACAATACACTAGTCCGGCCATATACTGCTATTTGCCGCCGGCTATAAAGTTCTCTATCTTGGCGTTACTGCGCAGGTCCTTCAGATAGATCGCGAGTTCTTTGCCGAAATTGGCCTGTGTTAGGAGTTGTTCCAGATCGTCCTTCACGGTCTCATAACGCAGCTTCTGGGCGATACGTTTCTCGTCAACACGGATCAAGTGGTAGCCGAACTGCGTGCTGATAGGCTTAGAAACTTCACCGAGCGCGAGACCGAAGGCTTTATCTTCTAATTCCTTTGGGAGCATGCCTTTGATGACATAACCGAGATCTCCGCCTTTCTGGGCGCTTTCCTTATCGTCCGAAACCCTTAATGCCGTGTCTTCAAAGTCGGCGCCTCCATCCAGCTCCTTTTTTACATCTTCGGCTTTTTTAAGAGCCTTGGTTTTTTCGGTTATGGGAAGGGTCTCGTCAACTTTGAATAGAATATGCCGTACCCTGGCCCTTTCGGCAGTGAATTCCTTAAAGCGCTGCGCTACCGCCATAAGGTCCTGAGTGGCTTCTTCATCCATTCCGGCGAAGGCGGTTTTGTCACCCAGCACGGCGGCCTTTATTCTGTCAAAGTAATTTCTCACCTCGTATTCCTTTGGGAGGGCGGCTTTGGTGCGTATGCTCTCTTCTACCAGCTTACGCACCATCAGTTGCTTTTTAATCCGCTCCCGGAATTCCACCAGCGTCATGCCGTCTTTTCTTAGCTCTTCCGCGAACGCCTTTTCGGCGGCGTCATCGCTCAACGGCGCGTTGTTCTCGTCTCGCGAAAAACGCTTTTTGACCTCGGCCACGCCCATATCCAGTTCCCGGTCATAAACCTTGATCTTCATGGCCTCGGCCTTCTGCCTCAGGAGAGCTTCATCTATAAGTTTGTCCATGGCGGCCTTCGCTATCTGCTCCATGGCGTCCTTAGCCTTAAAGAAGTCGGGCATAGCCGCACGATACTGTGAAACAAGCATGTCCTTGGTTTTGGAGTACTCAGACATCATCACCGGTTCATTGTTAACCTTGGCGGCCAGTTCTTCCATGACCGCGGCGCTGAGTTGCGGGGCCAGCACGGTGGCGAGAGCCAGCACGGATATTCTATTTATAATTTTCATCTAAGACCTCCACTTTAGCCTTCTCCTGGAACTTGGCGAGATAGGCGTCGAATTTTTTCTTTTCCAATATGCGGCGTATTCTTTCCTTTACTTGCGCGAAGGCGGGCTTTGTCTGCGCTATCTTTTTGAGGATGTGGTAGCCCATTCCGGTTTTTACTACGCCCTGAACCTCTCCGGGGCGCATCTTAAAAGCCATTTCCTCAAGTTCAGGCATGAATTCTCCGAACATTACCGGCGGCAGGCGGACATTGTCTTTATCCATGGATTTATCTTTGGCGAGTCTTGTGAAATCGGCCCCTGCTTTGACTTTTGCAAGCGTGGCCTCCGCTTCCTCATAAGTGGACATAACCATATGCGCCACTGTTATTTCATAAGGAGTTTTAGCGTAATATTCTTCCACTTCCGTGTCCGAGACCTTAACGGCGCCCTGGCGCAGCTCGTCCACCCACATCTTTGCCAGCATATAATCCTTGTAGTAATTGAGCTTGGATTTGAGCTCACTCTCCATGACGCTTACTCTTTTCTTGTAGTCCTCTGAGCGGGCTGTCGCGCTTTTTCTGGCGGCCAGTATCATCAGCTTTTCATTTATGATGATGTCCAGGAACTGTTTCCTGCCGGGCTTTGTTGAAAGGTAGCTCTGGGCGGTAGGCGGTATTTCCTCCATTTTTTGAAGGAGATAAGACTCGGTTATTTTTTCTGAACCCACTTTAGCTATGACCTTGTCACTTTGTTTAGAGCAGGCGGCGGCCATAAAGGCCGCGAAGAGAAGCGCTGTAAAAGATTTTATTCGCATATTAAAATAAATTTAGCATTTTGCTCCATGAAACGCAAAGCGGAAAGCGTTTAAAAGGATTAAGAAAAAATATCCACGCGGGGCGTACACTCCGGTCTGGTTTGGTGTAAACTTCACCCTTGCGATGCCCTCGCCGCATACAGCTTATTAACGCCTCTTGTTCATTTGATATAATTAAATCATGAAGTTTGTTAAGGATCTGTTCGCCTATATAGACGGTCTTCCTCCCCGTACCCTGGTGATGCGGACCATTTATCTTATAGCCGCGGCGGCTGTTGTGGCGATCCTTTGCGCGTCGCTGATGATGCGTAAGATCCTGGCCGACATTCCTTCCGTGGATAAGTTGGATGAATATACGCCGGCTCTCACCACTTATGTGTATGACGTCAACAATCAGGTAATAGCCGAGTTCTCCGTGGAGAAGAGGGCTATACTGTCTTTGGGCCGCATCCCCATTGATATGCAGAACGCCGTCATAGCCATGGAGGATAATAATTTCTTCAAACATTGGGGAATCTCTCCTAAAGGAATCGCGCGCGCCCTGCTGCGGGACCTTATGCACACCCGTGCGGCCCAAGGCGGTTCCACCATCACGCAGCAGCTTTCCCGCGGTATTTTTTTAAAGCCTGAAAAGACTATCACCCGCAAAATCAAAGAGATCTTCTTGGCGCTGCAGATAGAGAGCAATTTTTCTAAAGCCGAGATACTTCAGCTTTACCTTAACCAGATCTATTTCGGTGCCGGCGTCTACGGCGTGCAGTCAGCCGCCAAGCTTTATTTCGGTAAGGACGTGCCGGAGATGAACCTGGCGGAATGTGCGCTTCTGGCGGGCATCATCCCCAGTCCTGAGAGGTTCTCGCCTTTCTCCAGCCCCGAAAAGGCAAGGCTTAGACGCTATCTGGTACTGGAACGGATGCTTGCCGAGCATTATATTACCGCGAAAGAGATGGATGAGGCTAATAAGGCGCCAATTCCGGCCGAGAAATCCACCCTGCTTTCAAGCCACGCCTCTTATTTTGTCGAGTACATACGCCAGCAGCTCCAGCCCAAGTACGGGGTTGACCAGCTTTTAAAGGGCGGGCTTAAGATCTATACGACCCTGGACCTTTCCATGCAGATTCCGGCGGAAGATATTATGGAAAAGTATCTGGTCAAGTACGACTCGGATTCTTTCAGGTCGCGTCAGGAGAAAGGAGAGGCGGAGGCCGAAATTTCTTCCGGCACTTTGCAGGGCGCTTTTGTGATCCTGGATGTGAAGACGGGCGGCATAAGAGCCATGATCGGAGGCAGAAATTACCGGGATAGCAAATTTAACCGCGCGACGCAGGCCGCCAGACAGGCCGGCTCAACTTTTAAGCCGTTCGTGTGGATGTCAGCGCTGCTGAACGGCTATACTCCGGCAACGATAGTGGATGATTCGCCCATGGCTTATTATTACGACGGCAAAGACTGGCGCCTGATCGAAGGAGCCACGGATCAGTATTCCATTAATATCGCTATTCAACCTTTTATGGGCAACCAGGATTTCAAAATATGGGTTCCCAGTGACTTCGACGAGAAATTCCTCGGCAGCATAACCCTGCGCCGGGCGCTGGAGCTTTCAAGGAACCTGGCTTCCATCTACCTGGTTACCAGAATCGGCCCCACTCAGGTGGTGGACGTGGCCCATAAGGCCGGGATAAAGCGGAACCTTGAAGCCGTGCCGTCCATAGGCCTCGGCACTTCGCTGGTGACGCCCATAGAAATGGTAAGCGCGTTTTCCACGTTCGGCAACGGCGGAATACATGTTGAACCGTTCTCCGTGTTCCGGGTTGTAGACAACAACGGGAAGGTTTTGCAGGAATATATGCCGGAGGAACAGGAAACTTTCACGCCGCAGACTTCCTATCTGCTGCTCAATATGATGAAGGGCGTCGTGCAGCGCGGCACCGGGGTTTATGCCAGCCGCCTTAAGCGGCCCATAGCCGGCAAGACCGGCACCAGTCAGGATTCAAAAGATATGTGGTTTATCGGTATGACACCGGATCTCGCAGCGGGGGCCTGGATGGGTTATGACGATATGACGTCGCTGCCCATGAAGGACTGGACCGGCGGAGGGACCGTGCTGCCATGGTGGACTGAGATCATGGATACGGTGTTAAAGGAACAGCCGATAAGAGATTTCTCCGCGCCGGATGGAATTGTTTTCGTGACAATAGACCCTGAGACGGGTAAGCTTGCCCTGCCCACTTGCAGAAAAAAACTTCTTGAGGCCTTTATCAAAGGCACAGAGCCCACGGTTTTCTGCGACGCAAATCACTAATATTTGGAATAGTAAGGATTAAGTGGTAAGTAGTAAGAGGTAAGGAATCTAAATTTAATTCTTACCACTTAATCCTTAATTCTTGATATATATACTCGGATGATTCTGGCGGAAGCCGCTGTGCGGCGGACTGGCAGAAGGACGGGCGCGCCTATTCTGACGCCGGGGATGCCGGTTACATCAAGAAGTGTGTGGGCTATGGCCGAGCGTCCCACGAAGGGGGCCTCGCGGCCGTTTATGACTCCCCAATAGGCCTGTCCTGCGGATATTGTTATAGATTTTTCCGACGGCTCCAGCGTGAGTCCGTCGGCGTAGCCCGCCGGGACGGTCGCGATAGTCATGGGTTTGCAGGCGACATAGTCGCTGGCGTAGCCCAGCGATTCCCCTTTTCTGACCGTTTTTATGGAAATGACGCGCGCGTAAAATTTCCACGGGCGCCTTAGCCCCTTTATGGGCGGACCCTTGGTCTTCTCAAGATAAACCTTTGAGGGGTAAAGCCCGTAAAGCAGATTCCCTATCCGGACCATGTCCAACTGCCAATGCGGGAAATCGCAAAGCACCGCGCTGTTGGCCGCGTGCAGTTTGATGCGCGGATGAAAAGTTTTAGCGTACTGCCCTGAATCCCTGAATAAAGAAAGTTTTTCTTCGGCTTCGATCATGTTTTTAAGAGGGGTGTAGGCGATGTGCGTGCTTAAGGCGGCGGGAACAGCCTTTTTGAATTTCAGCGTCCCTTTCAGGAAGGCCGGCAGACCAATAGGCTCCACGCCCCAGCGCTTGAGACCAGAATCCACATCGATATGGTAATAAGTTTTCTGTCCGGCGGGCGTTGCGGCATCCAGGGCTCTGATAAAGTCAAGGGAATCGGCGGTAGGCGTCACGCCCAACTGTATAAAACCGGAAGCTGAGGAGGATGGAGCGGGTGCCAGAGCTGTAATAGACGCCTTTACTCCCTGCCGGCGGAGCAGAGCAGCTTCTTCAAGGGTCAGCGTCCCCAGCGCGTCGGCCCCGTTAGCGAGAGCGGATCTTGAAACTTCCAGCGCGCCGTGTCCGTAGCCGTCTTCTTTCACTACCGCCATCAAAGCCACGCCCGGGTTAAGAGCTTTTTTTATAGCCCTGACATTGGCCCCGATGATTTTAAGATCAATTTCTATCCATTTCAGCATAGATCAGCAAGACAGCGCGGCAGCAAGACAGTACGACAGCAAAGCAGTAAGACGGCGCGGCAGTCGGGAACTATTACGTTATCCGATAAAATTATATCATTAAACTATGGATATCAAGATTGTCAGGGGCGCGCCAAATGTCAGCGCGCGGGCCATGTGCCTGCTCAGGACCCTTGAGGAGAAAAAAGGCGATATTCTTCTGGTGGTAAAAGAGGAAGAGGAATTCGCGGATTACGCTAACGCGTTTAATTCACTCAAGGGGCTGTCATGCGCGCCGGTGGATTTTGAACCGCTTTTTTGGGGTTCGGACGCGGCTCTGCGCGCCCAGGCACTGAAATTTCTTTATGTCCGTCCGGGCGGCCGGTCTCTCATCCTGCTCACCACTCCCGAAGGCCTGTCCGAAAAGATGATGGGGCGCGGCGCCTATCAGGGTCTGGCCTTCGAATTCAGTCCCGGCGGGACCTATCCGAGGGCCGAGTTGTCCGGGAAATTTCAGAAGGCTGGCTACGCGCGCGTCGCCTTTGTTGAGAGCCGCGGAGAATACGCGGTGCGCGGCTCGGTGGTGGATTTTTTCCCTCCCGACTCCGAGAAACCCGTCAGGCTTTTTTTCTCCGACAGGCTTGAAAGCATCAGGTTTTTTGAGATAGACACCCAGAGCACCTCCGGTTTCCTTGAAAGGGCCGCCGTCACACCCAATACGACAGTGGATAGTGATAAGTGTAGAGTGGATAGTAAAGAAGATGTAAATCAAACAGGGGACAGTTATCAGAAAATTCTCAATGGGGCGGCTGACTCCTCACTAACCACTGACCACTCGCCACTTGGCACTTCTGTGACTCTCGGCGGCCTGGCTGGGCCTGGCTGGCGGGCTTTCCTGGACCAGGGGTTGGAGCTGCCAGAGGGCGTGGCGATAGCCGCGGATGAAACCTTCTCCTTCGCCGCGCTCCCGGCCGGAGTTCCCGGCGTAAGTTTCGGCGCGGTTTCCAACATGAGTTTTAATTCAGATTTAGCTCTGGTGGAAAAAGAAATCAGGCGTCTTAAAAAAGAAAAATATGCCGTTACGCTTTTCTGCATAAACCGGGGAGAGGTCGAGCGTCTCAGTGACCTCTTTGAGGAAAAGGGCCTGGCCGACCTTGTGAGTTTCAGGACCGGTTATATACAGGAGGGCTTCATCTACCCTCCCGGCCGCGCCGCCGTGCTCACCTCTTCCGAGATATTCCAGCGCCGTTACCGTATAGACCTGAAGGGTTCCAAACCGAAGGGGAAATCCTTCAAGTGGGCGGACCTTAAAACAGGCGACTTTGTGGTGCATGAAGACTACGGCGTGGGCAGGTACCTCGGTATCAAAAAGGCTTATTACCGCAACGCGAACAACGAGAATACTGAAGACGCCGATTGTCTGCTCATGGAATACGCCCGCGGCGATAAACTGATGGTGCCGCTGCACGAGTTCAACCGGGTGCAGAAATTCATCAGTTCTGAGGGTAAAGTCCCCAAGCTTTCCCATATGGACACGAAGACCTGGCACGAACTTAAAAGCCGCGTTCGCGAAGAAGTCCAGACCCTGGCCCGCGATATTCTCAAGGTTGAGGCTGAGCGCATGGCGATGAAGACAATAGCGCTTCCGGAAGCCGGGCGTATGGAGAACGAATTCGCCTCCTCCTTTCCTTTTGAAGAGACACCGGATCAAAGCGCGGCGATCCGCGATGTGCTGACCGATCTTGAATCCGCAAGTCCCATGAACCGCCTGGTAGTCGGAGACGTGGGCTTTGGAAAAACCGAAGTGGCTATGAGGGCGGCCATGCGCGCCGTATTCAACGGGCGACAGGCGGTGGTTCTGGCGCCGACCACCATTCTGGCTGATCAGCATTTCCGTAATTTTTTTAACCGGTTCAAGGAATTTCCGGTTAAGATCGGAGTCATCTCCCGGTTCGAGACCCGATCCGACCAGAAGAAAATACTGGAGGAGCTGGCCCATGGCAAGCTGGATATAGTCATAGGCACGCACCGGCTGCTGCAGAAGGATGTGAAATTAAAAAATCTGGGATTGCTGATCATAGACGAAGAACACCGCTTTGGCGTAAAGGATAAAGAAAAACTGAAAGCCATGGCCAAGGGCGTGCACCTGCTGATGCTCTCGGCCACGCCTATCCCCCGCACGCTTTACCAGTCTCTCTCCACTTTAAAGACTATGTCGGTAATAGAGAGCCCGCCGGTAGGACGCTTGCCGATTTCAACCCAGGTCCGCCCGTTCGACGAAACGGCTCTGATTAACGCTGTGAATTTTGAGCTGGCCCGCGGTGGACAGGTTTACTATGTTCACA
>SESG01025222.1_pt1 | contig 18803 bp, 14 predicted proteins | sample 3171421 | NCBI WGS metagenome assembly SESG01 (sample SAMN10866946, study PRJNA518727) | freshwater metagenome | biome: subpolar coniferous forest; feature: holomictic lake; material: water; isolation source: holomictic Lake 227, 6 m and 8 m depth | place: Canada: near Kenora, Ontario | collected... | reverse complement strand
GGTGTTTGTCCCGTTTTATGGCGTTTCAGCGGCCACGGTGCCGAGCTTGTCGCGCTTTGCCAAGCTCGGTCGTGCCAAGGTGGTGCCTGTCATCACCCGCATGACGCCCACCGGGTATGCGGTGGAGGTGATGCCCGCTTGGCAAGGGTTTCCATCCGATGATCTGGTGGCCGACACCACGCTCATGAATCAGCGCTTGCAGTCGTACATAGACACCATGCCCGACCAGTATTTCTGGGTCCACAAGCGGTTCAAGGACCGGCCCGCAGGCGTGCCGGGCGTGTACTAAATTTATACGTTTTAGGCCTCTGGCCCCCGTATTACCTGCGCGAGTAGCTATTATTTTCGAAGCGAATTTAACAGTTTCAATTTAACCGCCAGCATTTAAACGCTGGATTTTTTCTCGGCCGGGTGCGCCCATTGCCACAGAAGCAGGGCGACTTCATCAATGCCCTGGCGTTTCGGGGCCGAAAACAACCTGACTTCGCCGCCGCCGGCCTGCAGTTTCATGATCGACAACGCCTTGGTTTGCTCGGCGCGGTTTAACTTGTCGGCCTTGGTCAACACCACCAGAAATTTGAGGCCTTCTTCCACGCGGGGGCGCACCACATCCAACAAGATTTCATCCAGTTCCGTCATGCCGTGGCGCGGGTCGCACATCAAAACAATGGCTTTCAGGTTTTCACGCGTGACCAGGTAGTTGGCCATCACTTGCTGCCAGCGAATTTTGTCCGCTTTGGGCACCGCCGCATAGCCATAACCTGGCAAATCGGTCAGCACGGCATCCATCACGCCTTGTTTGCCCAGTGAAAACAGGTTGATGTGCTGGGTACGGCCGGGCCGTTTGGAGGCAAACGCCAGTTGTTTTTGCTGCGTCAGTGTGTTGATGCAGGTGGATTTGCCGGCATTGGAGCGGCCCACAAAAGCAATTTCTGGAACGTCCAGAGCGGGCAAAAAGTGCAGCTGGGGGGCTGTTGTTAAAAATTTTGCCGTGTGCAGCCAGCCCAATGCAACGTTGGTAGCCGCCTTGGCGGCCGCCTCTGGTGAGAGTGGCTGAGTAGGCAAAGTCTGAGGGTTTATGTTGGTAGTCATTAATTAAAGGGGAAGAAACCCGAAGCTGCATTGTAGAATGCACGCTGTTTTTGGCCACCAGACACGACATTCAAAATATGAAGTTGCTCACCTCACTTATGCTTGCTGCCTCCTTGGCGGTTACTGCTTTACCAACACTTGCTCAAGAGGCCAAGCCGGCTGCAGCCCCTGCGGAGGCAAAAGCGGAACCTGTAAAAGCTGCCAAGCCCGATCTGGCCAAAGGCGAGGCCAGTTTTGTTGCGGTCTGTGCCGCCTGTCATGCGCCTGATGGCAATTCAGTTATTTCCATCAATCCCAAGCTTGCGCAGCAACACCCTGAGTACTTGGTCAAGCAATTGCAAGAGTTCAAAGCTGGCAAGCGTGCCAACCCCATCATGATGGGCATGGCCGCTGCGCTGAGCGATGACGACATGAAAAACATTGCTTACTGGGTTAGCACCAAGGTCTCCACCCCCGGTGCGGCCAAAGAAAAAGAACTGGTTTCTTTGGGTGAGCGCATCTACCGCGGTGGCATTGCCGACCGCCAGATACCCGCTTGTGCCGGTTGCCATAGCCCCAATGGCGCAGGGATTCCTGCCCAATATCCGCGCTTGAGCGGTCAGCACGCTGACTACGCTGTGGCCCAATTGACAGCGTTCCGTGATGGTGTGCGCAACAACAGCCTGCAGATGACGGGCGTTGCCGCCAAGTTGAATGACCGCGAAATCAAGGCGGTTTCTGATTACGTCGCTGGCCTGCGTTAAATTCAGCGCTGGCGTGCAAGTCAGTCCATGGGGTCATGGACTGAACTAAATACTTGCAACCAACACCAATCTGGGCGGTCCATTTCAACAATGGTCTGCCCTTTTTTTTGAGTTAACGAAACTTCTTTAATGACCGACACCACGCAAGGTTTGGCGCTAAAAACCGGATCGCCCCGTTGGCGCGCTGCCATCGAGTTGCTGTCTTCCATGCGGTTCTCGATCTCTTTGCTGACGCTGATTTGCATCGCGTCGGTGATCGGCACCGTGCTCAAGCAGCACGAGCCCATCAACAACTACGTCAATCAATTCGGCCCTTTCTGGGCTGAGGTGTTTGGGGTGGTCGGTCTGTATTCGGTTTACAGCGCCTGGTGGTTCTTGCTGATACTGGCTTTTTTGGTGACCAGTACCTCGCTCTGTATCGTTCGCAATACACCCAAAATCATTACTGATCTCAGAACCTACAAAGAAAACATCCGGGTGCAGAGCCTCAAGGCTTTTGGCCACCGGGCTGAAACGGTGTTGAATGAGTCGCCAGAGGCGGCCGCCCGGCGCATCGGGCAGATGTTGGTAGGTGGCGGCTGGAAAGTTAAATTGCAACAGCGCGAGCTCATGGGTGACAACGTAGGTCAAAGTGGCTGGATGGTGGCGGCCCGAGTCGGCACCTTCAACAAAATCGGTTATCTCGCGGCCCACAGTGCCATCGTGTTGGTGTGCGTAGGGGGACTGCTGGATGGCGATTTGATCGTTCGCGCGCAAATGTGGTTCAACGGCAAAACGGTGTTCAGCGGCGGCGGTCTGGTCGCCGATGTCAAACCAGAGCACCGTCTGAGTGAGCGCAACCCTACCTTTCGAGGTAATTTGGTAGTCAACGAAGGAATGCAGTCCAGCACGGCGGTGCTCAGTCAGTCGGATGGCATCCTGTTGCAGGATTTGCCGTTTTCGGTCGAATTGAAAAAATTTATCGTTGAGTATTACTCCACCGGCATGCCCAAGTTGTTTGCCAGTGACATCGTGATTCACGACCTTCAAACCGGTGAAAAAATACCAGCACGCGTGGAAGTTAACCATCCTGCCGCCTACAAAGGCGTGGAGATTTTTCAGTCGAGTTTTGATGACGGTGGCTCGCGGGTCAAGCTCAAAGCGTTGCCGATGAATGCAGCCACGAAGCCCTTTGAGATCGAGGGGGTGATCGGTGGCACCTCCCAGTTGACCAACGGCAATGACAAGTTGACCCTGGAGTACACCGGCTTGCGGGTGATCAATGTCGAGAATTTTGCTGACAATGCCAGCACCTCTGTCGACGTGCGCAAGGTTGACTTGCGCGAATCTCTCCATGCCAGTCTGGGTGCTGCCAACAAGGCCGATGCGAAAAAAATGTTGCACAACATTGGCCCCAGCATCACCTACAAATTGCGCGATGCAGCAGGTCAGGCCCGCGAGTACCAGAACTTCATGCAGCCCGTGGACCTGGGCGAGGGCAGTTCGGTGTTTTTGTTGGGGCAACGGGATTCACCGGCAGAACCCTTTCGGTATTTGCGTGTGCCCGCTGACGAAAAAGGGACGCTGGACGAGTTCATTCGGTTGCGAGGCGCCTTGTCTGACCCGTCGACGCGTGAGTTGGCGGTGAAGCGCTATGTCGCGCATTCGGTGGTCACCCATCGGTCGGACTTGGTCATGCCCCTGACGGCCTCGACGACCCACGCGCTGGCTTTGTTTGCCGGCGCCGATGCGGGCAAAGACGGCCAGGCCAACGGGGGATTGCAAGCAATTTCTGATTTTCTGGAAGTCAAAGTACCTGAAGCCGAACGTGCCAAGGCAGGCGATGTCTTGATCCGGATTCTCAATGGCGTCTTGTTCGAACTGGCGCAACTCAGTCGCGAACGCGCCGGGTTGCCACCTTTCGATACCGGTGAGAAAACGCAGGCCTTCATGACCCAAGCGGTCATGGCGCTGAGTGATGCGCAGGCTTATTCCGCACCCATGGTGTTGCAGCTGAGTGACTTTACCCAGGTGCAAGCCAGTGTCTTCCAGGTGACGCGGGCGCCTGGCAAGAAAATTGTGTATCTTGGCTGCGCCTTGCTGATTCTGGGTGTGTTTGCCATGCTTTACATCCGCGAGCGGCGTCTCTGGGTGTGGCTGGCGCCGCAAGGAGACCAAAGCACAGCGACATTGGCCCTGTCGACGAACCGCAAGACGCTGGATGGCGATCACGAATTTGAGCAACTGAAATTCAAGCTCATGGGCATCAAGGACGAATGAAATGAACACCGCTTCGACGACGTTACCAACGACGACATTGAGTCTGAATGAAGGTTATTTCAGCCAGCGCAACTGGTTTGACTGGCTGTTTGCGGCCGTGGTCCTGTTGGGCGGATGGTTTGCCTTTTCGCGTTACAACGCGGCCATGGACGTCTACGAAAAAGGCATTTTGTTGGCCTCCCTGCCGAGCGCCATCATGCTGGGCTGGTTCTGGCGGCCTTTGCGCACGCTGATGCTCGCTGTTGCTGGGTTTTCATTGCTCGGGGTGGTGTCTTACCAGGGTACGTTGGCCAATGCCGAGACTGTGTTCTGGCTTAAATACTTCTTGTCAAGCCAGTCGGCCATCCTGTGGATGAGCATGTTGTTCTTCATGAGCACCATCTTTTACTGGGTCGGTCTGTTTGCCAAAGGGCAGGGCGATGCCATCGCGCTGGTCGCTTCGCGGCTGTTATGGGTGGCGGTCGGCATGGCGCTGATTGGCACGATGGTTCGCTGGTACGAGAGCTATTTACTCGGGGCCGACATTGGTCACATCCCGGTGAGCAACCTGTACGAAGTGTTCGTGATGTTTTGCTGGATGACGGCGGCCTTTTATTTGTACTTTGAAGAACATTACAAAACCCGTGCGCTGGGTGCCTTTGTCATGCTGGTGGTCAGCGCTGCCGTGGGCTTCTTGCTTTGGTACACGCTGGTGCGCGGTGCCCATGAAATACAACCCTTGGTGCCCGCGCTCAAAAGTTGGTGGATGAAACTGCACGTGCCTGCCAACTTTATTGGCTATGGCACGTTCGCGCTGGCGGCCATGGTGGCCTTTGCCTACCTGATCAAGCAGCAGGCGGGCGAGGCGCGCTGGTACAAGTTGGCGCCTTTGGCTGCCTTGGGTCTGGTGCTGTGTTTTGAGCCTTTTGTGTTTCGCAAATCGGCGGCCACGGGGCTGAGCGACTACTGGGCGGTGTACTTTGGCATTTCGTCGCTGGTGGTCGGGGGTATCTTGTTCGGGCGGCGCCAGATTGCGTCCAAACTGCCTTCGTTCGAGATTCTTGACGACCTGATGTACAAATCCATCGCCGTGGGCTTTGCTTTCTTCACCATTGCCACCGTGCTGGGTGCGCTCTGGGCCGCCGAGGCGTGGGGCGGTTACTGGAGCTGGGACCCCAAGGAGACCTGGGCCCTGATTGTCTGGCTCAACTACGCTGCCTGGTTGCACATGCGCCTGATGAAGGGACTGCGCGGCACGGTGTCTGCGTGGTGGGCGCTGTCGGGCTTGGCGGTGACCAGTTTTGCGTTCATTGGCGTCAACATGTTCTTGAGCGGTTTGCACAGCTACGGAACTTTGTAGTTATTTTTGTAAGAACAGACGCCGTCCCGCGACTAAACCCTAACCGAGGACAGCACCATGCTTATCAAAACCAGCCACGACGGCTTTAGTCACCCCACTTCCAGCGACATCACGTCGCCAACTGTTTATGCCGGACGCCGCGATCTCATCAAGCTGATGGCCAGCGGCGTGGCCGGTGCCGCACTCAGCACTTGGGCCACACGCGAAGCCCATGCGCAAGGCGCCACGCCAAGGCCGGGCAAAGGGGCTGCGTTGCCCGGTGCGCGCTCGATCTTGCCGGGTGCCATCACGATGGAAAAGCTCACCGAGTACAAAGACGCCAGCAGCTACAACAACTTCTACGAATTCGGCACCGACAAGGCTGATCCTGCCAAAAATGCCCACAGCCTGAAGACCACTCCGTGGACAGTCGAGATTGAAGGTCTGGTCAAGAAGCCCGCCAAGTACACGCTGGAAGACTTGCTCAAGCTCAGTGCGCAAGAGGAGCGAATTTACCGCCTGCGTTGCGTCGAGGGCTGGTCGATGGTGATCCCGTGGGTGGGCTATTCGCTCAGTGAGTTGATCAAGCGGGTGGAGCCGCTGGGTAGCGCGAAGTATGTGGAGTTCGTGACCCAGGCCGACCCAAAAACCATGCCGTTTGTGGGTTCTCGGGTGCTGGAATGGCCGTATGTTGAAGGTCTGCGCCTGGACGAGGCCATGAACCCGTTGACTCTGCTGAGTTTTGGCATGTACGGCGAGGTCCTGCCCAACCAGAGCGGTGCGCCGGTGCGCTTGGTGGTGCCCTGGAAGTATGGGTTCAAAAGTGGCAAGAGCCTGGTCAAAATCCGCTTTACCGACAAGCAACCCGCCACCGCCTGGAACAAGGCGGCGGCCTCGGAGTATGGTTTCTTTTCCAACGTCAACCCGAACGTGGACCACCCGCGCTGGAGCCAGGCGACCGAGCGGCGCATAGGCGAAGACGGCTTGTTTGCCAAGAAGCGCAAGACCCTGATGTTCAACGGCTATGAGGCGCAAGTGGGGCAGCTTTACGCCGGCATGGACTTGAAGAAGTTCTTCTGATGTCAACCCTAGTCATGCCACGGCCCATCGGGGTTCAAATGAATTCACTGCTGCTGAACCGTTTCGCCAAACCGCTGGTGTTCGGCCTGTCTTTGTTGCCTTTTTGCTGGTTGCTTTACGCTGCCATCACGCAGCAACTCGGCGCCAATCCGGCAGAAGCCCTGATTCGTGCCACAGGCGACTGGACCCTGCGTTTTCTGTGTCTGGTGCTGGCGATAACGCCACTGCGTGTCATCAGCGGCACGCCTGCGTTGGCCCGATTTCGGCGCATGCTGGGCTTGTTTGTCTATTTTTACGGTTGCATCCACTTACTGAGTTACAGCGGCTTTGACATGGGTTTTGAGGTGGCCGATATTGCCAAAGACATCGCCAAGCGGCCGTTCATTTTGGTCGGGTTCACGGCTTTTATGCTGCTCACGCCGCTGGCCTTGACCTCGTTCAATCGGGCCATCAAGGCACTGGGCGGCAAGCGCTGGCAGGGGGTGCACAAGTTGGTCTATGTCGTGGCAGGCTTGGCCGTGCTGCACTTTTTCTGGATGCGGGCCGGCAAAAACAACTTTGCTGAAGTCGCTGTTTATGCGGCGATATTGGGTTCGTTGCTGGGCTGGCGTCTTATTCGGTTTATAAGGAAAAACAGGCTCTAGCCCTCGTGCTATAAGCGCAAGAAGCTATTAAAATAGTAGCTGTTTAGCGTGTGACCAAAGACTCGTACCGCATCTGTTCTGCCACCGTTTCACGCTGCCGGATCACATGCGTTTGCGCCCCATCCACCAAAATCTCAGGGGCACGCCCCCGAGAGTTGTAGTTGCTGGCCATGCTCATGCAATACGCACCCGCAGACAACACCGCCAGTAAATCGCCTTGCTGCACGGCCAACGCACGGTCGTGGCCAATCCAGTCGCCACTCTCGCACACCGGTCCCACCACATCGTAGGTCGCAGGCGCAGCAGTGCGCGTGCACACGGGCACGATCTGGTGATAGGCCTGGTACATGGCCGGGCGCGGCAAGTCGTTCATGGCCGCGTCGATGATGCAAAAATTCTTCTGCTCGCCGGGTTTGAGGTAAAGCACCTCAGAGAGGCAGACGCCCGCATTGCCGACCAGCGAGCGGCCCGGCTCAATCATCAGGTGGCGCTGGCCAAACCCACGTCCGTCCAATTTGGCGAGCATCTTGTCCCACAGGTCATCGGCGCTGGGCGGGGTGTCGCCGTTGTAGTTGATGCCGAGTCCACCGCCAAAATCGATGTGGTGGATGGGAATGCCCGCGGCCTCAATCGCTTCCACTAGGTCGAGCATGCGGTCAACGGCGTCCAGATAGGGTGCCACTTCAGTGATTTGCGAGCCAATGTGGCAATCAATGCCTTTGACTTGAATGCCGGGCAAGGCGGCGGCGCGCTGGTAGGTTTGCACCACGCGTTCGTGGGCCACGCCAAACTTGCTGCCTTTGAGGCCGGTTGAAATGTAGGGGTGGGTTTTGGGGTCGACGTTGGGGTTGACGCGAATGCTGACCGGGGCTTTGACGTTCATGGACAAGGCCACGTCACTCAAGACCTCCAACTCGGCTTCGCTCTCGACGTTGAAGCAGCCAATGCCGGCTTGCAAGGCGGCGCGCATTTCCGAGCGGGTCTTGCCGACACCCGAGAAGATGATTTTTTCGGCGGGCCCACTGGCTGCCAGCACGCGTTGTAATTCCCCGGCGGAGACCACGTCAAAACCGCAGCCTGCTTCGGCAAATACCTGAATCACGCCCAGCGACGAGTTAGCCTTCATGGCGTAACAAATCTGAACGGTGCGCCCGGCAAAGCCGCGCTGATAAGCGGCCAGTGCGGACAACATGGCGCCTTTGGAATACACAAAAAGGGGCGTGCCGTGTTCCTTGGCCAAGTCGCTGAGCCGAATGTCTTCACAGAAAAGTTCATTGCCCCGGTAAGCAAGTTGGGGTTGGCCGGGAAGATTGTGAGGTGAGTTCATGGGGGCGTAGTCGTGGTGGCAGGGGCTGATTTTTTTGAAGCCTTGAGCGGCAGCAGTGTCTCAGGCAAGGTGGCTCGCTGGGCGGCAGCAGGTTCTGTGGGCAAGTACAGCGGGCCTTGCTGGCCACAGCCTGACAGGCTCACCGTACAAAGGCCAAGGACAAACGGACTGACTAAAATTTGACAAAATCTAAACATAGGTGAAATTGTAATGAACGACTCCGAATTCATGGACCAGGCTGAGCTTCTTCTCAAAGCCGTCGAGGCGAGTTGTGACCGCATCAATGATCAAAATCTGGCTGATATTGACAACCAACGCACCGGGGGCATGGTCACACTGGTGTTTTCAAACCGGAGTCAGATCGTCATCAACCTGCAAAAGCCATTGCATGAAATTTGGCTGGCGGCTAAATCGGGCGGTTATCACTACAAGTTTGATAGCAAGCAATGGACGGATACCAAGGGCCAAGGGGAGTTTTTCTCAAGCTTGTCGCGTTACGCCAGCGAGCAGGCGGGCTGCCCGCTGGTTTTTAATTTTTAAACAAGTCGAGAATTTTCTTTTTCTCATCAGCCGGTGGCAAAGTTTGCACACCAGCGCCGTTGGCACTGGCCTTGTCCTCCAACCCGACGCTGCTCACGCCAGCGCCTTTGACGTATTCGTCATAAAACCACTCGCCACCTGAGTTGACCACGCCTTCAGGGGCGCTGGGTTCCATGACCGGCACGTTTTTCAAGGCGTTTTCCATGAACCGGATCCATACCGGCAGGCTCAAGCCGCCGCCGGTTTCACGGTCACCCAGCTTGCGGGGCGTGTCGTAACCGATCCAGGTGACCGCTGCCAGCGTGGGTTGAAATCCGGCAAACCAGGCATCCATTGAGTCGTTGGTGGTGCCGGTTTTTCCGTACAAATCAGGTCGTTTTAAAGCCGCTTGAGCGGAGGCTGCGGTACCGGAACGCGTCACTTCTTGCAGCAAGCTCTCCATGATGAAGGCATTGCGGGCATCAATCGCGCGCAAGGACTCGTCGAGCACCGGCGCCTGGGTTTCAACCAGCACCTTGCCTTTTTGCTCGGTTACCTTGGAAATCAGCCACGGATTGATCCGAAAGCCGCCGTTGGCAAAGACCGAGTAGGCCGACACCATCTGCATCGGCGTGACCGACCCGGCGCCCAGCGCCATGGTTAGGTAGGCCGGGTGCTTGTCGGCATCAAAACCAAAACGAGTGATCCATTCCTGCGCATTTTGAGCCCCGACGGCTTGCAGGATGCGAATGGAAATCATGTTTTTGGATTTGGCCAGACCCCGGCGCATGGTCATGGGGCCTTCAAACTTCCCGTCGTAATTTTTGGGTTCCCAAGGCTGACCCCCCGTGACACCTGCGTCAAAAAACAGGGGGGCATCGTTGATGACCGTAGCGGGCGTGAAGCCTTTCTCCAAGGCCGCGGAGTAAATAAACGGCTTGAAGCTTGAGCCCGGTTGACGCCAAGCCTGTGTAACGTGGTTGAACTTGTTTTTTTCAAAGTCAAATCCGCCCACCAGTGCCTTGATGGAGCCATCGCGGGGGTCGAGCGCCACAAAAGCACCTTCAACCTCGGGTAACTGGGTGATTTCCCAGGTGTTTTTGGGCGTCTTGGAAACCCGGATGATGGCCCCGCGGCGAATCTTGATGTTGGGCTGTGCCTTGTCTGTCAGACCCGATTGCGCCGGTTTCAAGCCTTCGCCGGTGATTTCAAGGGTTTCGCCGTTCAGTCGAACCGCCTTGATTCTTTTTGGGTCTGCTTCAAGCACCATGGCCGCCATCACATCGCCGTTGTCGGGGTGTTCGCCCAAAGCTTCATCAATGGCATCTTCCAGTTCTTGAGGCGTATTGGGCAAGGTGACGAACTCTTCGGGACCGCGGTAAATCTGACGGCGCTCAAAGTCCATGATGCCGCGGCGCAACGCCTTATAAGCAACCTCCTGATCGGCCGCCCGTAGCGTTGTGTAAACGTTCAGGCCGCGGGTGTAGGTTTCATCGCCATACTGCGCGTACATCAATTGACGAACCGTCTCGGCCACGTACTCGGCATGCACTTTGGTATTGTCAGAACTTGATTTCACTTTTAACTCTTCATTTTTGGCGGTTGCCGCCTGCTCAGCGGTAATAAATCCGTTTTCAAGCATGCGCTCAATGATGTGAAGTTGTCTGACTCGGGCGCGTTTTGGATTGACGATGGGGTTGTAGGCCGAGGGTGCTTTCGGCAGACCTGCCAACATGGCCGCTTCGGCAATCGAGATGTCTTTCAAAGGCTTGTCGAAATACGCCTCAGAGGCAGCAGCAAACCCGTAGGCGCGGTTGCCCAGAAAAATCTGATTCATGTAGATTTCAAGAATCTGATCCTTGGTCAGCATGTGTTCCAGCTTGAAGGTCAGCAGAATTTCATAAATCTTGCGGGTAAAAGTTTTTTCTGAAGAGAGATAAACGTTGCGTGCCACTTGCATGGTGATGGTGGAAGCCCCTTGGCTTTTGACACGCCCCAAGTTGGCCAGCGCTGCCCGTAAAACACCTTTGTAGTCGACACCGCCGTGCTCGTAAAACCGTGAGTCTTCAATGGCCAAGACCGCGTTTGTCATGATCTTTGGGATTTCTTTGATGGGCGTCAGGTGGCGGCGTTCTTCGCCAAACTCACCAATCAAAGTCCCTTCGGATGAAAAGACGCGCAACGGGAGCTTGGGGCGATAGTCGGAGAGGTCAGTGATATCGGGAAGATTCGGGAACGCCACGGCCAACGCCAACGCAATAACGATCAAGACAGAAATAACGCCAGCCAAGGCCAAACCGCTTCCCCAAAGCGCAATTCGCAGGAACCAATTCATGGGCTTGGCGGGTTGATTGGTGGGTTTTGAATGATTAGAGTCATTCATGGGTGATTTAGAGGGCATAAAAAACTTCGAAGAAACGCACTGTCATTATAAAAATGATGATTTCACTGATTTGGCAAGGTAGTATCCGTCATTGTTGGCTGCAACACTTTTCTAAAGTGTGGTTTTAAGTTGCGTTACAACCGCACACAAAACGTCAGCTATTGGCAACGATTGTTATTTCGTGTTAGTGAAAATCCTTTGCAGGACAAAGGGCTTGCTGATAGCATTGATGTAACTTGTTAAGTTTCGCTGATCTCGGATTGGCCTGTTTCAGGGGATAGTTTTGGTCTCTTTGGGGTCTTTATTTAGTCGGCAACCTGCGCCCATGCTGGGTCTGGACATCAGTTCTTCAAGTGTCAAACTGGTTGAGCTGGGTCAAGATAAAGCAGGCAATCTGGTGCTGGAGCGTTGCGCTATTGAGCCGCTTGAACGGGGTTGGATTTCGGATGGCAACATCGAAAAATTCGATGAAGTTGCTGAAGCCGTTCGCCGTCTGGTGAAGAAAAGCGGAACGAAAACCAAAAACGTGGCCATGGCGCTTCCGCCTTCAGCGGTCATCACCAAGAAAATTATTCTGCCTGGTGGCATGTCCGACCAAGAGTTGGAGATGCAGGTCGAGACAGAAGCCAATCAGTACATTCCTTTTCCGCTAGACGAGGTTAGCCTCGACTTTTGCATCGTCGGGCCCAGCGCCAATTCGACGGGCGATATTGAAGTTCTCATTGCAGCTTCTCGCCGTGAAAAAGTTCAAGACATTCAGGGCTTGGCTGAAGCCGCAGGCTTGAAACCCGTGATTGTTGATGTCGAATCCTATGCGTCGCGACTCGCAACGGGGCGGTTGATTGAAAATCTTCCCAATAAAGGCGTTGGAAAAATTGTGGCCTTGTTCGAGGTTGGTGCCCTGACCACCAGCATGCAAGTGATTCGCAACGACGAAGTTTTGTATGACCGGGATCAGGCATTCGGTGGCGCCCAGTTAACGCAGCTGATCGTCCGTCAGTATGGTTTTTCACTTGAAGAGGCAGAGAGTAAAAAGAGAAGTGGTGAGTTGCCAGACGACTACGAGTCCAGCGTGCTGCGCCCCTTCGTTGAAAGCATGGTTCAGGAAATTGGACGCGCTTTGCAGTTTTTCTTCACCAGTACGCCGCACAACAAGGTTGATTTCGTGATGCTGGCGGGTGGCTCTGCCGCTTTGCCTGGTTTGACGGCGGCTGTGACACAACACACTACATTTGCGTGCACTTTGGTGAATCCGTTTGAAGGCATGGAAATTGGTGATGGTGTCCGCTTGAAAAGAATGACCCGTGAGGCACCTTCTTACCTTACTTCATGCGGCTTGGCCTTACGGAGGTTCATGCAGTGATCCTGATTAACCTATTACCGCACCGTGAAGTTGCCCGAAAACTTCGTCGAGATATATTCAATATCAGTTTGGGCGCATCTGCGCTTGCTGGCGGTTTGATAGCCGGAATAATATTTGTTTGGTATCAAACTCAGTTGTCGGGGCAACAAGGTAAAAACCTTGTTCTGCAAAACGAAATTAAACGGTTTGATAACCAGATAAAAGACATTGCAGGCCTTGAGGCCGAGATTGCCGGTTTGCGCGCACGTCAGCAAGCTGTTGAAGATTTGCAGGCCGACCGCAATTTACCTGTTCATTTGTTGACGGAACTTGTCAAGCAGTTGCCCGATGGCGTTTTTGTTACCAGCATGCGCCAAGACAGCCAGACGGTGACCCTTCAAGGCGTGGCGCAGTCCAATGAACGTGTATCTGAGTTGTTGCGCAATCTTGGAAATAACACCCCCTGGTTTTCCAAGCCGGAACTGGTTGAAATTGTGGCAGGTTCAGTGACGTTGCCACCCAAAGATCAACGTCGTGTCTCCAACTTCACGATTCGTGTTCGCCTGGTACGCGCCAGCGAGGCTGAAAAAATGCTCGCTTCGGTTAGTGCCGCTTCGGCGCCCATGGTGTCTGCATCAACTCCTGTGAAAAAATAGGAGTAGAAAAATATGGCAAGCAAATCCTCACAGAAGATAGACTTTCCTGCCCTTCAGGAAAAACTGACGGGGCAATTTCGTAATCTTGATCCGAAGGATCCCTCCAACTGGCCCGCGCTTCCTCGTTATGCGCTTTTTTTGACAGTCGCTGCCTTGCTGGTCGTGGTGCTCTGGTTTTTATGGCTTGACGCTTCCCAGGTTGAACTGGAAGCTGAACAGGCTAAAGAAGTCAAGTTGCGCGAAGAATACAAGACTAAATTAGGGAAAGCAGTCAACCTTGAAGCGCTAAAAAAACAGCGAGAGCAAGTTCAGCAATATGTGACACAGCTGGAGAAGCAGCTGCCAAGTAAAGCTGAAATGGATGCTTTGCTGTCTGATATCAATCAGGCCGGTTTGGGGCGCAGCCTGCAGTTTGATTTATTCAGGCCGGGTCAAGTTGCCGTTAAAGATTACTACGCAGAGTTGCCCATCGCCGTGCGCGTCACTGGGCGGTACCATGATATTGGCGCTTTTGCCTCTGATATTGCCAACCTTTCGCGCATCGTGACTTTGAATAATTTGACGATTCTGCCTGCCAAGGATGGGACCTTGGCCATGGATGCGACTGCCAAAACTTTCCGTTATCTTGATTCTGCTGAAGTTGCAGCACAAGCCAAGTCGGCACCCAAAGGGGTCAAAAAATGATGACCTTATCAAAATTCTTATGGCTCGCTTTGGTTGCAACCCTAGTTGCTTGCGGTGCCTCCAGTGAAGATGAACTTCAACGCTGGATGACTGAGCAGAAAAGTCAAACTCGTCCTAGTGTGGCCAAAATTTCAGAGCCCAAGCAGTTTTTGCCTGAAAGTTATACCCAAGTTACGTCGATCGAGCCTTTCAGCAATCAAAAATTGACCCAAGCTTTGAAGCGTGAATCGACACAGTCTGCGGCCAACGGGGCCTTGATCGCCCCGGAGTTGGCGCGCCGCAAGGAAGCACTCGAATCCTTCCCTCTGGACGCCATGGCGCTGGTGGGGAGTCTCGTTAAGGCTGGTCAGCCTATTGCGTTGGTGAAAGTTGACAACTTGCTGTACCAGGTACGCCCTGGGAATTACCTGGGTCAAAACTACGGACGAGTGACGAAAATCGCCGAGACGGAAGTTACTTTGCGTGAAATTGTGCAAGACGCTGTGGGTGAATGGATAGAACGCACTGCAACACTGCAGTTGCAAGAGAGGTCGAAATGAACAATCAGAACTATTGGATGACAAAACGCATGTTGCAACGTTTTTTTCTGGCTGCCTCGCTTTTGATGGCGGCACTTTCTGCACAAGCGCAAAGCGCTATTGAGGCTGTATCAGGGTCGATACAAGGGGGTGTTGAAGTTGTCAAAATCGATTTAACACAAGCCCTTGCGGCCATTCCAACGGGCTTCACCATTCAGTCGCCGGCCAGAATTGCGCTTGATTTTCCTGGTGTCACAAACGCCATGGGGCGTTCAACCATCGACATCAACCATGGTAATTTGAAGTCAGTCAGTGTGGTTCAGGCAGGAGACCGAACCCGTGTTGTTTTGAACTTGAAACAAGCGACGGCTTACAAAGCCCAGTTGCAAGGTAAATCGCTGTTGGTCGTGCTTGATGCAGTTGCTGTTGCAGCGGCTGCGACTACCGTAGCGCCGGTCTTTGCAGAAAGTCGCAGTCGCGATACTTTGCCACTGAAAGATCTGGACTTCCGTCGGGGTGACGAAGGTTCTGGCCGCATCGTCGTGGCCTTGCCTAACAGTCAGGTCGGTGTTGATATTCGCCAGCAAGGTCAAACCCTGGTGGTTGAATTCATGAAGTCGACCTTGCCTGAAGGTATGCGCCGCCGCTTGGATGTGACTGACTTCGGTACACCCGTTCAGACCGTCACTACGTCACAAGTGGGCGATCGTGTGCGGATGGTGATTTTGCCTAAGGGTGATTGGGTTCACAGCGCGTACCAAACGGACGATCAATTTGTCGTCGAAGTAAAACCAGTCAAAGTTGATACGTCAAAATTGACGCAAGGCCCCGGCTATAGCGGCCAAAAACTCTCACTCAACTTCCAAAATATTGAAGTTCGTTCACTGTTGCAGGTGATTGCTGATTTCACCAACTTCAATATCATTACTTCTGATTCAGTCACGGGTTCTGTCACCTTGCGTCTGCAGGATGTGCCTTGGGATCAAGCTTTGGACATTATTTTGCAAGCCAAGGGACTGGGTATGCGGAAAACCGGGAATGTTCTTTGGATTGCGCCCAAAGATGAAATCAACGCCAAGGAAAAGCTTGAACTTGAGTCGATTGCTTCACTGCAAAATCTGGAGCCGTTGCGCACCCAGTCTTTCCAGATGAATTACACCAAGGCGGCTGAAGTTGCTGCTCAACTGACAGCTACCGGTGGCGGAACAGGTGCCAGCAGTTCCCGCATGTTGAGCCCGCGTGGCAGCACCATCGCTGAGGCGCGCACCAACCAGTTGTTTGTGACAGATATCCCCAGCAAGCTGGAACAGGTTCAGCAATTAATTGCCAAGCTCGATATTCCGGTTCGTCAAGTCCTGATTGAAGCGCGAATTGTGGAGGCGACAGACACCTTTGGTAAATCTCTGGGTATTAAATTGGGCGGCAATGACCTCCGTGCGCAAAACGGTGGCACGGGTGGGTACGCGTTGGGCGGTAGCAATAACAGTATTGCATTTGGGACAAGCTACTCCAACGTGGTTGCAACGACTGGCGCTGGCGGTGTTAATGACCTGACCAGTAGTTTTGTCAATCTGCCTGCTGTGGGACAAAATGGCTACAACCCTGCAACCTTTGCTGTCTCACTGTTTAGTTCGGCAGCGAATCGCTTCCTGAATTTGGAACTCTCTGCCCTTGAGGCAGACGGAAAAGGTAAAGTGGTTTCCAGCCCACGCGTGGTGACTGCCGATCAGATCAAAGCATTGATTGAGCAAGGCACCGAGTTGCCTTATCAAGTAGCTTCATCAAGCGGCGCAACTTCGATTGCTTTCCGCAAAGCGAATTTGAAGTTGGAAGTTACACCTCAAATAACGCCTGAAGGTAATATTATTTTGGCATTGGATGTCACCAAAGATACCGTTGGCCAGCAGACTGCTGCAGGTTTTGCTATCAATACGAAACATATTCAAACGCAGGTGCTGGTTGAAAATGGTGGAACGGTTGTTATTGGTGGCATTTTTGAGATGACTGAAAGCGACGATGTGACTAAAGTCCCCTTGTTGGGTGACATCCCTGGGCTAGGGAATCTGTTCAAGAGCCGTTCCAGAATTTCAAACAAGCAGGAAATGCTGGTGTTCATCACGCCTAAGGTGGTTGCTGACAAAGCATCACGTTAACTGTTGCTTTTAGTTTATTTTCAGGGATAAGAATATGAGATTGATGAAGTTTGTTTTGGGTGTTGCGGTTGCTGTGGCCTTGACGGCTTGTGGGGGAGGTGGAGGAAGTGCAGGGACGACAAGTGGAGGTTCGACACCGGCTGCGTCGGCACCAGCTTCAGCACCAGTAGTTATTACTTCACCGACTATTAGCATCGGTTTGAAAAATTCCGCTGGTACGACGGTAACAACGGTATCTGCTAGCGATGTTTTCATCTTGCAAGCCACTGTCAAAGATTCTGCCGGTACTGCACTTTTAGGCCAGTTAGTTAGATTTGCGGGTGATTCAATGTTGGTGAAATTGTCGGGGAACGGCTCTGGTGTGACAGACTCTAATGGTGTTGCGTTCGTTCAAATCAGTCCGGCAACGATAACTTCATCTGGCGCTGGTCTGGTTACCGCCGATGTCTCTGTTGCGGGTGTGGCTGCTAGCCAGTCCAGCATGGGCGTGACAGTGGTGCCGCTAGCGAGTGCTGCATCATCAACAATTAGTTTGGGATTGGCTGGTGGGGGTAATGCGATTTCGGCTTCGGGGCTCAATGCGCTGGCGACAGTCAAGGATGCCAGTGGGACTGCTGTTGGTGGGAAGCTGGTGACCTTTACCGGCGATACGACACTGATCAAGTTCAGCCCGGCAAATGGGCAAGTGTTATCCGATCCGCTGACGGGTATTGCTGCAATCCAAGTGTCACCTGTCTCTTTATCGTCAGCGGGTGCCAGTACGCTGGTGGCCAAGACTACCGTTGGCACGACGTCATTGACAACTTCGTTTGACTTTCAATTGTCGGCTGCAAATCTGGGCCTTGGAACCCTGAACGTGGGGATCGGTACATTGGCGGCATACGGCAATCGTCCCGTTTCTGTCACTGCCACAGTCAACGGCACTGCAGCAACCAACACACCGGTTCAAGTGACCTTCAATGCAAGCTGCGGAACGGTCACGCCGTCCGTGGTTGTGACGGATGCCGCTGGCGCTGCCATCAGCACATATACCGCGAGTTTGCCAACCTGCTCCGGAACGAATGTCACTATTACGGCTTCGGCTGTGGGCGCAACGCCCGTGTCGGGCACGATAGGTGTGGACGGTTCCATTGCGACCAATGTTCAGTTTGTCAGCACCACACCCCAGTTAATCTATTTGGCCGACTCCGTGGGCACAACGCAGGCGCAAGTTGCTTTCAAAGTCGTCGATTCGAGCGGAAATCCACTGCAGAATAAAAAATTGCGCCTCAGCTTGAGCAACACTGCAACTGGTGTCAGCTTGAACACGGTGGGCAACACTGCGGCGGTAGACATGACCACCGACAGTTTGGGGCTGGTTTCGGCTGCGGTTTTTTCGGGCACAGTGCCGACCTCACTTAATCTGAAAGCGACATTGCTTGATGGCAATGGCGCGGTCACGAACGTCTTTTCCAATTCCAATTTGTTGACCGTCGCGTCAGGTCGACCGACGCAAAGCTCGTTGAGTTTGTCTCTAGAGAAATTCAGTATTGAAGCAGCCAATGTGGACGGTGAAACATCCAAAGTGACCTTGTCGATGGCTGACCGACAAGGCAACCCGGTGCCCCCGGGCACGCAGGTCAACTTTGTGACTGAAGCAGGGGTGATGTTGCCCGCGGTGTGTTTTGTGCCACCGGTTATCCCGGCAACAGCCTCATCACCGGCAATTCCAGTATCTTCCTGTTCAGTTACTTTGAAAGCCTCTGGCACCCGTACTAAAAATGGACGTGTGTCAATCCTGGCCTACGTCACAGGTGAGGAAGATTTTATTGATCTAAATGGGAACAATATCTTTGATGGTAACGATACGTTCACTGACTTAGGCCGGGCCTACCGTGACGATAACGGGCAGACGGCTGCGAATGGTTATTACAGTAACGGGGAGTTTCAGGTTCCGCGCGTCGGCGCCGCAGCCTGTACAGTGACAGGGAATTTGGTAACGGAATGCCCTGGCGATGGCGTTTGGGGTGCCGCAGATGTACGAAAGCAGACGATGGTGGTGTTTGCATCTGGTACAGCCAAGATTGTTGGCACGCTTGTGCCTCC
>SESG01011464.1_pt1 | contig 18811 bp, 17 predicted proteins | sample 3171421 | NCBI WGS metagenome assembly SESG01 (sample SAMN10866946, study PRJNA518727) | freshwater metagenome | biome: subpolar coniferous forest; feature: holomictic lake; material: water; isolation source: holomictic Lake 227, 6 m and 8 m depth | place: Canada: near Kenora, Ontario | collected... | reverse complement strand
GATCCGAGGGGCAAAGAATCAAAGACTAAGGATTAAGCTGAAAAAGCTATAAGTTGCGGGGAGACGACCCGGTAACGATACTGACCGTTCAAGACATCGGCATCGCCGAGGCGATACACGAAGACGCGCAGACCGTCAGAATACACGTACACGTTAACCACGACATACTCGTCACTGACTTTTGTCAAAAAGAAAGTGCCATATCCTTCCTGGCGGAGCCAGGTTGGGTGTTTTTCGCAGAAGCGGATGATTTGAGCTTGCGTCATGACGACTTTTTCCAAATCAGGATTGAGTGAGGTGAAAATTTTAACCAAATTTCCATCTTCAACAACTTCGTGGATGTCCACTAATGTTTCGAGAGTAGCGGGGCCTGATTTATTGAGTCCCCAACTTTTAAAATTTCCATCTATAAACGAACGGAATGTTTGTTTGGCATCAGCGATATACGCCTTACCATCGAGAGCTTCAATCATCACCTTTTCTCCGACGGAGATAAGGCTAAGCATTGAAGATTTTTGTTCTACATCTTTTGCGAACAAATCTTCAACGAGCTTGAAGACCACTCCTGGTTTACCGACGATTTTCTGTACTTCGTCCAAACTTGAACCGTTCTTTTTTACCGTGCTGGCAATTGCTTTAAGCACGGTACCGGCGAGTTCCAGCCCTTGTCCGAAACTAGGATCTTGTTGGCTACTTTTTTCCATTTTACAATTTATTTGTATTGTTAAAGTATTTTCTGCGCTTTACCCAGCAGAATTGGGTATTACTCATTATTTGAGCAATAATACATTATATCATAAAAGTTATTATATGTCAACCATTAAACAATATCCTATGAAACAACATAACCAAATAACTACAAGTTTAAAAACCCCGTCCAATACTTAATTTCCTCGATAATTTCGTCTAAAGAGTTGGAAATCCGTTTTTTAACGACCACTAAAGAAAAAGATCTGACGAATGTCAGGTCTTTTTATTTAGTAGTTCACAACTGCAGGACGAGAACAGGCGGCGAGCGAGATATTAGGACGAGCGAAGCGAGTCGTAATAATCGAGCGACGATAAACGCAAGCTGGCGAGCGTTTAGCGGGTCCGCTGCGACAACGAGCGGCGCGGCTTAAGCGCCGCGAGGCGGAAGTCCTGTAGGGTCCACAAAAAACACTTAGCATCTTGCTAGGTGTTTTTTATTAAAAAGCCCTGCGTAACAGGGCTTTAAACTAAATTCCAGGCTTTAATTCTAGTGTAAAAAATTATCAGGATTTAAATCGGGTGAAAAAATATCAACGGTGTGCCCGGCCGGAAAACGTGATAAAAGCTCCATAAAGCTGAAACTTTTTAACATCTCCGTATCTCTGATTGTCGGGAACTTGGCGAAAGTAGCAATTTTTTTTGCTTCCTGATCGGTTAATAAAGCCATGACCAAGAACGGGTCATAGCCAAATTGTTCAAACCAAGAATGTAAAAATTGATAAATCGATCGAAGATCCTCTCTGGCCTCCTGTCTTTGGCCGCCATCATCAAGCTGCGAATAGAAATTCGCATATGACCATTGTCTTAGGGTTTCAAATTTTTGTGCGGTTTCTGAGTCATGAAAAGAAATAGTTCCTTTCTCAGCACTTTCGGCAATCAGAGCATGAAGGCAGTTAAGCCAGCGGCTTCTCTGATTTTTCCCTAAGGCAAAAAATTCAAGCGGCAAATCAGTCTCTTTAAAGAAACCACAACGCAAAGCGTCGTTAAGATCACTAAAAGTATAGGCAATCTTGTCGGCAAACATCGCGACCGCATATTCAAGCGGCAGACCGTCATTTGTCTGCAAACCGTTTTTGCCGCGGGAGTGGTTTAATATGCCCTGCAGAGTTTCCCAGGTAAGGTTCAGGCCACGACCGCTACGTTCAACTTTCTGAGCGATAACCACGCTCATTACTTCGTGCTTGAAGGTTTTCCCGGAAAGTTCAGAAATAATCTTTTCTCCCAGGTGTCCGAATGGAGAATGCCCAATATCATGACCGAAAGCGATCGCTTCCACCAAAGGAACGTTCAGTCCTAAGACACTAGCGATTTGGACAGCAAGCGAGGCAACTTCGTCAGTATGAATCTTACGATTCCTTACATGACTATTATCTTTGTGGGAAATAAAAACCTGAGTCTTGTCGGCAAGGCGGCGGAAAGCCTTACCCTGACGCAACTTTTCGCAATCAAGACGAAAAGGAATAAGAACAGCCATCATCGCTGCGTCATCATCTCCTGCCCGCGAAAAGCGCCGTCCCTTTGTCTCATGATTTTTAAATGCTTTAAGCTCTAAAGCATTGTAATACGGTTTAAAATCTAGTTCTGTCTTCATGGTATATGATTTTTTGATTTGATTTTGTTAATTTTAAAAGACATTAATTATTTTTGATAATCATAGTATTGTAATATAAACACTAAAAATGTCAACTAATAATAATTGACATTATTTTTTTATTTTCCTAATATATAGTTATAAACAAGGAACCATGAAAAGCGAAAGAGTACTACCTTTTCCGTCACTGCTCCCACCCATCTGTTTTAACTGCCCGAGTCTACCCATCTACTTGAATCTCAAGGTCCTTGGAAATCACGAACTGCCGCTTCGATCAATTCGCGGCTATGACCAAAGGAAGCTGATGTTAGTCATACATCATGATGGAGGCTAAGCGTGCACCGGGGAGCGGTGCAAAAAAAATCGTTCTTTCTCTTCTTAAGACTTGAGCCAGAAATTATTTCTGTTGATGCATTATCCAGTTTAAGGCTCTATGTCTACTCTAAAATTTGCTTATTTATTTTTCTTCCTTAAATTGGGCCGCTTACAATTTGCCCGATATTCTATCTAAGAATTATAAAGTCGCAAACATTGCACCTCTTTTCACATAGCTCCGGTTAAGGCCTTCCGGGGCTTTTTTTTATTTATTAAACACTTTTGCTCCGGGGCCCTAAAGATGATAAAATTAGACTATGTCTAAAACCAAACCAAAACTAATTATTATTGACGGAAATGCCCTAATTCACCGAAGTTTTCATGCCCTCCCACCGACACTTAGGACAAAAAGTGGTCTTTTAGTAAACGCGGTCTATGGTTTTACTTCTTTTCTTCTTAAAGCTCTTAATGAATATCATCCTGAATATGTAGTTTTAACGCTAGATAAAAAAGGTCCAACCTTCCGTCACGAAGAATATGCTGCCTATAAAGCTACGCGCGTTAAGGCGCCGGATGAATTATATGAACAAATTCCTCTCGTGAAAAAAGTGGCCGAAGCTTTTAATATTCCTATTTTTGAATTAAGTGGTTTCGAAGCAGACGATTTAATCGGCACGATTTGTGAACAAACTATAAAAGAAAAAAACTTAGAAAAAATTATTATTACCGGCGATATGGATACGCTCCAGCTTGTTAATGATAAAACTAAGGTTTATACCATGAGCCGCGGCTTATCAGATAGTGTTTTGTATGACGCTAGTCGCGTTGCTGACCGTTACTCTGGCCTCGGGCCAGAGCAAATGATTGACTACAAAGCTTTGCGCGGCGATCCCAGTGATAATATTCCAGGTGTTAAAGGAATCGGCGAAAAGACTGCGACTGATTTATTAAATGAATTTAAAAATTTAGATGGCGTCTACGCAGCAGCCCAAAAAAATAATCCTAAAATTAGAGGTCGAATCTTAGAGCTACTTAAAGAATATAAAGATAACGCTTACCTCAGCCAGCATCTTGCGACCATTAATCTTAAAGCGCCGATTAAATTTTCTTTAAACGAAATAGAATTTTCTAATTTTAAATTAGAAAATGTTATTAATACCTTCAGTGAGTTCGAATTTAAATCTTTACTCGTTAAAGTTAAGGAGCTGCGCGATAATATTAATAAGGCGCACGGGAAGAAGACCGCTGCGGGTGAAATAAATAAAACAGAAACAAAAAAAGAAATTGAGAGAGGATCGGGCGCCTCGAAATTTGCTCGTAACGCCAAAAAATTTAATTATACTCTAGTTGATGACGACAAAAAGTTCGCAGCATTTTTAAAAAAACTAAAAACCCAAAAAGCTTTCGCGCTTGATACGGAAACTTCAGGCCTCGATACAATTACGGCCGAACTACTAGGCATAAGTTTTTCTTGGAAAGAAGGCGAGGCTTATTTTGTTTTAGCAACTCCGAAGCGCCTAGACGATTTAAAGCCAATTTTAGTAAATCCAAAAATAAAAAAATACGGCCATAATTTAAAATTCGATTGGCGCGTTCTTAAAAACCAAGGGGTCGAACTTCAAGGACTGGATTTTGATACGATGATTGCCTCTTATCTATTAAATCCGGGTAATCGTCAGCATAATTTAGACTCGCTTGTTTTTACTGAACTTGGTTTTGAAAAAATAAGCAAAGTTAACTTAGCCGATACCCAGCCAGCGCAACTAACAATTGATTTTAAAGCGCTTGATCCAGAAAAATTGAGTCTTTATTCCTGCGAAGACGCTGATTTTACTAATCGTTTAGTTAAAATTCTTAAAGGACGTTTAAAAACCGAGGGGCTACTAGATTTATTTAATAAAATTGAACTACCTTTAATTCCCGTGCTCGGAGAAATGGAAAATACAGGAATTAAAGTCGATGTCGCGCCTTTACGCTTACTTGATAATGAGGTCGGTGCAAAACTAGCTAAGCTCGAAAAAGAAATTCATAAACTAGCGAAAACAAAATTTAATATTAATTCTACTAAACAGTTAAAAGAAATTTTATTTGAAAAATTAGCTATCCCGACCGATAATATTAAAAAAACAAAGACTGGCTTTTCAACGGCCGAAGATGAGTTAGAAAAATTAAATGATTTACATCCGATTATTCCTTTACTCCGTGATTACCGGGAATTAAATAAACTACAAACTACCTATTTGAATGCCTTACCGAGTATGATTAATCCTAAAACCGGCCGCATCCATACTAGCTATAACCAAACTATTGCCGCAACCGGTCGTTTATCGTCAACTGATCCTAATCTCCAAAATATTCCCACGCGCACCGAAGAGGGTCGGAAAATTCGCGACGCTTTTGTTGCCGAAAATGGTTTTGAATTAATCGGCTTTGATTATTCGCAAATCGAACTCCGTCTGGCTGCCCATATGTCTGGTGATAAAAAAATGATTGCTGCTTTTAAAAATGAGGAGGATATTCATACCGCTACCGCCGCTGAAATTAATGGCGTCAAATTAAACGCAGTTACAAAAAACATGCGCCGCGAAGCTAAGGCTATTAATTTCGGCCTCCTTTACGGTCAAGGTCCGCATGGTTTAAGCCAATCAGCTGGTATTCCCTATTGGCAGGCGAATGAATTTATTAAAAAATATTTTGAGGCTTATCCTAGTATTAAAAAAATGGTGGCGAGCTCAATTAAAGAAGCCCAGAAGAATTCCTATGCTTTAACTCTTTTCGGACGCAAGCGCCCCTTACCGGAAATAAATTCCAATATGCCTATGGTTAGAAAAAGCGCTGAGCGCATGGCGATAAACACGCCCCTACAAGGTACGGCGGCTGACTTAATAAAAATGGCGATGATAAAAGCCGAGGAACTTATTAAAGGCCGCGAGGAGGAAATTCGAATGCTTCTTCAGGTTCACGATGAGTTGATTTTTGAGGTAAAAAAAGATAAGCTAGATTACTACGCTCCCAAAATAAAAAAGATAATGCAGGAAGTTCTCAAACTGCGCGTCCCGATTATAGTCGACGAAAGTCGAGGGGAAAACTGGGGAGAGTTAAAATAACGTCATGACTAAATATAAATATCTTAAAAAATTGAATGGCAAAAAAATTGCCTTACTCGGGCTTGGTTTAGATAATCAGGCTTTATTGGCTTTACTTAAAAGCCAAAAAATAAAAGCGGAAATTACTATTAAAGATGCTAAGCAGGATCCTCTCGGATTTAATAAGAATCTTTATATTTTTGATATTTTATTTCGCTCTCCGGGATGGCCGATCGCCTGCCCAGGCATTCAAGAGGCAATAAAAAAAGGCCAAACAGAAATTAGTAGCCCCCTAAATTTGTTTATGGCGCTTTGCCCGAGTAAAAATATTATTGGCGTCACTGGCACTAAAGGCAAGGGCACAACAGCAAGTTTAATTTATCAAATATTAAAAGATGCCCACAAAAAAGTTTTCTTAGGAGGAAACATTGGCGTCTCACCTTTATCTTTTTTAAATAAAATAAAAAAAACCGATTACGTTGTTTTGGAATTATCAAGTTTTCAGTTAGAGGATTTAAAACTATCACCACGTTTATCAGTTATTACCAATCTTTATAAAGAACACTTAGCGCCTGCTGACCCTAATAATCCTAATTTCCACCATTCTTATGGCGCCTATTGGCAAGCGAAATTAAATATCGCTCGTCACCGCGAGAATAAATATTTAATTGTTAATCAAAATCTAAAAAATAAATTAAAGAGCATCAAGCTCCCCGGAAAAGTCGTTTATTTTTCCAAAAGTTCTATTGCCTCAAAATTAGTTGGCGATTATAACCAAGAAAACATCGGGGCTACCCTTGAAGCAGCTAAAATTCTTAAAATTAATCCTAAATCTGCTGCCAAAACTATTGCCCGTTTTAAAAATCTAGAACACCGACTAGAATTTGTTGCTGAAATCAAGGGAGTAAAATATTTTGATAATAGTTTTTCTACAACTCCAGAGAGTACCATCCTCGATTTAAAATCTTTTAATTTGCCTATCATTCAAATCGCTGGTGGCGCTGACAAAGGCGCAAATTTTAAACCACTCGCACAAAATATTAAACAAAAAGTTAAATTTCTTATTTTACTAAAAGGCCAGGCTACTCCGAGAATAAAAAAGGAACTTTTAGCCATAAATTTTCCGGTGAGCAGAATGACCGAAGTTGATAATATGAAAGCTGCGGTTAAAATTTCTAAACAAAAGTCACAAGCCGGCGACATTGTTCTTCTCTCAACTGCTTGCGCCAGTTTTGGTATTTTTAAAAACTACAAAGAACGTGGTAATTTATTTAAACAATATGTCAGAGAGTAAAGCAAAAAATATAATTGGCGTTTTTGACTCCGGACTAGGCGGTCTTACGGTTTTTAAATATTTTTTAAAAGACTTACCAAATTATAACTACATCTATTTGGGTGATAATGCTCGCCTTCCTTACGGCGCCAAGTCGCCGGAAACAATTTATAATTATACACGTGAAGCGGTTGAGTTTTTGTTTAAATCAGGTTGCAATCTTATTATAATTGCCTGTAACACTGCTTCAGCCCAAGCCCTGCGCCGCTTACAACAGGAATATTTACCTAAACATTATCCTGATCGTCGCATTTTAGGCGTAGTTATTCCTTTAGTTGAAGCTATTGCTAACAACAAAAAATATAAACACGTTGGCGTGATGGGGACAAAGGCGACAATTAACTCTAACGCTTACAAACACGAACTTCAAAAAATTAACCCAACCTTAAAAGTCGAGCAACAAAGCGCTCCGCTACTTGTTCCTTTAATTGAAGAGGGTTGGATGGAAAAGCCAGAAACAAAAATGATCTTAAAAAAATATTTACGACCCCTAAAAATCAAACAAATAGAAGCCTTAATACTAGCCTGTACTCACTACCCTTTCTTATATAAAGAAACTGTAAAAATAATGGGTAAAAAAATCGCCGTTCCTCACCCGGGCGAAATTATTGCCGCTAGTTTAAAAAAATATTTAGCGCGTCACAGCGATCTCGGCTTAAAAGAAAACAAGAAGCCAGAAACAAAATATTATACAACCGACGATCCTAAATTATTTAAAGAACTTGCCGAGAAATTTTTAGAGCAAAAAATAGATAAACTTAGCCAGGCTAATATTTCCGAATTTTAATTATGATCATATTCTTATACGGAGCTGATACATTTCGGAGCCATCGGATGCTTCAAGAAATGAAAAATAAATTCATTAAAGACGTAGATCCCGGATCTAATAGTTTAAGTGCGCTCGATGGCGCCACAACCGGCCTTAAAGAAATCGGCGAAAAAATAAATACCGGTTCCCTTTTCGTAAAAAAGAGATTGGTGGTAATCGAAAATGTTTTTAAAAACAAAAAGACAAAAGTTTTTGCCGAACTCGCTGATTATTTAAAAAAATTCTCAACTGGCGAAGATAATATCGTTATTTTTATCGACGAAGAGCTTAACACTAAAGACAAGCCGTTAAAAGTTGATGCGAAGAAACTATTCGCTTTCCTTAGTAAGCAGAAATTCGTTCAAGAATTTAAAACTCTAAGCAATCTTCAACTTCTTAATTTTATTAAAAAAGAAACTAACGTTTACGGGAAAGAAATGTCTGCGGCGGCTGCCTCGCTCTTAATTAATTTAACTAGCGGCGATCTTTGGTCCATCGCGAGCGAAATAAAAAAACTATCTTTCTATAGTGCTAATAAGATTATTAATGAAAATGATGTTAAGGAACTATGCGCGGGCACGGTAAACGAGGATATTTTCGCTTTAACTGACGCTCTAAGCGCAAAAAATAAAGCGCTGGCGCTAAAATTAATCGAAGAACAATATGCGGCTGGATTAAGTGACGAGTATTTAATCGCTATGCTTGTGCGCCAATTTAAAATTTTGTTACAAATTAAAAGTGCTTTAGACAATAATTTAAGTCAGGGGGAAATGACGAGCCAATTAAAACTTCATCCCTTTATCATCAAAAAAGGAATGTTCCAAGCAAAGAATTTTTCCCTCGAAAGTTTAAAAAACTATCTAAATGAACTAGTTCGTCTAGATTTTTCTAATAAAACTGGTCGCAGTCAAATAAAAACCGAGCTAATGCTCCTAATTTCTAGCCTCTAAAGCCTTGCCTTTTTATTTATTATTTGTTATATTCTTACTCGTAAATTCAAAGGGCAATTAGCTCAGTTGGTTAGAGCGCAACACTGATAATGTTGAGGTCGGAGGTTCGAATCCTCCATTGCCCACTCTATATAAAGTATTGTAGCGGGATAGAGCAGTTGGCAGCTCGCTAGGCCCATAACCTAGAGGTCGTCGGTTCGAGTCCGACTCCCGCAACTAACATTAAAAATAATTTTCATGCCTCGGTAGCTCAGTGGTAGAGCAAAGGACTGGTTTTCGGTCCACTCAATGGAAACATTGGGATGAAAATCGGGTGAATTCGGGGAAGCCTAAATTTAGAAATAAATATGGTAATCCCGAGCCAAGCCTCAATTGGGATAAATAATTGAGGAAGGTGTAGAGACTAGTGGGTGAGCCCAACAATAAACCCACCGCGAGCGCCCGACTCCGCCCTTAAGAAATTAAACGGAGATGATATAGTCCAATCCTTAGGGAAACTTAAGCCGTAACAAGGAAAATCCTTGTGTCGTCAGTTCGATTCTGACCCGGGGCACAAAAATAGATAAAAAATTGAACCCATGTTATAATTATACTGTTACCGTGGGTTCAATTTTTTATTTATGCGTTCAGATAAACAAAAAATAATAGAATTAAGAAAAAGCGGATTATCTTATAACCAGATAAGTACTTTTTCAAGAATCCCAAAAAGCACTCTGAGCACTTGGTTAAAAGATATTCCCCTTTCTGATGCGGCTAAAGATAAAATTGCTCTACGGACGAATGAAACAGCAATAAAAAAGTTAATCGAAAGGAATAAAAATCAAACAATTGTTGCTGAAAAAAAATACAAAGAAATTAGAAAATCAGGAGAAAAAGAGTCAAGAAAATTATTATCTGATCCCCTTTTTCTGGCAGGAGTCTCCCTATATTGGGCCGAGGGTTATAAACAAGGCGCCCTTGGCAGCAAATGGAAAAGTCTCGACTTCGCAAATTCTGATTCAGAGATGATTAGACTAATGGTTAAATTTTTTGTTAAGTTTTTTTGTTTAAAAAAATCGGAAATAAGAATCCAAATCATGCTTCATGACCCGAAAATGGCCGCTGAAGCGATTAATTTCTGGCACAAACTAACCGGTGTCCCAAAAGAAAATTTTATACGTACTTGTGTGTCGATAAGCCGGGCTAGTTTACAAAAACGAAATAAAAAACTACAATATGGAACGATACATCTAAGAGTCAATAATGTTAAACATTTCTTCCGTTTAATCGGTTGGATTGACGGTCTAAAGGAAAAATTAATATAAACGGGGTGTGGCCCAGTTGGTCTAAGGCGTCTGGTTTGGGACCAGAAGATCGAGAGTTCAAATCTCTCCACCCCGACATTCAAAAAACAGACTTTTAAATAAAGTCTGTTTTTTTATTTTATTAACAATTATTAAATTTATTTTCCGATTTTAACAGGAGCTAATTTAAGCTTCTTTTTTGTTATTATATCTGTTAATCGACTCACGCCCCAACCGAGTAAAATAAAAAATCCTAGATAAAATAAAGTCGCGAGCCAGGCCGGCATAAAGCGATAAAAAATATCAAAACGATACATTATTGGCCAATGCCAAAGATAAATTTCATAAGAATAAAGTCCGAACCAATAAAACAAACGAAATTCTATCTTCTTCAAAATAAAAACCGCGCAAATAGTAACTACTGCCAAAATACTCATGAGTTGTTCCTTGTTCGCGCTTTCGCCAATGCCCGAGTTATAATTTGCATAAACAAATAAAGCGAATAATCCTATCATTACTAAATAATAACCGATTGCCCGCCAACCATGCGCTAATTTTTCTAAAATTGCTGGATTTTTTAATTTAGTAATTGCCCAGGCCGCTAAAATGCCAAGTGGGAAAGCAAAAATATGAATTTTATATAAATGAAGAACGTTATCCAAAACACCAGGTTTAAAATAAATAATTGAATAACCAACTAAATATAAAATAATTGCGCTTAGCCATGGTCTTTTTTTCGAAAAAACTATTGGGAATAATAAATAATAAACGAGAATGAAGGTAAAATACCAAAGCGGAGAATTAATGTCCTGGTATAAATCAGCATGTGTAAAAATACCAATAAATGCCTGCCCTAAATACTGCCACGAGTACGTAATTTTAAGAAGAAAAAAATCTAAAAGTACAAAAATAAATAATGACAACCAAAATGGGGCAAACAATTTCAATAATCTTCTTTGATAAAATTGCTTAATGCTTAAATTTTTCTGTAATTGACTAGCCGTTAGACCAAAACCGGATAAAAATAAAAACAAATTCACGCCCACGCCCGCCATAATCGAAAGCGGCCAAAGGAATCTAGTATCACTAACTAAAAAATAACCGATATGCGACAAAACGATCATGACAATCGATAAACCCTTAAGTTCGGTCGTTAAAGATGTTGGAAACCACTCCGTAATTTTTCGCGGTTTTATGAAAATAAAAAGCGCCAGAAAAAAAACTAAGGAAAAAAGCCAGGTGGCTTGAATTGGATTATTGACTACTATCAGCATAAATTAAATCTGCCCAAATTTTATATCCTTGTGTCGAGGGATGAAAAAAATCGGAAGCATAATAAGTCCCGTTATTAGAGAATAAATCTTTAGTCGGGGTATATAAATCAATATACTTAACATTATATTTTTTTGTTAACTCTTCAATAACTGCATTATATCTTTTAGTTCGTAAATCAAAAATATAATTATATGGCGGGAGTACTAAATTATTAGCGCCAATGACCGGAACATTTATTACATAAATTTTGGCTTTTGTCTCTGTTGTCAGCCTTAGTAAAATATTTTCGTAATTTTCCTTGAAGTCATTTACGCTCACATTCGAATGCACATCATTAACGCCAATAAGAACAGTTACAATATCAGGATTATCTTTTATTGCTCCGGGTAAAAGTCCCAATAATAAATCTCTTGATTTAGCGCCCGGAACCGCTCGATCTTTTAAAGTGACCGAGTAGTCATTGCCGGCAAAATACTGAGCCAACAAATAAGGATAGGAGTCTAAATAATTATCTGCGCCAACTCCAGCGGTTAAACTATCTCCTAAAGCAGCGTAAACCAAACTAGAACTAGCCGTTTTATTATTAACAACCGAATATGTTCTTATTTTGTCTGGGGATTTCAAGGCCATTTTATCTATATGATCATAAATATAGGCATAAGAGCGGTTAAAATACGTGGTAGCAGCTACTACTAGGATAATTATCAGGATTCCCAGCCAACCAATTTTTTTAAGATGACGTTTATTCATATGCTAATATTATACAATAAATTTAAAAATCACGCATGCCCTCCCCCACTGCAGCCAGGCCTTGATTTTTATTTATTATTATGTTAGTATTTTAGTACTTTTAATTAATTAATATTTAGAAAATTCCGTATGCCAAATAAGAAATCGGCGGTAAAAGAGCTGAAAAAGGCTGTAAAAAGAAACGCCGCCAACAAAAAAGTATCAGATAAACTTAAAAATCTTGTTAAAATCAACCTCAAACAGATTAAAGCTAATGATAAAAAAATTAAGGAAGATTACACAAAAACTATTAAGGCAATCGATAAGGCGACTAAAAAGGGTGTGATCAAAAAAAACACTGCTTCTCGCAAAAAATCAAGACTCATGAAAAAAATTAACGCTTTGAAATAAGCGTACTTATATAATAATGTACTCTTTCTGGGATAGGGGCGAGCTTAGCCCGCTTCTCGGATAGAGCAAACGAATTTATGTTAGACAAAAAAGCAAAAGAGAAAATTATTAAAAAATTTCGCGTTCATGATACCGATACTGGTTCACCCCAGGTACAAATCGCTATCTTAACCGAAGAAATTAAGGAATTAACCGAGCATTTAAAAAAACACAAGCACGACTTCTCTTCCCGCCGCGGTTTACTTAAGAAAGTCGGCGAAAGACGTAAGCTTCTTAAATATTTACAAAAAGAAAGTGCTGAGCAATTCAGAGATTTAGCCGAAAAGTTAAAACTGAAAATTGCCCAAAAGTTGATGGAAGAAGAAGAGGAAGAAAAGAAGAAAGAAAAGAAGTATATCAATCCGGATGACGAAACTGCTGAACCGAAAGAAGAAGTTTTGGAGGAGGATAAATAATAACTATGATAAAACACAAAGAACAAAGAGTCGGAGTCTTAGTAGATGTCTCAAACATGTATCATTCTGCTAAGAATTTATATAATCGAAAAACAAATTTTAAGGAAATTTTAGTAAAAGCAGTGGCCGGCCGGAAACTTATCCGGGCCACTGCTTATGCTATACGGACAGAAAATCAAGATGAGGCGCCCTTTATTGAAGCTCTAAGCCAACAAGGTTTCGAGGTTAAAATGAAAGACCTGCAAATATTTGCCGGTGGCGCTAAAAAAGCTGACTGGGATGTCGGCATCGCAATCGACGCTATTAAATTAGCGAGTAAACTAGACGTTTTGATTATTGTTTCCGGCGACGGCGACTATTTACCACTCGTCTCCTATCTACAAAATAATAAAGGTTGTCTAGTAGAAATTATGGCCTTCCGCAAAACCTGTTCTTCGCGCTTAATTGAAGAGGCTGATGATTTTACTGATTTAGGAAGTAACAAAAAATTCTTAATATTTAATTAGAATAAAAAAATATAATAAACTGGCTTGGTCCCTAAATAGATAGCACTGTATCTAATACAGTTCTGTAATTTAGCGGCCAGGTACACAAAGAAAAATTATGGAAAAAGTATTTTCTGGAGAGTGGCTTGGCCGTCCTCTCAAAATTACGACTGGAAAAATCGCTAAGCAAGCAGATGCTGCCGTTTGGGTTCAATACGGCGAGACTGTTGTGCAAGCGACTGTTGTCCAATCAAAAAACGAGCGCGAAGGGATTGATTTCTTCCCACTCATGGTAGAATTCGAAGAAAAATTATATGCAGCGGGGATCATTAAGGGTTCACGCTGGATTAAACGTGAGGGTCGCCCGACTGATCAATCAATTTTGGCTGGACGTATGATCGATCGCTCGATCCGTCCGCTTTTTGCTGATGGTGACAATCGCGATGTTCAAGTAATCACTACCGTTTTAGCGGTTGATCAGGAAAATGATCATGATATCGTCGCTTTAATTGCGGCTTCAGCTGCTTTGTCTATCTCGGGCTTAAACTGGAATGGACCGATTGGTGGTATCCGCGTTGGGCTTATTGAAGACAAATTTATCTTCAACCCAACTAACGAAGAGCAAGCTAAAAGCACTCTTGATTTAATTGTAGCTGGCACCGACAAAAAAGTTATTATGATCGAAGCGGGTGCTAATGAAGTTAATGAAGATATCATGTTTAAAGCAATCATGGCTGGCCAAGAACAAATGCAAGGCGCCATTGATTTAATCAAGGAATTGAAGAAAAACGTTGAACCAAAAAAGATTTCCACGCCGAAAGTTAAGGTTAAATCAGAAGAAGAATTAAAAACTGATTTAGAAAAAGTTGAATTATTAAAAGTAGGCGAAACCTGGCTCAATGAAAATATTAAAAAAATCTTATTCGATAAAGAATACTACACTAAAGGCGAAAGAAAGGCAGCGGTTTCTGCTATCAAAGAACAATTGGATGAATATCTAACTACTCAAGGATTGAGCGCTGACAAACGTCATTTTATTGCTAAAAAATTAGTCGAAAAAATGATTGATACTGAAATCACTCGCGCTATTATCGAAGATAAACGTCGCGTTGATGGTCGTAAATTAAACGAGATCCGTTCTCTATCCGCTGAAGTCGCTATTTTACCGCGCGATCACGGTACTTCCCTTTTCTCTCGCGGCGAAACTCAGGTTATGTCTATTGTTACTTTAGGCGCTCCTGGTCTTGAACAGTCTTTAGAGGGTCTTGATGGTCAAAGCAAAAAACGCTACATGCATCATTATAATTTCCCACCATATTCTGTTGGCGAAGCTTCACCTTTAAGAGGGACTGGTCGTCGTGAAATTGGTCATGGTGCTCTTGCTGAAAAAGCTTTAATCCCGATGATTCCAAATCGCGAAGATTTTCCTTACACTATTCGCTTAGTCAGTGAAACCTTAGGTTCAAACGGTTCATCTTCTATGGCCTCAACTTGCGCTTCGACTTTAGCTTTAATGGATGCGGGCGTGCCGATTAAAAAACCAGTAGTCGGAATCGCCATGGGCTTAGCTTCAAATCATGATATGAGTAAATGGGAAGTCTTAACTGATATTCAGGATTTAGAAGATGGTGATGGCGGCATGGATTTCAAAATCACTGGCACTGATACCGGACTCACTGCAATTCAACTTGATACTAAGACTGATGGCTTAACTGAAGAAATAATTAAAAAAACTTTAACCCAAGGTCGTGATGCCTTAAATGAAATATTAGGCGTTATCAAATCAGCGATCGCTGAACCACGAGCTGAATTATCTAAATACGCACCACGCATTATTAGCTTTAATGTTGATCCAGAAAAAATTGGCGCAATTATTGGGCCGGGCGGAAAAATTATCAACCGTATTATTGATGAGACTGGAGTTAGCATCGATATTGAAGATAGCGGTCTAGTTATGATTTGTGGAACTGATTCGGAAAAAGTTGCAGAAGCTGTCAGACAAGTTAAAGAAATTGTTCACGTCTTTGTGGCTGGCGAAATAATGAAAGGTAAAGTTGTTCGCATTCTTGATTTCGGCGCTTTCGTATCTTTAAATGCTAATCAAGACGGCATGGTTCATGTTTCAGAACTTGCTCCATACCGTATCGAAAAACCAAGCGATTTCTTAACCGTGGGCGATGAAGTCACAATTAAAATTAAGGAAATAGATGATCAAGGACGTGTTAACTTAACCATGAAAGGCCTTGAAGAAAATATGTCTTTATGGAAAGACGAAAAGGGCAAATCTAACGGCTCTAGCTTCGGCGGTAGTCGTGGCCCTGCTCGTCCTAGCCGCTTTGGCGCCAGACCTCCTCGCGCTTAAGCCTTATTGACTTTTAACTATTATTAAGTTATTATTTTCCAATATAAAATAATACTGACAAACAAAATTATGTTAGCAATCAAACTGTCTAAAACCGGAAAAACTAATAAAAAAATGTTCCGTTTGATCATTTCGGAAAAAAGCCGTGATCCATATGGAGATGTTTTAGAGAACCTCGGTTCTTACAACCCTCACTCTAAGGAGTTAGCTGCCAAAACCGATAGAATCAAATACTGGCTATCCAAAGGCGCCCAAATGACCGCCAGTGTTAATAATCTTTTAATTGAAAAGAAGATTATTGATGGTAAAAAAGCGACCGCTTCTAAGGCTGGTAAGCCAAGTGAGAAGCGCCAGGGTCAAATCAAGGCTAAGGCTGACAAGAAGGCCACTGCGTCCGCTCCAGTTGAAACACCGGCAGCTGAAGCCGCTCCTGAGATCGCTCCTGAGGCCACTCCTGAGAACGCCTAAGATAGAATTTCGTAGATTGACAAATAACGTATTTGTGTTATAATTAATGGTATAAGTCTGCTAAAAGGCAGTTATTTAATAACATTCTTTCTACTTTGACGGGCAACCGCTCAATTCCGGAAAGACGAACAACAAACGTATGGTAGAACAAGACAAGCAGTTTTTAGAAACTGTTGTAAAACAAATCGTTGGTAATCCGAACGATGTGGTCGTGGACAGAACGATTGATGAAAGAGGTGTCTTATTGACCCTTAAAATCAATCCAGCTGACATGGGTTACGTTATTGGCCGCAAGGGCCAAACCGCGCAAGCGATCCGCACTTTGCTTAAGATCGTTGGTGCGAAAAACAATTCCCGCGTCAATTTAAAGATCTATGATCCAGAGGGTGGCAATCGTCGTCCATCGACTGATCGCACTGATCGTCGTGAAGACATTGATACTTCTGCGATTGATGATTTAAAAATCTAAAACAAAGAAAAATTCAATAAACAAAAAAGCGCCGTGTAAAAATAGCGCTTTTTTGTTATAATAAAGCTGAAACTACAAATATATGAAATTTCATTTACTAAGCATTTTTCCAGATATCTTCGACTCATATTTAAATGAGAGTATTTTGCGTCGCGCTAGCGAAAAAAAATTGGTTAAATTTTATATCCATAATTTACGTGACTGGACAAACGATAAACATAAAACTGTCGATGATGCGCCTTATGGCGGTGGGGCGGGCATGCTCATGAAAATTGAGCCACTGTATAAGGCGCTCACCGCTATCAAAAAAATAAATAAAAAAATAAAACCCAGCAAACGAAAAATAATTTTACTGTCAGCTGCGGGAAAAACCTGGAACCAAGAACTAGCAAAAAAATATTCTAAATTAGAAGAGATAATTTTCATTTGTGGGCGCTACGAAGGGGTTGACGCGAGGCTAAAAAATTTCATTGATGATGAAATTTCAGTTGGCGATTACGTCTTAACCGGTGGCGAACTTCCTGCTTTAACCATTATCGACTCGATTACTCGTCTTATTCCGGGAGTACTCGGAAATAAAGAAAGCATCGTTGAAGAGTCTCACTCGGAAAGTGGAATTACTGAATATCCGCAGTATACTCGCCCAGAGATTTTTACGGCTGGAGGAAAAAAATTTAGAGTTCCGACGATTCTCTTATCTGGTGATCACAAAAAAATAAAAGACTGGCAAAAGAAAAATCAAAAAAATAAATAAAATTATATGATAGAAAAATTTTTAGAAGATATCGGACTAAGCGAAAAGGAATCTCGAGTGTATTTAGAGCTACTGCGCGCAGACAATAGTTCGGTTTTAGATTTAGCCAAACAAACAGATATTCTCCGAACCACTATTTATCCTATTCTAGAATCTCTAGAAAAAAAAGGCCTTATTTCAAGAACAAAAATAGATAAAAAAATACGTTTCCAGGCCGAAGCACCCGAGAGATTAGAAACCTATATAGAATCGCAAAAAATAAAATTAAATGAACAAAGTAAATTAGTAAACGAGTATGTTCCGCAGCTTAAAAGCCTTTCCCGACAATCAGGCGAAAAACCAATTATAAAAATATTTGAGGGTCGCGAAGGAATATTAAAAGCTAACGAAGAGTCATTTGGTTTTGAAAAAAATCAATCCACGGAAATTTCCTATTTTATTTATCCCTATGATTTATTAGAAAACTTTTTCTCGGCGACGGAAATAAAAAGTGCCCGTTCAATCCGCCTCGGAAAAAATATTAAATCACAAGCAATTTATACTTATTCTAAGGGCGACCGCGAACCAAGTGAAAACTCGGAGCGAATACGAATTGATGCGAGTAGATACCCAATTAAATGCGATATTAGCATTTTTAAGGATCGCATTAGAATCCATACCTTGGGGAAATCGTTATCTTCTATTCTAATTAAAAATCAAGATATCGCCGATACTCTAAAATCTCTTTTTAAACTAATCTTTGATAATCTCAAAAAAGACGATAAATAAAAAAGAAGGGTCGCCCGATTGGGACAACCCTTCATCATTTTTCTTAATCAAAAAACAATTACTCGGGGGCATATGAGAAAGCCCCATTTTTCGTTTTCTTTTTTTTACAACTTTTTTGTTTTAAATAACGACTTTTTTCGACTTGTTTCTTAATTACTCTTGCTTAATCCCCCATACGATACCTCCTTTCTTTGCTGGTTGTATGGTGTTAGACGAATTATGCTCGACAAAGCTCCCTAAGGAGGCCGGGCGACGCTATCCAGCGCCGCGACCCGACCAAGGTGCTTAGTCCTGCATATGACCTCCGCCTTTAATGAATACTCAGTGAATTGCAATTATCATATCATATAATAGAATAAATGTCAATATCAATTAAGTAAAATAGTCTTACTACACACTATTTATCTAATATTAAACATATTTCATAATTAAGTTAATAATTCTCTCAAGCTGTGGAAAACTCTTGATTTTTTTAAAATACTTCTGTTTTTAATTTTATTTATTGTAACAATTGTTAAA
>SESG01017483.1_pt1 | contig 18813 bp, 13 predicted proteins | sample 3171421 | NCBI WGS metagenome assembly SESG01 (sample SAMN10866946, study PRJNA518727) | freshwater metagenome | biome: subpolar coniferous forest; feature: holomictic lake; material: water; isolation source: holomictic Lake 227, 6 m and 8 m depth | place: Canada: near Kenora, Ontario | collected... | reverse complement strand
GTCGATGAAGGGCGATCCATTCTATTGCCATAAACAGAAGAAACCAACTTTCTTTTGGCCAGCGCCCACAATGTTGCTTCGCCAACCGGATTATTATACAGCCACACCAACCACTTTTCGCCAGCCACTTTTTCCGTTTTTAACAAGCCACTTTGCCTGTCGTAGTATTGGATGGGAGCATGTTGCGGCAATGGATATAAAGCCAGTATTGCAATGACAGCAGGTAATAACAAAATGAGGCCCCACCTCATTTTTGTTTTTGTAATGTTCATCTGGTATTATTTGTTTTCATGTTTGCCTTGTTTGCCTTGAATAGCAAATATAGTGGACAAAACGAATCATCTGACCACCCTCTCCCGATTTTGCCTGACCATGCCAACCCGTTAACTACCAATGCCCTGGGATGGTTATATTATTCCGGTGAAGACTGGTCAAAGGGGGCGTTTTTTCCATCTTTATAAAATACCCGGTTAAATAACTTGCTTCCTGACATTGCTTTTTAATGATTATCTTGCAGGTTACAAGATAGAAAAAGAAATTTGAAAGAATTTATTCTATATTAATATGAAAAGGCTGCTTTGTTTTATTGCTTTTCTGGGGATTACTATCTCATCCATTTGGGGACAATCGACCTGGATGGTCAATGGTAGTTTTAGTTATTTTAATACATCCTCAACGCCTATGGATGTCGTAAAGGTAGTTCTCATACAGGGGGCTTACAGAGTAGATTCGGTGATGACTGATGCAAATGGTCACTATGCCTTCGCGGCAGTTGCAAACGGTACATACAAGGTAATAACCTATATAACCAAACCATGGAATAGTGTAAATGCAACAGACGCCCTTAAAATACAGAGGCATTTTGCAGGACTTGAGATAATAACAGAGCCTGTAAAACTGCAAGCAGCCGATGTAAACTTAAGCAATTCTGTTAACGCCACAGACGCCGTAAAAATTAAACGAAGGTTTTCCGGATTGGATAACTATTTTGACCGGGGAGATTGGACGATAGCACAACCTACAATTGGAGGTGACACCATTATTGTTAATGGAGCTAATGTTATTCAGGATTTTTATATGTTATGTGTTGGTGATGTCAATGGGAGCAATATCCCTTCCCCGACTCAGGAAATTCCTGTTGCAATCACTACCGCTATTACAAATATTAGAATGTCTTCTGCTACCACTGGTGGGTATGTCTTCTCCGATGGAGGTGTAACCGTAACCTCAAGGGGGGTGTGTTGGAGCACTTCCGCAAATCCGACTATAACTGATAATCATACCTCGGATGGAACCGGTACTGGAACCTTTGTAAGTAACCTGACTGGTTTGACTGCAAACACTATGTATTTTATCAGGGCTTATGCTACAAATAGTGTGGGAACATCATATGGAAACGAATTAACGCTTACAACCTTAACTGAACCATGTGCAGGTGTCACTTCTGTTACTTATTCTGGACAAACATATAACACAATAGCAATTGGAACCCAATGCTGGATGGCTCAGAATCTTAATATCGGAACAAGAATAGATAGCCTCCAAGATCAGACCAATAATCAAATAATCGAAAAATACTGTTACCGTGACATTGAATCAAATTGTGATATTTATGGAGGTCTTTATCAGTGGAATGAAGCAATGCAATATTCAACGATGGAGGGTACACAAGGAATTTGTCCAGGTGGATGGCACATTATTACCAGTAATGATTGGGGTGTACTGCGAAATCATGTTGGTTCTGATGCAACCGGAGGGAAATTAAAATCTGTCGGCACTCTTGAAGGAAGTTCAGGATTATGGTATTCCCCAAACACAGGCGCAACTAATGAAAGCGGCTTCAATGGACTTCCAGGAGGATATCGTACGAATAGTGGAACTTTTCAACAACTTGGTTATGAAGGAGGGTGGTGGCAGTCCAATGGTAGTCCCACTATAAATGGGGGTCATGAATTAGTAGAATACAATACAGCCATTAATTTTGGCGGGGGAACACCTGTGGCTTTTGGAAGATCTGTCCGTTGCATTAAAGATTAAGGCTCGGCAAAGTGAAATAAAAAGTGCTTCCTTTACCCTCTTCACTTTCAACCCAAAGCCTGCCGCCGTGTTTTTCAACGAAATCTTTGCAGATAATCAATCCAAGCCCACTACTTGGCTCACCTTCGGTTCCTGTTCGGTTTATCGGCTCTTCGAGGTGTAAGAGGTTATCAAGAACATCTTTGTTCATCCCGATACCAGAGTCCTTAACTGATATCTCAACCCATCCGTCGGGAATTGGCTTTGCGTCTATACTAATGTCCCTGCCTTTTGGCGTAAACTTCACGGCATTGAAAATTAAATTGTTCATCAGGCTTGTGAACATATGTGCATCAGCCGTAACCTCCAAATTCTCTGGAATATCATACCCTATCCTTATCATTTTCTTGTCGGCTGCATCGCGAACAAGATCAATAATTGGGACAATCCCCTTTACCAATGTAAAGGATTCAGGTTTAAAGCTAATCATCCCACGCTGTATCAGCGACCATTCAAACAAGTTTTCAAGCAGGTTATAAAGTTTAGTTGCAGATTGTCTCATCATAACGGCAACCTTCTGAGTCTGGTCTTTGTCCATCGTTGGCATCTCTGCCACCAAATGTTGTGTTAAGCCAAGCAGACCGTTTAACGGGCTACGCAGGTCGTGGGCGATGATGGAGTAGAATTTGTCCTTTTCGGCATTGAGTCTTGCCAGTTGTTCTTTTTGTTGCTTGATTTTACCCTCTGCCAGTTTTCGTTCAGTGATGTCGCGATGAAAGCAAAGAAGATACTCATTGCCTCCAATAGTGACAAGGTTTGCAGTTACCTCAATTGGAATCGTATGACCGCTCTTGTGATAATGTTCAACCTCGAAGATCATCGATTCACCAGCCATTACCTTTTGAATTCGTTGTGGCGCATGCCGGCTTGATTCAGGAGTATCAAGGTCTTTGATGTTCTTTGTCATTAATTCATCGACCGTGAACCCGTGCATTCTGGCGAATGCTTCATTCACTGCGATGATTGCACCATCGGAGGTTAACAGAAAAATACCGTCCGTTTCAATTTCAAATACTGCTTTGAATTTTTCCTCGCTCTCGCGAAGTGCCGTTTCAGCTTGTTTACGCTCAGTGATGTCAATCAAACTCACAAGACAGTCTTCGCCATTATTGGCAGCAATGCCAGTTAGATGTATAAAAACTGTAGAATCAGATTTCGGCTTAAGGGTGAGTTCGCAGGTTTCTTGGGCATTACGGCTAAATATATCATCAAGAAACTGATTAAAGGCTGGTCTGGTATCATCGGAAACAAAAAAGCCAAACTGAGCGCCTTGTATATGACTGCGTTCTTTGCCAAGCATCTTTGCTGCAATAAGATTTAACACGGTGATCGAACCTTCCTTTGATAACGACAAATATCCAGTTGGCGAAAAATCATACAATTTGGAATATTTGTCAGAAGCAACTTCGGCCATTGCCTGCGCGTGGTACAGCTCGTCATTCAGCAATTCAAGCTCTATCTGGTGCACCTCAAGTTCGTGAATGAGCTTCAGTGTTTCAATTTCAGAAAGGTTCCCCCTGTCTTCTATGGATTTCTTTTTCAGCAATTCTTCAGCCTGCTGGCGCAGATTGATAGCGTTGGATTCGCTTTTAGCTTTTCTCATATAATTAGTAGAGAATTAGAGTGTTAAAAGTAGTCATTAAAACATCCATTCACGTAACAGACCCAAAATATTCCTATTTACTTAACTATGCAAATAGTCAATGAGCGGGCTTCCATTAGTAGTCAGGGGTATCTATCACCAATGTTTGGGTCGTTACAAATCCTGTCCAGTGAAAGTGGTCACTTTAAGTCAGCCGAGGGGAGGGCTATCAATCATATGAGATGGTCTGGCTGTTCCGCCTAAGGCTGGTCAACACGACCGTTAATTCCAATGATGCCTGTCTGCAACATTTGTCTAATTTTATCTTCTTCCACCACCAACACGGCCGCCACCACCGCCACGACCACCTCCGCCCCCGCTATAACCACTGCCGCCACGACCACCAGACCCTCCACTTGGAGAAGCCGATGGAGCCTGACGTGTTGAGGGGCTTGCAGATTGTCTGTTCCCACTACCCTGGCTGGCTCCGTTTACATTACCGGTGCTTGGTTTTGCTCCACTACCCTGGCCTGATCTGTTTACATCACCGGTGCTTGGTTTTGCTCCACTACCCTGGCCTGATCTGTTTACATCACCGGTGCTTGGTTTAGCTCCACCGCCCTGGCCTGATCTGTTTACATCACCGGTGCTTGGTTTAGCTCCACCGCCCTGGCCTGACCTGTTTACATCACCCGTGTTTGGTTTTGCTCCACTACCCTGGCCTGATCTGTTTACATCACCGGTGCTTGGTTTAGCTCCACCGCCCTGGTTTGGTTTGTTGCCGCTGCCCGCGTTTTGCCTGTTACCATTATTATAACTCCCGTTCGCATTATTATGGTTAACAGTATTGGAAGTATTCCGGGAATTATTGTAATTATTATAATTATTAGTATTATGAACCACTACCGTGGTATTATGACCACCATAATATGCGCCATGACAATAATAATTATTATGACGATAAATGCCAACCGCCATCACAGTAAAAGCCGCAAAATATGGTGGATAAAATCCGTAATAATAAGGTGGAACATAGGGTACATATGCGGGCGAATACACATACTGTACAACTGGTATAGTTTCAACTACTACAACCGTAGTTGATGCCGGAGCACTCGCGGGAACAGGTTCAGTACCGGTATACGCCGGATTTGGAGTAACAGATGGTTCAGGCTTGGTTTTGGGTTCAACAACATAATTCTTGCCATACAATGCCGGATCTCCTACAATTTGCAGTGTGACTTTTTTGTCTTTATCCTTTGATAGTAAAATGACGGCAACATCTTGTTTCTCCTTTTCATTGACATCGACCTGAAGAACAAATGAATAATTATCGCCATCCTTTTTTGTTATAACCTTTATGAAATCAACTTTGCCATCTAAATTCAAATCCAGGTTATTGATCCCGGTCTTTTCAAGGTTTAACGTTTTCTCAAAGTCCTCAATGGTCTTTGACTTTTGAAAAAGAGCCAGAACGGCATACAGATCCAGGTTGTCTCCCGGCAGGCCTAATGATGCAGTATCACTTTTTGACTGTGAAAAGACCGGTATGTAAAACAAGCTTGTCAGTAATACCGCAATTGCTATATAACTGTTTTTCATATTGGCGAATTGTTAATTAATCATGCTGTAAGCAATTATTTGCTAAATTACAAATAATGTTCTGCATTCTCCTCAGGGCTCGAATTTTTCTGAAATCCAATCCAACTCTCATTTAATAACATCAGACAATCTGTTTTTGTTCAAATTTATCCTAAATTTGTTGTCATATATGTGTTTAAAATCCATCATAAATTATTTAATAAAAGGATAATTATGAAAAATAAAAAATTCTTCGGAGGATTACTGGCAGCCATTTTAACCTTATCCTTTGCCTGTAATCAGAGACAAGATACGGCAAATGCAGTCTCAACGGTTGATAAAGAAAAGGTCAAATCTGAAATTCAGGCACTTGAAAATCATTTTGCATTAACTTACAATAAAAGAAATGCAGACTCCTTAACCTATTATGCAGATGATGCTGTAAGTTATTTTGTCGGACAAAAGCCTGTGGTTGGTAAAACCGCTATTCACAGTTTCATTGAAAATGAATTAATGAATTTTCCAAAAGGTGCAAAAATCTCCTTTGAAACTGTTGAAATTCGTGTTGCAAATGACGGCAAATATGTTTTTGAAATTGGGGCATACAAACAGGTGGATTCCACCGGCGTGATATTAAACAGAGGACACTACTTCAGTCTTTTTGAGAAAAGAGATGGTAAATATTATTGCATCAGGGATATGGCCAATTCTAATCCGACTGATAACTAAAACGGTTCGATATTCGTTTATCAATTTAGTGTTAAATTGACCCTGACCGTCTACAGATGTTAAAAATCATTATTCTTAAAAACGATATTTAATATAGTTCCGGTATTAACTTTTGTGACAGACAATCTGCCACAGAGGTTCAGATTCCAGGATGTGCTGGGGGATGAGAATTTTATCCGAATGATAACTCCAGAGTTTTTCAGGGTAATCTATTTTAACATACTTCCACATGGAAGTCTGGGAATACGCCCGGTAAACGAGTTCAGAACAATAAAATGATTCCTTTCTCGACCTGAATGTAAAATTATAAGGATATCCTACTATCGTTTCAACGAAATCCACTGCTTCCTTCATTACAGCCTGATCACAAAATTTTGGTTTAAGAATAATGAAATCATCAACAGTGTTGATAAATGTTTTCAGTTCTTTCTTCACCACTCCTTTGCTAATAGCCTCGATTACATATTTGTCATTAATATAAATGGCAGCATGCGTCCAATAACCCCTTATAAACCAGTTTGTAAGTTCATATTTCTTATGAGAAAGAATGACCATCCCCGGTTGTAATAAACCAATAAATGGTTCCAGTGAGCGGGGAGTGCCTTCGTATGGTCGGCCAAAACGCCAGTTGACTTTATTTGCAATCCTGATGAAAGGATTGCATAAAAGCAAAATCTGATGAAATACTGTTCTCTTTATTTTAGATGGATGAAATGAAAGACTTTTTCTTCCCATGAATAATAACACTATGTTAAATAAACATAACTACTTGTATATACGGAACAAATGTAACCCCTTTGAACGACATAATAATGAAAAAGGCAAGAAACTCAGCCATGGTTGACAAACGGGAGTATCTGACCACCTGGCTTAACTGAAAATTGACACGATACCCAGTTCTTTCGGTACTATCGACATAACCGGGATGGATGACAGGCGCACGAACTCCTGGGCGCGGGAGCCCACGAAAAATTCTATTACGCTCGATTCCTGCTGTGTCATGATCATGATAAGGTCGATGTCTCCCTGTTGCTGTGCATAATTAAGCACAGTGGGGATGAGTGCTTTTTCATTTTCCACATTCTCAAGGATTTCGACCGTGCAGATGATGCCTTCCTTCTCGAAAACCTGCCTGACCTGCCCGGCCAGGAATTTCAGCCTGCTGCGAATTTCAGGGTCGTTTTTACCCCAGATCCCCGATACGACTTTTACTCCTGCACCGTATATTTTCGCTATTTTGATACCCCAGTTTACCTTCTGCCTGCTTTCGGCAGTAAGATCAAGGGGAAGTAAAATATTCCTGCAACCGTCGAAATGATGCCGAGCATTGATCGTGATGACCGGGCATTTTGTCGAGCGCAATACTCTCGAACTGTTAGCCCCAAGCACTCCTACAGCATCACCAGGAAGTTCGGGTTCACTGTGCGTGCCCATAACGATGAACTGAGCATGTATCTTATCGGCTGTTTCAAGTATTTTTGCATAAACCTGGCCTGTTTCCAGGATCGTTGAAACCTGCAACCCGGTTTCGGACTGCACTTTGGTCGAGAGTCCGGTAAGTCTCTCTTCCAGCTTCATCAGGATCTCTTCATTAAGAGATGCACCGAACAGGGATCTGATACCTGCTGGCGGATCGTAAACATAGAGCATCACAATTTCTGCAGGCAGCAGGCGCGCCAGATTACAGGACTGTTCCAGGGCGATGAGTGACTGAGGTTCAAAATCGACAGGTACAAGGATCTTCATCATAAAAAAATCGAATAGTGTTATATTTTAAAATACTTATGTATTAAGGCTTCCAACTCATCCCTGTTAATGGGTTTTGAAATATAATCAGTACATCCTGCGGATATTGCATTTTCCCTGTCACCTGCAAGCGCATAGGCTGTTTGAGCAATGATGATAACGCCTTTATTGAACTGGCGGATTTGTCGGGTGGCTTCTATTCCACTGATATCCGGCATCCTGATATCCATCAGAACCAGGTCCAGATCGGGATTATTACGACAAACCGCTATTGTCTCAACGCTGGTTGCTGCATGTAAAAGTTTATGGCTTTTCTTATTGAGTATGCTGGTGATGAGGAAATCGGAGCTCTCATCGTCTTCGGCAATAAGTATTTTAAGGTTTTTAATTTGACCTGGTTCCTCTTTTGCGGGAAGAATATTCGGATTATTTCTTTGAACTTGTTTTTCAGTAATGTATGGAACACTGAAATAAAATGTGGAGCCTTGCCCCTCTTCACTTTCAACCCATATTTTTCCACCCAGCATTTCTACATAGGCTTTCGAAATGGATAATCCCAAACCAGTACCTTCAAACGTTCTGGTAAGCTGCTTGCCTCCTTGCCTGAACCTTTCAAAAATAATTTCCTTTTGAGACTGATTGACTCCAATCCCGGAATCTTTTACAAAAAATTCCAGAAGGCCATCTTTTTTCACATATCCCAATTCAATGAAGCCTGAATGAGTAAATTTAATGGCGTTGTTTACCAGGTTAGTGAGAATGGCATACAATTTTTCACCATCTGATTTGATAATGGATTGGGCTGATGTCAAAGGGTTTTTAAAGGAAAAATGAATTCCTTTCTGGTTTGTCAGTTGTTTGAAGAAATTATAGGTGTCCTCAATTTTTTCGTTGACATTCGTTTCAGAAATGGTTGCTCTCATCTGACCCGCTTCTATTTTCGAGATGTCAATAATGTCATTGATGATGTGAAGCAAGCGGGTTCCGCTTCTCTGGATAATGTCGATATATTTTTCCTGCTCCTCTCCCGATAATTTTGGTTCTCTGAGTAATTCGGCAAAGCCAAGAACGCCGTTCATGGGTGTGCGGATTTCATGGCTCATATTGGCAAGAAATGCTGATTTCAAGTGGTCGCTTTCCTCAGCATGTTCTTTGGCTTCAAGCAATTTTCGTTCGACCATCTTGCGCTCGGTGATATCGGTTATCACTCCAATGAGTCCGGCTATTTTTCCCTCTTTATCAATAATTGCATCTGCACGCTCATAAGCTGGAAAAATACGCCCGCTTTTTGTTACCATCTCTAACTCACCTGACCAGGGTATGCCCTTCATAATAGTATCGAACATTTCTCTGGCAACCTCCGGGTCTCTGACTACCGCAGTGCCCCCTCCTGCGGCCTCCAATTCCTCAGCAGTTGCATACCCAAATAACTCGGATGTTGCCCTGTTGTGGTATATATGGTGCCCCTGGGCATCTGAAATCCCGATTGCATCGCTCGCAGATTCAACTGCTTTTTTTACCATGAGTAATTGCGCTTCGGCCTCTTTGTAGTCAGTGATATCAACAGCAGTTATCATGCATTTCTCTTTACTGTTATCGGCTATGCCTGAAAGATGAAGATAAACCGGCCTATTAACATCCGATGAAAGGGTTATTTCACAGGTCTCTGTGGTTTTAGCGAAAAACACTTTTTGGAGAAAGATACTATAAATAGGTTTTGACTTATCTGAGATAAAAAATCCAAGCGGCCGGTTTATTAAATGCGCCCTATCTTTGCCCAGCATTTGAGATGCCTTCAGATTTAATTCAATGATTTCACCCCTTTGTGAAAGCGTAAAATAGCCAGAAGGTGAAAAATCGTATAATTCAGTATATTTATCAACCGCAAGTTCAGCCCGTTCTTTGGCCAGGGTGAGCTCTTCGTTCTGCAATTCCAGCTCTAACTGGTGAACTTCGAGCTCATGAATGAGTTTCAGAGTTTCGGTCTCTGAAAGTTGATCACTCATTTTCGAAGTCTTTTTTTTAAGCAAAGACTCTGCTTTTTGACGAAGTGTCCCGGATACTGATTTGGTTCCTTTTTTCATGACGTTAGGCAAATAGGCACTAGGCACTAGGCAATAGGCATTAGTGGATTTTTGAAATGAGTGAGGAAATCATTTTACTGATTTCTACAATTTCAGCAAGCAATTTTTCTGAATCTTGTTTTTGAAGATAATTTAAGCGAATACAAACTTCAAGCTGTGTCTCCAATTCGAACAATGATCCTCTTGCTATTAACAGAAACTGCGCATAACTACCGCTTGATTGTCTTCCATAACCTTCTGCAATATTTGAAGGTACCGAAACTGCAGCCCTTCGCATTTGTGATATTAATCCAAAATTCTCTTTCGCCGGAAAATGTTCAGTGATATGATAAATAAATTCAACCATATCCATACTCCGTTTCCATATAATCAGATCCTTATAACTTTTAACCACCATCTTAATAATCTATTAATCTATTCCCTAGTGCCTAGTGCCTAATTGCCTAATAAAACACTGAATAACCCTCATGCCAACTACCAGATACACATTGCTGATGAACTCTACATTGATCTTTTGTCCGTGGGCTGTCTCCAGCGGCAGATTTTCATAGCGGACAATTTCCTTCTGCTGCAATTCTGAGAATTTATCCTTATTCGCCACGATATCCTTAAGGAATCCTATTTCCCAGATTGCTTTTTCAAGGAATTGTTCTTTTGAGTAACCCAGCAGATCAATTAAAAACGGATTCACATCCTTGATCTTTCCGGTTTCTGCATCGAGGATAAGGATACCGTCTTTGGCTGATTCAAAAAGACGGCGGTACCGGGTTTCCGATATGGTCATTGCATGCTCAGCCTGCTTGGCTAAGGTTATATTGGAAAAGGTAATGACCACGCCGTCGATACGGTCATCCAGTGTGCGGTAAGGCATTATCCTCACATTGAACCACCTTTGGTCATGAGTTGTGATAGCTGTTTCAACAGATACAAGGGTTTTAAGCACCTGCAGGGCATGGCTGTCAATCTCGGGGTATTCCAGATCAGTGACCAGGTCGGTGAACGGCCGGCCGATATCCGCAGGACGCAATTTAATGATGTTGGTGACCTGGTCGGTAAACCTGCGGATATTCAAATCCCTGTCGAGGAACAGGGTAGCTATCTCGGTACTGTTCAACAGGTTTTTCATATCGTCGTTGGCGCGCAGATAATCGCTTACCTTGCTCTGAAGCTCCGAATTAACTGTTTGCAGCTCTTCGTTCAGACTTTGCATCTCTTCCTTCGAGGTGGTAAGCTCCTCGTTGGTTGATTGCAGCTCCTCATTGGTTGATTGCAGTTCTTCATTGGTCGACTTAAGCTCTTCCTGTGAAGTCTGCATTTCCTCGCGGGTACTTTGCAGGTCTTCATAGCTTCGCTGCAGTTCAATCTCCAGGTCCTTTTGCCGGCCTGATAACACGTGATTTCCTGTTTTAGAATCTATGTCGGCATGCTCAGCCACAACAGGAAGGTCCTTAAAAATCAGGATGACCATGCCTCTGAGCGAATCAGGTGTCTCAATACGCTGAACCGTAACATCGACAAATTGAGTTCCCCCATTGCTGCCTAAAATAACATTGCGTATAACAACGGGGTCAAAATTTTGCAGTGCTTTTCGTATTGCTACAGGCAGTACTTCGCGTAAACCTGAGCGTGCCATGGCATAAATGTTCCAGTTTGCCTTGCCTGCAACAGGTTCAAGGTATTTCCCAATACGACCGGTCATGTATAGTATGTCGCCTGTATTGTTTATCAGTACACTGGCAGGGGAAAAACGCTGCAGTAAAAGCTGATCGGTAAGGACCTGGATGTTTTCAACAGGTTTGGCCTGTGTTTTAATATTAAGAATTGCAACTTTTTTATGGTAAAAGGAGCTTGGGAAATCAATAAGTTCAGATGCCTGGTAGGTTCCCGCACGTTTAAAGATTTTTAATTTAGGATCAATATCCTGAAACCCTTCTTTAAAGTTCCCCAGTGTTTCGGCGGTACCAAGAACCATTATACCCCCCGGATTAAGACTGTAATTAAACAGTGCTATCATTTTCTTCTGTAATTCGGGCTCCATGTAAATAAGCATGTTGCGGCAAGTCAGTAAATCGAGTTTGGTGAAGGGGGGGTCTTTGATCACATTCTGATTGGCAAACACAACCATTTCTCGTATGGCGTTAGTAAGCCGGAAGCCTTCAGGTTCAACAGTGAAAAATTTACTTAACCGCTCAGGTGACACATCCGCAGTAATATTTGAAGAGAACATGCCTTTGCGTGCTTTCTCAATGGCATCGAGGTCAAGATCGGTTGCAAATATCTGCAGGCTTAAGTTTTTATAATCTTTGATTCTCTCGAGCGCTTCTTTAAATACGATAGCTAAGGAATATGCTTCTTCTCCGGTGGAGCATCCTGGCACCCAGGCCCTCAGCACATACCCATTTGGCAATTCATCAAAAATGGAAGGAAGAACATTCTTCTTGAGCATTTCCCAGATTGCAGTATCCCTGAAAAAGCTGGTTACTCCGATGAGTAACTCTTTGAACAGGATTTCGACTTCTTTGGGATTTTCCTGCAAAAAGCGGACATAGTTGTTTATCTTATCGATCTGGTGAACGCCTTTTCTCCTTTCAATACGGCGGAACAAGGTATTTTTCTTGTACAGCGAAAAGTCATGGCCTGATTGTTCGCGGAGCAGGATGATGATTTTATCGAGGTTGCTTTGGTTTTTACTGTCAATATCGGGCTCAGAGCTAAGCTGCGGAATACACTTCAGGTAAGCCATCAGTTTGGCCGGCAACTCCTCGGCAGGAGCTACAATATCAGCGATTACTGATTCAGTGGCGCTTTTCGGCATGCCGTCGAATTTGGCAGAGGTAGGATCCTGCACCAGCACGATGCCATTTTGTTCCTTGATAGCTTTGAGTCCAAGGCTTCCATCGGAGCCCATGCCCGAAAGAATAATGCCGATACTTTTTTCATGCATATCAACCGCCAGGGATCTGAGGAAAATGTCGACAGGCAGGCGCAGGCCCCGCGATTCAACCGGATCGAACAAATGCAAGGAGCCATTAAGTATCGACAGGCTCTTGTTGGGAGGTATTACGTAAACGCAGTTCGGTTTCACTTTCAGCCTGTCGCTTGACTGGTATACCTTCATGGGAGTAATCCGTTGCAACAGTTCGGGCATAATACCAACATGGTTTGGGTCAAGATGCTGAATGACCACGAAAGCCATTCCACTGTCTTTGGGCATATTTGCAAAAAACAATTCCAATGCTTCAAGTCCGCCTGCTGAGGCGCCGATGCCAACAATGAGAAATTTTGCGTGATCGGGTTCTGATAATTTTGGCTTCCTGGTATTCATGAGAAAAGAACTTTACGTAAATGGTAGTACTATGTAAAGATAACTTAAAAATCAACGGATTACAAAAAAATATTCGGCCGACCAAAAAGCAGATTAATCCGGTTCAAATAACCGGCTTGTCCATTGCGGGTATCTTGTCCTTTAATATCGCAAGGAATCCGCGGCCATCCTGGTTATTACTTCTCCTTCGAAATTGTAAAGCTTTACCCAGGTCTTTGATGATGCATCGGCATCCTGCTTAGTAATGACAACAAAGTTCATTGTCGTCAGCTTCGGATTATGATCAATCCAGGTGCCTGAATTCACATAAATTGATTTCTGCCCTTTATAATTGACCGACGAAGTGATTTTCGCAACATGGGTATGCCCGAAAACCACTATTCTCTTATTGGAATTCGTGTTCATAAAGTATTGCACAGCCGACTGCCTGTCTGTTTCTGCCGCATCTGCAACGTATTTCATCGCTTCGGCAACAGGTATCTTGACAGCAACTTTATTGATTGTTTGTCGCTGGTCCCATGCATCCTGGATTCCCTTGTAAAGCTTCACTTCAATCAAGCCTCCTTCTGTTGATTGATAAGGCAGCAGATCTTTAACTGAATATGTTTCGGTAAATCCATTCACGTTTGTCACTATGATTTTTTCATCAAACCTGTTTTTAATCCTGAACAAATTCAATGTCGCTCTCCATAATTTCCAGTATCCAAACAAAAGGGCCTGGCTTCTGTCACCTGAATTATTTTGAGTAACAAGCGGTACTGAATCAAATGGAGTATGACAATCCTGTACTACATGGAGGGCGGCTATTCTTGTGAAAAAGTACCCTGGAGGCATTATGGTGCCGGGTGCAACATCCTGGTTTGAGATCGGGTCAGGTGCACAGAAGAAGTTGTAACGGTGTCCATGCTCAATAACCACTTCCGGAATGTCGGACGGGGAATAGGAGCCTAAACCCAACTCCTTGTCCCGGGCCTGATTTATGCCCGGCAGGATACTGGCTACATTATCAGCAGATATTGTTAAATCATGGTTCCCGGGAACATAGGAAACCAGAATTTTTTTGCCCTGGATGATGCGGTTAAATGCATCTATCACGCCCTTATTAGCGATCGCAATTCGCCTGACAAAATCTGCCTGGTCTTTCCCCTTGTAGGTGTCGGTTGTAGACGGCACGAACCATTCATCCAGCAAATCTCCTGCAATGACAAGCTCCTTCACATTCGGTGATACCCTGATCTGTTCGAGAAGTTTCTCAAGTGGCTTCAGGTTTTTATTGATCTCGGCATATGCAAGGTCGGCTCCAAGATGAATGTCGCTGATCACAACAATCATATTACGTTCCTTGCTCCCATTGGAGAAAGGGTCATCAGCCGGAATTGAAAACGACGTGTTGCAAAAGGCATTTAGACATAAAACCAACATCAGCCTGACTGTCTTCAGGTTTGGTCTCATCTGTAAAGAAGCGGAAGTGAATTTTCTCATATCATGGGTTATTAGAAAATTAAAGATATACAGATTTTTTTGATTTAAATTATTAAATTCCCGGGGCTGCCTGCATATTCCTGATGCAAATATGCCTGATAAAAAGCAAATCAACGGTTGTTGCATCACTGTGACGTAAATTATATATCATATGTTCATAAGTAGATGATAAAAATTTCAAATCTGTTAATATTGATTTTTTAAACCCTGTAGCTTTACGACATCATTTAAAAAGAAAAATTATGGCAAAAACAGTAAAGACAGTTGTCAAGAAAGCAGCTCCTAAGGCAGCAGCAAAGAAAGTAGTAGCAGCTAAAAAAGCAACACCTGTGAAAGTTGCAAAGAAAGCAGCTCCCAAGGCAGCACCAAAAAAAGTGGTAGCAGCTAAAAAAGCAACACCTGTAAAAGTTGCTAAGAAAGCAGCTCCCAAGGCAGCAGCCAAAAAAACAGTAGCAGCTAAGAAAGCAACGCCTGTAAAGGTTGTCAAGAAAGCCGCTCCTAAAAAGGTTGTGAAAAAAGCTCCCGCTAAAAAATAGGATAATTAATACATGTTTTTTAATACGCTATCACTTGCCCGCCGGCAAGTGATAGTACTTTGCGGCAATCCTGCCCTTTTTTTGCGTATGTTTGCAAAGTATTCTTTCATTTGCACTTACATCTGATATCCAATTTATATGTTGAGACTGATTTCTCTTTTGCTCCTTGGTTGTTTCGCGGCATCGGTTTTGCCTGCTCAGAACTCCGCCAGTCCTAAACCTCAGGTTTCAAAATGCGTTTATTTCGATGTCTCTCCCCCTCTCAGGGACATGATCAGCACTCCTCCCACAAAGGCCGATATGTCGTGGAAAGACGGGATTGTATTAAACCACCTCGATCCTGCTGACCAGCCCAAAGACAGAACATTACCCGGGATCGATAATTCAGTTCAGAATTATCATGGCATTAACGCGACCGACAGCCTCCTGATCTCATTTGACGGAAACAGTAACATCAATGGCGTGGCTCCTCCCGACTGTGACGGGGATGTTGGCCCGAACCATTGCTTTAATGTTGTTAACAGCCATTATTCGATTTTCGACAAGGTTGGCAACCTTCTGATGGGCCCCTTTGCAAACAGCACTATGTTCAACGGGCTGCCTTTTAATGCCAACAGCGGTGACGCAGTTGTCCTGTATGACGAAGCTTCAGACCGCTGGATCTTTACACAATTTTCCCTGCCCAATTATCCTTCAGGCCCGTTTTTTGAGATGGTTGCCGTTTCCCAGACTAACGACCCCCTCGGCCAGTATTACCGTTACCAGTTCCAGTTCACATATATGCCCGATTATCCAAAGCTCGGTGTTTGGCCCGACGGAATCTATATGAGCAGTAATAACTTTGGGAACTCGGGCAGTGTGGGTACCGGAGCTGCATGTTTTGAAAAGGCTGCGATGTATGCCGGAAGCCCGACTGCACAAATGGTGTATTTTTCACTTCCCCATTCCAACGAGGCATGGGGTGTTTTACCATCCGACTGTGACGGGACTTATCCGCCTGCCGGAACCCCGAACTTTTTTTCCTGGCTGAGGAACGGGCATATACGGATCTATGGATTCCATGTTGACTGGACGACCCCGGCAAATTCGACCTACTCTGAACTGGTTACCATCCCCGTTGCTTCTTACAGCGGGAATGTCGCCCAGATTCCCCAGAAAGGGACAACGTTCACTCTGGACCCGATTTCCGGACAGCTGATGTTCCGCCTGCCGTTCAGGAATTTCGGCTCTCATTGGGCGATGGTTTGCAATGCCACTGTTGATGTGAGCGGACATGCCGGCATCCGCTGGTGGGAACTTCGCAATACAGGAGCTAATCCTGCAAGCTGGACTATTTACCAGGAAAGCACTTATTCGCCCGATAACAATGGCCGCTGGATGGGGAGTATCGCAATGGATTCACTCAATAACATAGCACTGGGCTTCTCTCTTTCAGGAGCCGGCAAATTTCCTTCGGTTTATTACACCGGCCGGCAGGGAACCGATCCTCTGAACAGTATGACTGTCGCGGAATCTGCAATAATCGAGGGAGGCGGCTCCCAGACTACCCTCATCGGTGGCAGGCCGAGGTGGGGCGATTACAGTTCCATGAGCGCTGATCCTGCAGCCCCGGGAAAATTCTGGTATACCCAGGAATATTACAAAACCTCGAACTCAAGCTGGTCATGGTTTGCAAGAGTGGGAGCCTTCTCTATCGGGAATACCCTCATGGCAACGGCATTTGCCGTGCCTTCAATGATCTATCCCTTCGACACTGTACATCTTAACGTCACAGCTACCGGGGGCAGCGGGAATTACACCTACCAATGGACATCAAATCCCGCTGGATTTACATCAAGTCTCAAAAACCCCTGGGTGCGTCCGCTTGCCGGAACTACCTATACAGTCCATGTAAACGACGGCATTCACACATTTACAAGCACTGTTCCGGTCATTGTTCAGGATCCTGCCACTGCCACTCCCACCATCATCTGCACCGGCGACAGCACCCAGCTGAACGTCAGGGGAACAGGAGGGGGCAGCTACACTTATTCCTGGACGTCTGTTCCTCCCGGGTTCACATCCGCCCTGAAGAATCCCTGGGCTCATCCTATGGCAGGCACTCTGTATAATGTTCTGATCAGCCAGGGAAGCAATTCTGCAAACGGCTCGGTCTCGGTACCCGTGCAACCCGGCCCTTCGGTCAGCGCCGGCAACGATACCACCTACTGCAATTATGTTCCGGTGTTCACAGTCCATGGAAGTGCCTCAGGCTATGACCAGAATTTATGGTCAACCTTAGGTGATGGCTCCTTTGATGATCCTTTCGCAATAGTCACCCAATACCACCCGGGAGCCCTGGATAAACAGAACGGTGTAAGACTTCTCCTCCAGATCCATCCTGTTTCTCCATGCCACGGACTGAAAGGCGATACGGTTACGATATTATTCGATCCCTGCACAGGCGTAAACAGTGGCGCAGCAGGTAACCCTGAAATCAGCATTCAGCCGAATCCTTCAAATGGCATCTTTGAACTTTCAGTTTCAAACTGTGGAAAACTCACTGCGGATGTGAGTGTCACCGACCTCCTGGGGCATATCGTTTTTCAAAGGGAATACGAAACCCGCGCTTCAGCTTTAAAACAACAACTCGACCTTTCATACCTCCCCAAAGGAAGTTATCTGTTAACTGTTAAAACTGCCAGCGGCCGGCAGGTGAAGAATATCATCATCTCAGGGAAAATCTTCTGATCCCCTTGCAACCATTTGCCGATTTAACAGGTCTATGCTGTTAAATCAGTTTTATGTATATTTGGTTATTGTTTGGTATATCATAGAACTTATAAGGGGGAAATGAGAAAGACAATAATACTATTACTGTTTGCATGTGCATTAAGCAGTGTTTATGCCCAGAAAAGACCCTGGAGAATAGGGATCAAGGGAGGTATCAATTACATTCACGTCGAAAACTACGGCAAGGGATATTATTCAGACTTTGATCCAAAGATGGGATGGACGTTCGGAGCTCTTTTTCAGTATACAAAAGGAGGCTTTTTAAATTACTCAATCGTCCCTGAAATTTTATATACACAATCAAAAACCAATGCCGATCTTCTATATATAACCGATTGTATGACAACCATACATTCGATCGATGTTCCTGTGAGCTTTAAACTGGGCCTGCAATTAAGCAAGATCTTCAGACCCTATATACTTGCAAGCATTTATGGCTCCTATGTTGTTTCGTATGATGGAGAGCTGTTTTACACAGGTGATAACGAGGAATCCATATACAAATACAATATCGGGAAAGTATACTTCGGGCTTGGTGCCGGGATGGGTTTCGATATCTGGAAATTCCAGCTTGAAGGCAGATACAGATGGAACCTGAACAGGATAAATTCCGAATACTTCTCGGCCCTGAAACAAATGGGGCTGGAATTGACATGCGCGTTTCTTTTTTAATTCTGGATTATTAATATCATCGGCAGATGAAAAAGTTATTCTTGTATTCACTGGTACTCTTTAGCTTCTATTCCTGTAAAAAAGCTCCCCTGGAAGATTTTATTTTTCTTGAAAGAGTTGATAAGGTTGAGGTGATCGACAAGTATACCCTTGCGACCAGGCTTAAGCAAAACCCGAATTCCACTCTTTATAAGGCATTGCCGAATAAGAAAATTAAGGTCGTTTCTA